>OCTW011457998.1_pt1 | contig 13224 bp, 9 predicted proteins | sample 1539671 | NCBI WGS metagenome assembly OCTW01 (sample SAMN02144230, study PRJEB22623) | gut metagenome | biome: sheep rumen | host: Ovis aries | place: New Zealand | reverse complement strand
ATAGCGAGACCGTCGAAGGTAGAAGTTCCACGTCCGATTTCATCAAGTATTATCAGAGAATCCTTCGTGGCGTTACGAAGTATATTTGCAACCTCACTCATTTCCACCATGAAGGTTGACTGTCCTGAGGCAAGATCATCGCTTGCTCCGACTCTTGTAAATATCCTGTCACATATGCAGATATTTGCACTGTCTGCCGGAACGTATGAACCAATCTGAGCCATAAGAACGATTATCGCACTCTGCCTCATATAGGTTGATTTACCGGCCATATTAGGACCTGTGATTATCGAAATCCTGTTGCCGAGATTGTCCAGGAAGGTATCGTTCGGTATGAACGAGTCATCCTCCGTCATCCTCTCAACGACCGGATGTCTGCCGCCCTTTATGTCAATAACACCATTCTCATTGATTGAAGGTCTGACATATCTGTTCTTGCCCGCAACATATGAAAGTGATGCAAGTGCATCAAGTATCGCAATATATTCGGCAGTCTTCTGAACCCTCTTAACTTCGAGACTCAGCTTGTCTCTAAGGGCACAGTACTCATCATATTCAAGTCCGTAGAGCTTGTCCTCAGCTCCGAGAATCTTATCAGAGAGAATATTCAGTTCGTCCGTTGTGAATCTCTCGGCATTTGCGAGAGTCTGTTTTCTTATAAAATGCTCAGGAACCTTATCCTTAAAGGAATTGGTAACCTCAAGATAATATCCGAATACCTTGTTATATTTTATACGAAGATTCTTTATACCGCTGGCTTCTCTCTCTTTATCCTCAAGAGCCGCAAGAAGTGATTTGGCGTTTCCACGTATATTTTTGTATTCATCGATCAGCTCAGAATATCCTGCCTTAAAGATGCCGCCTTCTTTGATAGTAATAGGCGCATCCGGGTCTATGGAAGCTTCAAGTATCTCATAAATATCATCCAATGTATCAAAGTTCTGATACATATCATTCAGCAGCCTGCAGTCAAAGCACTTAATAAGATCCTTGATATAAGGCAGAAGCTTCAGACTGTTCTTAAGGCTCAGCATATCCCTCGGATTGGCAGTTTTAATGGATATTCTGGTCATCAGTCTTTCAAGATCGTAAACCGAGCTGAGATACTCTCTCATCTCATCGCGGCTGATAACATCATTACTGAGTGCTTCGATAGAATCAAGTCTGTCTTCAATCTCTGATTTCTTCAGCAGCGGCTGTTCTACAAACATCCTGAGCTTACGGGCGCCCATCGCTGTCTTGGTTTTATCAAGAACCCAGAGCAGTGAGCCCTGTCTTCTCTTGTCACGAAGAGTCTCTGTAAGTTCAAGATTACGTCTGGTTGCTGAATCGATCAGCATATATTCATCTGCAAAATACAGCTTGATATCATTTATCTGACTGAGCAGGCTCATCTGAGTATCAAAAAGATATTTAAGAAGTGCTCCTGATGATATTATACATGCATCAAAATCCTTCAGTCCGAGTCCTTCGATAGAGGTTATGCTCAGCTGACGCTTGATGGCCTCGATACAATCGTTATATTTAAAATAATGATCCGGTGCCTCGCTTACGGCAATTCCGAGTTTGTCGGAAACCATGCTGATATTTGTTCCGGACATGGCAAAAGCCTCCTGATATATGATCTCAGAAGGTTCGAATTTATTTATCTCATCTATTATCTTGCTGCCATTTTCAACGCTTGTTGTATAGAAAGATCCTGTGGAAATATCGGTTACGGCAAGTCCGTATTCGGAGCCCGAATAAGAGATACACATCAGATAGTTATTCTTATCCTCGGATAAGGTTTCCTCGGCCATATTGGTTCCTGGAGTTACTATCCTGATAACCTTTCTCTCCACAAGGCCCTTGGCAAGCTTCGGATCCTGTACCTGCTCACAGATGGCAACCTTGTGACCGTTATCAACAAGCTTTGTTATATAAATATCGGCTGCATGAAACGGAATACCGCACATTGGCGCTCTTTCAGCCATTCCGCAGTCCTTGCCGGTAAGTGTCAGTTCAAGCTCCTTGGATACAAGAAGCGCATCGTCAAAGAACATCTCATAGAAGTCGCCAAGTCTGTAAAAGAGTATACAGTCCTTATATTCTTCTTTGGTTTTTAAATAATGCTCCATCATCGGAGATAATCTTTCAGCCATTTTACTGCCCAACCATTTCGCCTATATAATAAAAGCCTTTTTCTTCGGAAAGCTTTACCATAACATACTGACCAACAAGCTCCTTGCAGCCCTTAAAATGCACGGTAGTATTATTGTTCATCCTTCCTGTGACCATCTCACTGTCATGACTGTCAACATCCTCAACAAGAACCTCTACAGTCTGATTCTTGAAGCGTCCGACCTTCTCTTTAGCCTTGACATTTACAAGCTTCAGAAGTCTGTCAAAACGTTCCTTCGTGATCTCTTCCGGCACCTGCTCCATCTTCGCTGCAGGGGTACCGCTTCTTATTGAATACACAAAGGTAAATACCTGATCAAATCCAACCTTATCCACGAGATCCATGGTTTCTGCAAAATCCTCCTCGGTCTCTCCCGGGAAGCCTACCATGATATCCGTAGAAATTGAAACGTCCGGTATTTCCTTTCTGATTTTATCGATCAGGCCAAGATAATGCTCTTTCGTATATCGTCTGTTCATTATTTTAAGCAGTCTGCTTGAACCTGACTGAACAGGAAGATGTATCTGACGGCAGACCTTAGGATTATCTCTTATAACCTCAATAAGTCTGTCCGAAAGATCCTTCGGATGGCTTGTCATAAAGCGAACTCTCTTTATGCCATCAACCTTACAGACATCAGCCAAAAGATCCGGAAAGCTGTATTCAGGATTATTCTTTATTATATTGCTCTCTTCCATGAAATTAACTCCGTAGGAGTTTACATTCTGTCCGAGAAGCATAACTTCCGTTACACCGTCGACTGCAAGACGTTTTACCTCATCAATTATATCCTCCGGTATTCTGCTTCTCTCACGTCCTCTTACGTGCGGAACGATACAGAAGGTACAGAAGTTATTGCAGCCATACATAATATTTACACCGGATTTAAAGCTGAACTTTCTTCTTTCAGGGAGTGAATTCTCAGGATTGCCAACAGGATCTTTAAGAACCTCTATAACCTGTTTTTCACCGGTATAATGTCTGTAAAGCAGCTCTGCAAGCATAAATATATTGAAGGTACCGAACACAACATCAACGAATCTGAATTTTTCACGAATGGTAGTAACGATCTCCGGCTGCTGCATCATACATCCGCAGAGACCTATAACCATCTCCGGATTATTCTTTTTCTTTGCCTTAAGCTGGCCAAGGTGGCCGTAAAGCTTCATGTTCGCATTTTCACGAACGGTGCAGGTATTATAAATAACGATGTCAGCCGTTTCTTCGTCAGATGCTTCGAGTCCGGCTGTAGCCAGTATACCTTCAAGCTTCTCGGAATCATGTGCATTCATCTGGCACCCGAAGGTCACAACGGCAAAGGAAAGCTTTCTTCCAAGTTCCTGCTCCTTGCGGTCAAAAACCTTCTTAAGTTCTCTTATAAAATACATCTGTCTGAGAGGTTCATCCATTGGCGGGTAGTCGAGATTTTCAGGCAGATTTGATAATAGATCATTTGAGTACATTATTTTACACTCCAAACACAAAATAGAACATATTTTCGATTTTCATTATTGACAATCGAACAAACGTGCTGTATCATCTTCTCATAGCAAACAGAACAGCTGTTCGGTCAGGAGGAAATGATATGAATATTAAAGCTAAATTATCAATAGTAACATTAATGATAGTATTTGCCTTTACCATAGTATTATGTATGTCAGGTTCTGAAGGAAAGGCAAGCGCCCAGTCTACCAAACATAAATATTACACAAGCATTCAGATTGAGGATGGTGACTCACTCTGGAGCATCGCTGAAAAATACGCACCACCTGAATCAGGCTCATACAACAACTTCATTAAAGAAGTTAAGCAGATCAACGATCTTTATGATAACAACATCGAATATGGCTGTTCACTGGTTATACCGCAGTATAAATAACAGCTGATGTTTATCGGATACGCTCAAGTTCCTTCATCCAGATGTTAAAACTGGCATCGCTTGGCATCCTGAGGTCTCCTCTAGGTGAAAGCGCTACACTTCCGACCTTGACACCATCAGGCATGCAGCTTCTCTTAAACTGCTGGTTGAAGAAACGCTTATAGAACACTCTGAGCCAGTTGAGGATTACTTCCCTGGTATATTCTCCTTCGAAAGCCCTTCCTGCAAGATAGAAAACCTTAGCCGGAGAATAACCGTACCTCATTACATAGTAAAGGAAGAAATCATGCAGCTCGTAAGGACCAACCTTATCTTCCGTCTTTTGTGAGATATTTCCGTTCTCATCAGGCGGAAGAAGTTCGGGACTTATCGGTGTATCAGTGATATCTCTGAGTACGTCCGAACACTCAGGGAATACATTGTTTTCTGCAACACTGTCGATCATCCAGCGTACAAGTGTCTTAGGAATGGATCCGTTAACATTATACATGGACATCTGGTCACCATTATAGGTACACCAGCCCAGCGCAAGTTCTGAAAGATCACCTGTTCCTACAACAAGGCCGTTGATCATATTGGCATAATCCATAAGAATCTGTGTTCTCTCACGAGCCTGTGTATTTTCATAGGTGATATCCTTAGTTTCCATATCATGACCGAGGTCGGCAAGATGTTTCTCGCAGGCCTCTTTTATATTTATTATAATCGGTTCTGCACCCAGACCCTTGATAAGCTTAAGCGAATTGTTATAGGTTCTGTCTGTAGTACCGAAAGCAGGCATCGTAATAGCCACAAGATCCGAAGCCGGTCTTCCAAGCTTCTCAAGTGCTCTTGCAGCAACAAGAAGTGCCAGAGTTGAGTCCATACCGCCAGAAACGCCTATAACAGGCTTACATCCGGTAAGTTTAAGTCTCTTACTGAGTCCGCCAACCTGCATATCAAATATCTCTTCACATCTCTTAAGACGCTTGCTCTTGGTTGAAGGAATGAAAGGATGTTTATTAACTATATAGTATTTACCATCACAATCCGTGATCCTGCGGCTGTTCTTCTTAGCAAGATCAACAACAGTCATTCTGTTTACAAAGCCCTTAAGGAAGGTTGTTGTATCTGTGAATGACTTGTTTCTCATTCTGTCGCTTCTGATCCTTCCGAGATCTATATCAGCCATCATGAGATAATCATTTGCAATAAAATCTGCATTTTCGTTAATAAGAGAGCCATTTTCAGCAAGCATACTGTGGCCTGAGAAGATCAGATCCTGTGTTGATTCAGATGCACCGGCTGAAACATAGAGATAATCACATACATTCTTGGCAGAGGTCTCTATAATGAGATTCTTTCTGTGATCTCTCTTGGATATAAGCTCGTTGCTGGCTGAGATATTGATAATAAGCTCAGCGCCTGCAAGCGAATAAAGAGTTCCCGGACTTACAGGAGCCCAAAGATCCTCACATATCTCTACAGCAAACTTAAGACCATTAAGCTCGTAGATTATATTATTTCCTACCGGAACACTCTCTCCGTTAAAATCCACAACAGAATATTTATCAGGAAGATCTGTCGCAGAATCAAACCATCTCTTCTCATAAAACTCAGCGTAATTCGGCAGATAGGTTTTAAGAGTTATTCCGCAGAGGCAACCTCCGAATATAACATATGCAGCATTATAAAGTCTGTTGTCATACCTGAAAGGAGCACCGACAATTATAACCTGTCTCACTCTTTCAGAATAAGCCACAAGATTCTTGATTGCATCCTTAGCCTTTTTTAACAGACTGTTCTGAAAGAAAAGATCCTGACAGCTGTATCCGGTAATTGCCATCTCCGGAAATGCTATTATCTGAGACTCATATCTCTCAGCCTTCTCGATCTTCTCGATAATCCTGTCATAATTATAATTCACATCACCAACACTGACATCAGGCACTGCAGTACTTACTCTGTAAAAATCATGCATAATTAACTCCTTCCTTCCAAATCCCTCTCTATACCTTTAAGATAATGAACCAACGCACCACCTTCCCCCTTAAGAAAAAAGTCATCGTCCAGTTCGTTGTATTTAAAATTCTTGGCATGTCCTTCATCTACTCTGTCAAAATATGCTTTAAGCTCCCTGAAGGTCATGTAATAAAAATCATTTCTTGTTGTAAAATGAATTATTATAAAGGATATTCCGCCCTGCTCTTCAAATTCCTTCATGAAGTCAAACTGATGCTCATGAATGTTCTGAAGAGGAAAGGTATCTGTCTTGCATTCCTTGGCATCAAAGCAAACGGGAATCTCCTGTACCACACCAATATAGTCTACGGTAGAATCCTTTTCAAAATACGCCTTGCTGATTCTTCTTGTTTCAGGATCGATCTCTACCGGAGTTATCGGTGTAGGTATCTTCTGTACGAGAGCAAGCTTCTTCTTGCGGTAGAATTCATTTGTTGAATTAATCAGTTCCTCGAGGGTTGAACCTCGAAGTCCACGGGAATTCCATGTAGCCATAGTTCCTCTTTATTTACAATACTAATATGCCTTCGGAGGCATATTTTTTTCATAAATCGTCATACTAATCATATTTAACAAAATATTGCTTGATAATCCTATTAAAAGCCTCGGGGTATGGACATGTGAAGTCCTTGCCCGTATACTTCTCGCAGCCCTCTCGAAAGCTTATTTTGTATGCATGGAGCAGCTGCGCTTTAAGGCCGTAAATATCCTTTTTCATTCTGCCTGCCTGGCCGTTTCTGCTTTTAGACGAAGTTAATTCTGCATCACCGATATATTTTCTGTCACCGATTATCGGATGACCAAGGCTGGCAAGCTGAGCTCTTATCTGATGAGACTTTCCTGTTATCAGTTTTACTTCAAGCAAGGTCAGCTGTCCGTCTACAGAATATGATACAGGTCTGAATTCTGTCTCTATCAGATTATAGTTCCCAGGAGAACCTGATGCACGATATTCAGTCTCAGTTATGACTTTGACAGTGTTGTTCTTTTCATCCTTCGACAGATACGATCTCACTCGGCAGGACTTTTCAAATCTGCCAGTACATATCGTACGATAGAATTTATCAATCTTTCTGTCTCTGACTGCACCGGTAAGAAACTGAAGTCCTTTTATTGATATACCGGCAAGAATGATTCCGGTTGTATTTCTGTCAAGTCTGTTGCAAACCGATGGTTTAAAGGTACTTTCATTCCACAGACCTTTTTCCTTAAGATAAGACAGCATCATTTCATTTACAGAAATATCATCAGCTTTAGCCTTCTGCGACAAAACTCCATATTTTTTATTTATGAGCATTATATCATCATCGATATATATAATATCTTCTTCTGAAAGCCTGTTTTTATTATAAGTGTTATTCCCTGGTTCGGTATTTTTTGAGGATGAAACATTTGAGGATGATACATCATCACTACGATTCACCGTATCTCCGGCACTTCTATTTTCAGCTTCGGAATGTGAAGAAAACTTGTCGAACGTTTCATCCGCAAGATAAAACTTAACTATATCTCCGCAACGAAGAACCTCATCTCCATCAGCCTTCTTATCATTTAGTGTTATATTCTTCTTGCGAAGCATCTTGTAGGTAAAGGACTGAGGAGCCATGTCAAGAATCCGAAAACATAGTTTTTTTAATTTCTGACCCTCATCCTGCTTTTTTATCTCGAACTGCCTCAAATCATTATTCCTCAATCATCAAAATAATTTGTATCTCTTCCTGGGATTTCATTATATCAATTATCATCGCGCATTTGCCGTCTGGCAGATCAAACACCCATCTCAAGAAGTCTTTCCTTTAAAACAGACTCATTATGTCTCTTTGAATCAGTCTTATGCTCAGCATTTGAAGAAACCTTATATAATTCCTTCTCCATATCCTGAAGTGTAAGACATACAACGATACGTGCCTTGATCCTGCTGTTATCATTTATCATAGCAAGAGTTTTCTCGTTTTTCTTTAAATATTCTATATGATGAATATCTCTGCCAGTTGCTGCTTTTTTATTAATATCAAAGCTGTCAACAGACTCTCCCTTCATAGCCTGTGCAAGGCCTATGACATTATTACCATAAATTGCAACGCATGGGAAGAAATACATTTTTTCCGTATCGGAAATCGAAATATCGTAGCACATAAGCGCATCTTCATTTCTGCCCATACTCACAGCCTTCTCATGTTGTTCTTCTGTAAGAGGCTTGAATTTAACGACCATTATATAGCCGATAAGATTTTTGGCGAACGGCAGTGACATAACACAGGCAACAATAGTGAACAGCGTTGCTCTGGTCTGAAACATGATAAGCCCGATCATAACATCGATGACTATACAACAAAAACAGATAAGTGTAAGTATGATCTTTCTGTTTTTATATCTTGCAGCATATCCATACTCACCCTTATTTGGTTTTTTCCTTTTATCATTATTCTTAACTATATTTTTTTCACCGGGATCCTTTTTGCTCATACCTATAACCAATCCTCAAATCCATATGACCAGCCTATAATAATCAAGCCGGTGTAAAAAGGATTAATCCTACATCATCCTCCAGCCCGGAAGATATTTGTTCTTTATAAGACCTTTTGAAAGCTTGCCCCAGCCGAGAGGATAGTTATTAACGCATATAAGAATATATCCTTCGCGTTTATCTGCAGCCTCATTCTCCGAAAGCTCGATAGTCTCTCCTCTGAGATATTTGATAACTCTGATATCGTCCTTATCAAGGCAGATGACATTATCGAAATCATCACATCGTAAAGTCATGGCAAGCGCCTGGCTCGGCTCAAAACGATTCTTCTTCTGTTCACCGAACAGAAGTCCTCTTCTAAGTATCCTGAGCCCGGATGCTTCCGGACAGCCATCGGGAATATAAAACAGCCTGTCGCCAAGCAGTTCAAAGCGATCTGTATTATATTTTTTATTTATATGTTTAACAAATTCCTGAATTTCAGAAGACAGCTTCGTTCTTTTAGTACTATGCACAGGAACATGAGAATGAGCTGATTCTGAACCATCATCTGAAGGAACACTCCTGATCAGCGATACATAATGCCCTTCTCCTTCAACCTTATGTGGGAAAAGATGCATGGTTTTGTCAATATCAGCAACATTTGTTTCGCCCCACGCATTATTTCCCGGAACGAAGCCCGGATATACATCAAAAGGTATTATCTTAAGTCTCTCATCCAGGGAAAGGAGATATTCAACACTCTTCTCATCCTCGAGAGAATTAAATGTACAGGTGGAATACAGAATTGTTCCACCCGGTTTTAAAGCTTTTACAACTTCACGTAATATGCTTTTCTGAATGTCTGAGAACTCTTTTGGTCTGTCTTCATTCCATGAACTTATCATGGCAGAGGATTTTCTGAACATACCCTCGCCTGAGCATGGCGCATCGATAAGTATCTTATCAAAGTATTCCGGAAAGGCAGCACTCAGCCTGTCCGGACTCTCACAGGTAATAAGCAAATTCTCAGCTCCAAAAACCTCAAGATTCTTAAGAAGAGCTTTGGCTCTGGATGCGCTGATATCGTTTGAAACCAGATATCCGTTCTTCCCAATATGCTGCAGCAGCTCCGTTGATTTTCCTCCCGGTGCGGCACAGATATCAAGCACCTTGTCACCTTCTTCAACCGGAAGTACAGAGGCCGGAAGCATGGCGCTCGGTTCCTGCAGATAATACAGCCCGGCATAATAATACGGATGCTTCGAAGCCTGAAAGCTTTCTTCATCATAATAAAAGCCGTTTTTGCACCACGGAACAGGTGTCAGTTCAGCAGGACATATTTTCAGGAACTCATCCACACTGATCTTTTTTGTATTTACTCTGAGAGCATGTCTGAGACCTTTTTGAAGTGAAGCTTTGTAAAGCTCAAATTCTTCCTCTCCGAGCATCTTTATCATATTATCAGCAAAAGCCTTAGGTAATACCGCCACTACTCTTCTTCCTCTTCTTCAATAATATGTACCGGATTTGGATTGATGTTTACTCTTGTATAGAGGTAATCATATTCCGCTCTGTATTCCTCATTTTCAGGATAACTCTTGTACAGATCATTAATCAGCTCATAAGCCTTCTTATAATCATGCTGCTTCTCGTAATATACAGCCTGATTGTACTGAAGTTCACCCGTGTAAAGATCATCGGAAGCAGCAAGTCCATCATTTACATAGAGAAGAGCAGCTTCATAATCTCCAGTTCTCAGATAATATGACGAAAGCTGATATGCCACATAGGTATTAAGGCCTACATGCTCAATATAATCCATATACGCCTGAATCATTTCATCATATTGCTCTGTTTCATAATAGCAGGACGCAAGATAAAGAAGTGCGGAATAATTGCCGGCTTTGACAGCCTCTTCAAACTTTGGAATGACAGTTTCCGGAGAATAGTCACCATATCCCTGCATAGCCTCGGCAATACCCAGAAACATATTTATCTTATTGTCATCAAGTGTTCCGTCATTATCCTTATGCACTCTGATAAATGTGTCTTCAGCCTCTCTGTACTGCCCGAGTTTAAGCTGTGCAGTGCCCAGATACATCCTTGTATCAAGATCCATCTTTTCCGAGAAAAGCTGACTTTCATCAAGCGATTCCTTGAACAGCTCGATTGCCTTATCGTATCTTCCGGCTTTGTATTCTTTGATCCCCTCATTACGAAGCTCTTCTTTATCGGATTTTAGCAAAGCAATAAAAACAGCTGCCGTAAGCAGGACTACAAGAGTACCTACAACATATATTATCGCAAGTTTTTTCTTTCTTTCTTTTCTGTAGCTCATATTTCACCTGTTTGATCATATAAACCTTATAAACCAGTAAATATATTCAGATCACTCCTAATATATTATTTATCATCAGAAGCATAATAAGTCTTTGCAAAATTCCATGAATCCTGACACATCTTGGTAAGATCATACTGTGCCTTCCATCCGAGTTCCTTTTCAGCCTTTGCAGGATCTGCGTAACACATGGCTATATCGCCCTCACGTCTTGGCTTAATGCTGTAAGGAACATCGATATTATTAACTTTCTTAAATGCATTTACGATATCAAGTACGCTGTATCCGATACCGGTACCAAGATTATATATGTTAACGCCTGTGCCGCTCATAACCTTATCAACTGAATTAACATGACCGCGGGCAAGATCAACAACATGGATATAATCTCTTACTCCTGTTCCGTCAGGAGTATCATAGTCATCACCAAATACGCCCAGCTCAGGAAGCTTTCCTGAAGCAACCTGCATGATATAAGGCATAAGATTATTTGGAATACCATTTGGAACTTCACCAAGGAGACCGCTTTCATGAGCTCCTATCGGATTGAAGTATCTGAGAAGTATAACACTCCATTCATTGTCAGCCGTATAGAAATCAGTAAGTATCTGCTCTATCATATGCTTTGTCCAGCCATATGGATTGGTACAGATGCCCTTTGGACACTCTTCAGTGATAGGAATAAATGCAGGATTGCCGTAAACAGTTGCTGAAGAAGAGAATATGATCCTCTTACAGCCATACTCATTCATAAGCTTGCAGAGATTGAGAGTTCCTCCGATATTATTTTCATAATACATAAGAGGCTTCTTAACTGACTCGCCAACCGCCTTAAGTCCTGCAAAATGGATAACGGCATCAAATGTGTTCTCCTCAAATATAACTCTCATTGATTCCGGATCCAGCATATCTGCCTTATAAAATTTAACGTCTTTGCCGGTGATCTCTTTGATCTTGTCAAGCACTTCGATGCTGGAATTATAAAGGTTGTCAAATATAACAACCTCATGACCGTTGTTTAAAAGTTCAACCACGGTATGTGAACCGATGTAGCCGGTTCCGCCAGAAACAAGTATCTTCATAAAAAACCTCCTGAAATATCCTGCCTTACAGGCAGATAAAAATGTATTTTGATTTGACAGAGCCTTTCGGCTATGTTAAGATTCTCAATGTGTCAATAAGCCGGCATGTCGGAATGGCAGACGATGCAGACTCAAAATCTGTTGCGGGTAACCGCGTGTGGGTTCAAGTCCCACTGCCGGCACTTTCCAAAAGATCGGATCATATCCGATCTTTTTTGTTGCCGTTACTGTTTTTCAAATGCATACAGCATTCGATCTTAGTCTATTTTTAGTTCCCGAAATATGACCAGTGCATATAGTCAACCTTACTGCCCCAGTCACCCTGTGTAAAGCCATACTTATTCAGTATCTTGGCAACATTACCATTGGTTGCGATTGAATAAGGATTAACGCCCGGCTCATATAATGATCCGCAGGTAATGGTAACCGAACCATCATCATTGACATATGCTTCATAATTCTCGTTAGGATTAATATCTACTGCAAGACCGCTTCCATGCTGACCGCTTGTATATTTACCATCATTTCCGCCCAGAGCATGGATAGGGAATTTTTCAGGCAGTGCATAGATCTCATCAAATGCCTTCTTGAGTGAAGGAGCTACAGCTTTATTAACCTCGATAGTAAAGGTTCTGGTGTACTTTTCTCCTGAAGTACCGCTGACAAAATCCCATGCTTTGATGGTAATCTCCGTCATATGACTGTCAGCCTCAGCCTGACTGCTGTACTGAGCATCGCCTCTCCAAGGAATATTATCTGATTCACCAAAGACTCTTATGTATTTGTCCTCATACGTCTCGTAAAGGTTTGTATAATTCGTTGTAAACTTACCGTTCTTAACGCTGTTTGGTCCATACATACCGGTATATGAGAAATCAACCTTGCCATCTTTTACATACCAGATACCGCTCTCATTCTTTGCTGCTCCGGTATAATCATCATCCAGGTATCCGCCTACAAAGCATACCCAGTCACCATTCAGCTTTTTGACTGTTGATTTTGTGTTTAACTTACCATGATCAAGCAGTATATATGTTTCTCCCCAGCCATCATCATATTTAACAGGACCAGATAATGATGTGTCTATCCTTCCTTTTTTTACATACCACTCATTGTCATCATCATTACAATAAGCAAGACCTGTAAATGAAAAATCAACTCTGCCCTGATAATTTACATACCATGTTCCATTGGCATTTTTAGCAATGGCATATGGAACAAGTCGGCTTCCCTTAAAATTATACCAGTTTCCATCTGACATTTTTTTAAGTCCCGTACCGGCAAATACAACGATACCCTTTTCAACATACCACA
>OCTW011575512.1_pt1 | contig 13227 bp, 5 predicted proteins | sample 1539671 | NCBI WGS metagenome assembly OCTW01 (sample SAMN02144230, study PRJEB22623) | gut metagenome | biome: sheep rumen | host: Ovis aries | place: New Zealand | reverse complement strand
CTACTCCCTTACCTAAAGCTTTAGTCCCTTCTTTAGCAATAGTGGCTGCAAGCTTTCCTTCTTTGCGACCTAATTCTTTGAGTTCTTCTTTTGTGAACTCACAATCTTTCATGTCTTCGTGGATGTCAGCAAGTTCTTCGACTGCTTCTTCCCAATCATCTGCATCGAAATCCTTACCATTCTTTTCAATACGTTCAGACAAGTTGTTCAGTTTATTGATAACCCTTTTTTCATACGACTGGCATGACGTAAGAACAAATAATGCCACGACTGCAATTGCAGAGATAAAAAACCTATTGATACTCATAATTATAATAGTTATGTTATGCGTTAATTTCAATTATCGTTTCAAAATCTTGGATTGAACTGTTTTCTTTAATGTGCCCAATACGGTAACCATCTCCTGTGGTTTCACAATAAAGATAACGCTTTCCGTTATACTCACGAAGAACTGTTTCAATGTTATCTACTTTGATGTCATGTAACCATTCCTCTTTGTATTCTACACCAATAGCAGCATGTTGCAGTTTCTGAGATATCATGATAACGGTGTTATAGCCCAGTTCATGGAATAGAGCAGCAGTGAGCGAGGACTTGCAGTCGCAGTCGCCCTCCTTGTCGTATAGCACTTCGTCGGGGAAACGCATATACTCCTTTTCTCTATTGATTTTTGCCGACTCTTCATCTAAGCAATAGGTTATATTGGGTGCTTGGCAAAAATCAAGAGCGAATTGCACAAGATCCAGTTCGCCCAGATTCTCTTCTTCTATTTTTTTTCTCATGTATGTTGCAATCTCCTTAACCTTCGCTGTACGTTCAGGGTCTTCAAAGATATAAGAGAAAATGAACTTCGCATTCTCTTCGTAATTGCTCTCATTTCCTTCTTTTGAATAGGACGTGAAAGGATTCTCCTTACGAAGATCTTCTATTTCTGTTGGACTGAATTCTAACGTGTAAGATCCATGCAACTTATTACCTAATTCCGAATCTAAATCCCAACTGTAAATGCAAGTTTCGGTCTTTTCATTACTATCGTCCACATCATTCTCAACTAAAGGAAACTCTATCTGTTCATCAAAGTCTTCATACTTCATTCCTTCCATGGTACCCCCAATACGGAACCCATCACTAGTGGTCTCACAGAAGATATATCTCTTGCCATTAAGTTTATGTACGAAGGTTATTTCTTCGATTTTCTTTCCAAATAAACGGCCATCAACGATCCATTCCGGTTTTACTTCAATACCGATAGCACCATGATGCTGAACCCTTGAGAAGAGATAGAGCGTATTGTGATTCATATAATAGAATAGCATAGCAGCCAGTAATGCTTTGCTGTTGCTGTCAGCTTCTTTGTCGTAAAGGACTTCATCAGGATATCTGATATAATCTTCGTATTGGTTAATCGCTTTGCTGTCTCGGTTCATGCAGAACCTAATATTGGGTTCCTGCACAAAATCAAGCGTAAATTGCAGTGTGTCTTCAACCGACAAGCCATTTTGAACTGCTTTATATTTGATTTGAGAGACAGTGTAACGAAGTCGGGCTGTTATACCACGGTGTTCTTTCATATAGTGGAACATGGCCAGCACCATATCTTTGGTAGATTTGTCCTTTCGCTGATTATAGAACGGATTAGCGAACCTCAAATCTGTAATATATTGCGAATTGAAATACAAATTCAGTTCACCTATGATTTTCTGAGACGTTTCTGAATCTAATTCCCAGTGGTAGGATCTCGCTATGTCGCCATCTGGATTTGGTATTTCCTCTTCATCATATTCTTCTTCGTCCACGGCATATGGATTATTGATTTCCCATCTTTTAGAACTGGACTGCAGCATCAAATTAGTTGATATACCAGTGGCAACAACCATAGCTAAAGCAGCAAAATCATATCGATAATAAGTGCCAGTGAATGCTAACGTAATTGCACAGCATAACAATATGGCACTATCGAATGATCTTTGACCAAGTGCTTTGTTGAATAAGTCTATTTTCGGCTGAATGGTATTAGAATTCTCTATACATTCGATTTTAATGGCACGTACTATAGCCCATAAAGCATAAAACATTCCATAAAGAGGTGCAACTCGCCAAAGTCTGAAACCAATAAAACGGTTTCCTAAGAGTTTTACGCTCACCATATACCATACGACATAAATGACGGCATAGATATAAGCAGAAAGCAGGGCTGTATCCTTCCACCCGTATGCAGGACTATTATAGTATTCGTGATAGTCTTGTTTATTATAGCGACTAAATAACAGTGCAAACGCAGCTGCTCGCGTTTCTGGCGGCATGGCATCGTTTTTGGACGAATGAAAACTTACATGATGACATACAGCGACAGGCTCTTTGCGTTTCCCTTTTTCGCTAGGGTTGTCCTCATATGCATTTAATACGCATTTTAACCATAGTGACTTCCAAGTGCGCTCACCAACAGCTATTGGTGTGTTCGGAGCCGATGGTCTTGCTGTATAACCGATCCTCTCAGGTTTCTTGTCTTTTCCCAATTGCCGGTAAATGTATCCTTCCTGTGTGATATAGCCGCACGTCCTATACTGAGGCTTTATTGAGTCGTCATCACCGTCTGTTGTGAGAACTTCAACGTAGGCATTATCATTATCACCCATTTTTATTCGACCGATAGCAGGACTTTTTGAGCGGCCAATAAGGTGAACCTCGGGCACTTCTTGATTATTGGGGGCTTTCATCACCCCGATGGTGACGAGTTTGGAATCCCTTTTGGATCTGGAACTTAACCACACTTTAACCTTAAACAATTGGATAATGCATGACAACAAGGCCATTGTCATTAACCCAAGAAATATGTATAGTATTATTAAATTCATATCTTTTCCTAATCTAATCAGTCGTTTTGATTGAGAATCCTCCTGTATGTGTTTTTATCGGCATATGCTTCAGCGAAAAACTCAGAGTCGAAAAGTCTAAACCACTCAGATGATGAATCATCTGGACACAACGACCAAAGGAGTAATGAAGAAACTCTTGGGCTATATTCCACACCCTCTTCATGATCTTTCTTGACTTTTTCTTTCTCCATTGATCGATATTTGGGTTTTGCACCGCTTTTCTTTGCTTCGTCTTCATCCTCGTATACTCGTTCCCTACGGATCTTCTCGTCAAAGTCCTCTGTAGGCAATAAGCGGTTCAAGTTGAAATGACTGAAGCATCTCCAACGTGTTATAAATATATACTTTTTATATGTTTTATTGTACTTGTCGTCTTGCATCTGATTATTAGCAGATGGGATATAAGGGACGATATCATCAACGACGCGTTTGTCGTTCATTTTGACATCCATGAATTCCATATCTGCAGAAGATGTAACTTCACCATTTGTGGCAGCATAGGCTATCATCGGCTTTAATACACCTGCTCTTTCTGGGGTTGTAGAACAATAGTGATGTAGTTTTTCTCCTACTGTAGAGTCTTCTCTGGGCAAGAGAGCTTCTTTTGTCGTTTCCCTAAGACTCTTATGGAATGTCTCCCGATGTCTCTCCCAGGCTTCCTTCTGTTCCTTCTCTTGTTGCTCTTTTGTTACAAGTTCTTCTTCTTCATTATCATTCACCCGACGGATTAAGTTTTCACATAATGCCACATCCTTAAATAGCTCCATAATGATGTTACGGTTTTGATTGATAAACAAGAAATATTCAACCTTAGTTAATTCGCTCAACTTGTAACGAATATAATTGATACGGACTTCTGCGTCATCTGCTTCTTTCTCTGGCAGCAGTTTATCTTTTCCAAAAACACCTCCGATTAATGGCTGGTTAAACATACTGACTGGGAAAAGCGGTTTTCCTTGTTCGTCTGCATTGTAGTCCTTGCCTACTTCTTTTCTTATATCTTCACATCTGGTTATATACTTGTCACCTAACTTGATCATCTTATCATAAAACGAGTTAATCTCTGATTCAATACGATTGGCAACTCTTGCATACGCGTCATGAAGGAACATCGCCTTGAGCTTATTTACAGCTTTTCTTTTACTGCGACAATAACGTAGATAGGCAATGATTTGGAAAAGGGCAGGAATGAAGAACAAACCTATAGACCACCATTCACTATTCCTGCGGATATGTCCTAAATTGATAATGTTGGGAGACAAGTAATATAGAATAGGAACGACAGCCAAAGCACACATAATCCCTAATAGAACACTGCGACCTATCCGGCTAAGCATCGTGGATTCTTGGCTCAAAATGCCATTGAGTTCTGTTACCGCCTGCTTCTTTAGCTCCAATTGGTTACTTCCGCTGGTTTTACCTTTTATATCTGCAAGATAAGCATCATGATATTCCGTAAAAGTATCATTATAAGATTTTCCTATATAGTTTTCTTCTATCTGGCGCCAGAATTTTTGCTTAAGAACATTTTGAATGTTTTTCCTTCTCTTGGAAAAGCCCTCTTGCATGTTTTTAAACAATCTGATTAAGGTAGGAATGCCACCATCATTAGCACTTATCTGTCCGATGATGTCACGCAGGTTTTCAAAAACTTTCTTTTGGGCATCAGAGAACTGCCTTTTGCTATATGTGGCAACTGCTTCCAACGACGAACGAGTACTGTTATCAATCTGATTGACCACCAGATGCATCATGTTTGTGGTAAAGAACCTTAGGTATAAGTTATAATAATACCGCTTAAGATACTTTGCTAGATAATTGCGTATTGGATGTGGCGAAGGATCATCTTCTTCAACATCATCACAGTCCAACTTGCTCAACACCTCATCTCTGAAAAAACTCTCAGGGTTATATTCATCATCGCCTATTAATATGAGTTTTTTGTTTTCTTTCTCATCGATGCCTTCACTCTTAAAGCTACGAATGAAGTCAATGGCAAGTTTGTGTCGTCCCTTTAGGTCTTCGTTTTCTGTATCAAAATGAACAGAGGCTGCACCCATGGAAAAATAGAACACGTCTGCTGAAGAAGTGCCACTTAACAAGGGGTGGGTGTCGTTGCAGGCAAGATATAAGTGCACCAGGCACTGAACAAGATACTGCGCCAACTGCTTATCATTAAGAATGGTATAGGTACATTCTGTTCGGTTTTGTACATCCTGATAGAACATCATGTGATCATAACCGCGTATGGCATTCACACGATACTGTACATCAATCTCATTCAGTGTACGTTGCATGCTTCTGCGAACAGACACTTCACGAGTATTTATGTCACTTGGAATGTAAAGCATTCCAATAATTTCCATCCCCTGATGGATATGATGGGGCAAGATCCTTCCCTTTTCCTTTTGGAGGATACCTGCAACTGCTGGAAAAACGATTCGGGTAAAGTCCTCTGTCAAATCTCCCAATACAACAATGTTTATTTTTATGTCAGGATGCGCATTACTATTTCTGAGGTCCTTAATAAACTTTTGCCCTTCCACAACCAGATCACTTTGGAATTTATATAGACGCTCCGCTGTTCCTTCTGCGGTAGGTTTGTTCTCAATTTCAGATCTTATGTAATCTGAGGAATAATTGGAACGTTTCTTTACGCTTCTTTTCCTGTCTTTGTCTATACTAATTCCATAGAAGAAGTCTTCCATATGGCTGTATCTCCAGTAGTATCCTTCAACAACAGAATTCCTGTCTGCCTCTTGTTTGTCAATGGCTTCGAGTTGTTCTTTGATTGTAGAATCCGACGTAACAACTGTTGATGCGTTTTCTCCTATGAGATATGATTCCCCCCCTGATGTATCGATGGAATTGTTGATGTTTGGTGTTTTAACGCTTGTCGACGATTCTTCGACATCTCCAACATACACATGGTCAATCTTTCCGACGAGACTTTCAAAGGAGTCTCGTCGGTCAGATTTTTCCCTAAGATCTATAATCCAGAGTGGTAACATACAGATTATTATTTCTTGAAATCATTAACAGTTGCATACTCATCGCGGAGTATGTTAAAGAAAATACCATACAGCCGTTTTTCTTCAGGAATCGTTGCCTTATGCTTCTTCTCACTCAGATCATGCAGCAGTGCTTCACGCTTATTAGCATAGTTTTCCTTAAGAATCGTTTCGCCGCTGAGTGCTTTATCACCATCTGTAACAGTTGTACGAAGAATGGCTTGGATAAGACGATCGGTCGTTTCACCGAAACGTGCATTATGGTACATTTTTGTATAAATGTCGAAACGTTCAACAACATTCTTCCCTTCTATCTCATGGAAAAGCTTACGTCCATCTGCTTCTGTTCTAAAAGCAAGTTTACCTCCTGTAATATCGGTATTTGACACAAAAGCATCCGGGAGCGCAATCTTGAACGATTTGTCATAGTCGGAGTAGTACATCGTATCAATATACGTATCATCAACGTCATATTTATCTTTGTAGAACAACGGTGACAGTTCCTTGCGTAGAGATTCCAAGACAAGCATCTTGACATATGAACGGTGCTGAGGAAGAATCTCGTAAGGAAGATCATCCAAAGTTAGTTTATCAAGATACTGGGCGAAATCATGATGGAAATGATACTTTTCACGGAAAGAAGCTTTGTCGTAGACCATCTTGATAGAGTCATAGATGCGGTAGTCTTCCAATGACAAACCGAACTTCGACTTTAGAACCAATGCTGTATTCTCGTCACCGCTCGGTTCAAAGCGATGCTTGGTGTTTCCTTTTTGATATCCTAACATCTCTGCTGCCAGGTCCTCACTTCCTGCAACGAAGATAATATGTTCTTCTTTCTTCGTTACATCAATGCGACTATTGTTGTAACTGAAGAACAATGCTGGGTTCAACGCTCTACGAACCTCATCCTTTTCTTCGTTTGTAAGGTCGGAGAAGAATGTGGAGATCTTTCGATTATCCCAGTTTTCTTGGATATCTTTATCATTATGAAGTTTCTTTTCAAGAATGATTGTTGCAATAGTAAGAAAATCTTTAATGATTTTTTCTGAACTGACATTACCTCTGTCAACGAGAACTGGATTCGCAAAGAATCTGGTATCGATAGTCTTCTGGGGCTCGTCTGAATCATCATCTTCTTCTGCCTGTTTTTTCTCAAGGCTGACTTTGTAATTAGAATCGATCAGATTATCATCAGCAGACAAATAAATGTTCTGATTCAAGAATTTCATCAGATCACTACGTACAGGCGTTTCATCCTGATCTTCTTCAGCAGAGATTATCTTCGTATATAATTTACTAAAGAAATTACCTGGTTTCCAACCATTGCCGTCACAAATCTTCTTTAACATGGGAAGATAGACGGTTGTAACATCCATGGTTGTTTCTCCGAATTCAGTTGCCAAACGTTTGTAGTATTTTACAGCATCCCGGTTCAATTCTTCTGCCTTTGTAATCATACCGGAGATGTGACGTGCGAGCTTCGACAACTCGTCGTTCTTCTCATCGTTACAGAAATCGCGTTTGATGTCGTGAGACCATTTCGCAACCTGAAGGTCAACAAAGTCTTTAACATATTGCTGAACAGCCTGAACATATTCTTCGATTTGTTTATGATTGCTTTTAGTCAACTTTTCACTAAGGTCAATCTTCATTGCCTTTGAACTCAACTCGTCAAGTTCTTCTGTCTTTCTTTTTGAAAGAGCTTTCTCTCTTGCATCGATGGATTCCTTCTGATCCTGCTCTTCCTTTTGATACTCCTTATACATGTGCTTTCTTACCTCAATGATCGCATTGTATGTGTATGAAAGACCATGTTCACGAATCAATCCTTCTGTTTGCTTCCAAATACCGTCAACAAGAACTTTCTTGTATTGTGCACGTTTCTCATCTGCACCTTCCGCCTTGAATACTTGCTCCACCTTGGACAAGTCAGTGCTTATACTGCTCACCTCAAGATCCTCGTCCATCTTTTCTTTGCTAAGATCAACGTCGTTGAGTTTCTTTTGTACTTTCTTGGCATTATCAAGAAAACTGTGGGCAATAGAATCACCTGCAGCGGGATCCAGTTCCATAAAGAGTTTCTTGTATAGAGACTCAATATCTTCCTTACTGACATGAGCTTGCTTCTTATCGCTACATAGCAGCCACGACCGTAATACATCGCGACGGAATCGTGCACGCATGTATTTGGTGAATTGTTCCTGAGGCTTTTGTAATGAAACATATCCCATAGGAACGAGGAACTCATCATGGTTCTTCTCCATGATGTCGTTCATGTAGTTATCTATATCACTGCGGAATGTGGCACCAGCCTGACCATTGTGGAGGTGATAAAGCATTTCTGCTGTGTTGCGGCACATCGTACTGGGATCACCAAGGCTGGTTCCTTTATCTGTCTGGATATCTATTGGGATAACATAATAGAATGGGCAATAACGCTTAGACGCATCAACAAGATTATAATCGTTGTTGAACGCAAGTCTATGCATCACTGTTTTTTGATTCTCCTCATAACTCATTTTCTTGAAGGCTTCAAGTTCAGAGAAAACACCGAAGGCATTCAATGAATACTTCTCCTCCGTGTTGTTCATATCAATAAAGACTTTAGGCATAAATAGTGTATATACCAACTGTGGATCACCATTGCCTACAATTTGATGATGCAACTGGTTTATGTGATACAAGACATCATTGAAGATGCCTGAACCAGTTCCTCCTAACGAGCTACTAACAAGCCAATAATAGATAATGCAATCCTCGCCACCCACAGTTTTCACATCGTTGAGAGAGGATATGGCAGACTGCAGTTTACTCTGGAAATCGGCCAATGAATGGGCAAATGCAATACGAGACTTAATACGGAATGCACCAGCACCAAAGGAAAGAGGCTGATCAGGGATTTTATTCGACAGTTCTGGAGAACAAGCCTCAAGAATGCGCCTGTTAATAAGGGTTTTTTGATCCTTTTTTGCCTCATAATAGATAGCTTGTGGGTTTGCACGGCCTAAGTTAATCAGGTCGGTTTGAGGACTGATAAAAGGAACTTTCCCATGTTCAAAACTCTCGCGATTGTTTTTGTTCGCGTTGTCGATGTCACGTTGGTCTGTGTCAATAAAAAGGAAACGGTAACTGTCGTTCATCGCCTGTAGGCGTGATTTTGACGCAGTAGCTTCTGGGAATCTCTTCTCATAGACTTTGGCCTTGATCTGTGCTACGGTTTTGACGCCTTGGCCGCCAATACCGATAAAAATATGCTTTTCGTTTGCCATAATTTAAGTAATTATTGAGTTATTTTATTCTGATTTTAACATTATGAGTGATGTGGTCGGAATCTGGACCGCATTCTATGGCAGCCCGACTTTTTGTATTGTTCTTACCGTATCGGCCAAGTAAGCCACGCTTTTTGTTCTTACCATCACGAACAAAACCACTTTGGGCACTCCATTCAAATGCTGGTCTTTTCCAAAATAAGAAGGGGGATGCTTTCTTCTTCTGAACCTTGATGGTCCAACTTGCACCCGTCAGATCGCAACCAGAGTTACCTCCTTCTCCAATTAGTAGGGTTCTTGAGGGACCTACCTTAACGTTGATGGTGTCACCGATATCACGATCACGACTATCTGAAAAATCTACTGTTCCAACAAATCTTTCTTTACTATTTCTAATAACACTCTTGATAAACATGAATATATAAAAAAACAACAATGCCAACAAAAATACCGTCCACCAGAATGGAAGGATGAAGGTGAACAACCATCCACTTTGTTTATCTGAAGTTGCCTGAATCGGTTTGTCAATACTGAGTTTTTTTAGCTCTTCATCATAAGGAGTTGGAAGCGACATCCCAATGTTCAGTTTTTCGTTATAACGACGGAGTCCCCATTTCTTATTCACTAGTTTTCCCAATTTCAATTTAGTAAGCGCTGTGTCTTGCGTGGTCTGCCAGACTTTTTCGTTGTTCTTGAACACATAGTCAGAACCTTGATCTGTATTAGTTGCTTCGATTTTAATCTGCTGGTATAGTTTATTGGGTTTCCAGTGTATATCAGCCTTAGTATTACCATCAATATCTATCTTTGTTTTCAGTGAAGGACGAAGATTCCTTTCATTGTCTAGCTGAATAACGGCTTTCAGCTTCTCTGTCATAATATCACGTGATAGCTGCTCAAACCAATGAGAGATGGCATTCTTATCTTTGATGGCTTGTATAATATCAAATCTTTTTGTTATTGAGGTGTTACAAAACACTTCTTCTTGTAATTGGTCTAAACAAAAACCTGCACCTGTTCCTGCTTTGGGTAACTGCATGGCGACGACACGCGTAAAGGTGTTTTCGGTAACATTGTCAAAATCTTTATTGAGTTTATCAAGATCGGCTGCTTTCAGTTTCTGTTCCCCCACACCCGGCAAATCATTCAAGAAGTCGGTGATAATCACCACCACGTTCATCTGAACTTCCTGGTTGTTAAGTATGGCTTTATTAACTGCCGCGACTGCCTTGTTCACGTCTGTGTTGTGACGGAATTCTGGAGTGTAGCCATCGTTTACATACAAGGAAGATAATGCTGTCGAAAGAACCTGTTTTTGAGCGACATCCTGAATCTTGCAACATAAACCAGGCGTATTTTCTTTTGCCTCTGTTCCAAACGGAATGATGGAGACTTGTTCGCCTGAAGGTAATGCTTGAGCAAATGCTTGAAGGGCAGGTGTGACAATTTCGTTGTACTTTATCATAGAACCCGAAACATCAACTGCAAAAATGTAATGTGTGTTACAATTCTGCAATTCATGTTTATATAGTTCCGTCAGTTTGGGAAACGTCTTCTCCAAATATGCTAACGAACTACCAGTTGAGGTTGCATTCGTTTGTGCATAAGCATGAGTATTATTGACAACATTCAAAAGCAATAATACAATAAATACTATAAATGACTTTTTAATCATAAATCAAAATTGTTAATTTAATTAATTTGTTATGCTATTAGTGTTGTTAAATCGTCGTTAAATTTACAATTTATTTTTTTAAGATGTTTTTTGTTTTTTGTTTTTTTTCAATGTGTGCGTATGTCAATATATTATTTTAGCTTTCCTTCACATAATTTTGCAAAATGGATTTGCTTTTACATTCACAGTTGGTTTATAGCGTCTAATTATCGCAAATTGGCCATTATAGTGAATCTAATCGTTTTTTGGACACATTGTCGATAGCCTTGAACTTGTTGTAATGGATTCTATGAGGTAGTCATAGTACAAATTGATATGGGGATCAGCAGAAACCAGCGATTTGCTTACGCTGGTTCTTATCGGTGAGAAGTTCAGCCTTGCAATAGTCCTCCAGCTCGTCGAAACTGGCGTACTTACCCAGAAGGATATAGTCGACTGTGCGCTTGCGTGCGATATTCTCAATCTGACCGCCAGAGAAGTCGAAGTGCGAAGCCAGCTGACGAGCGTCGTCGGCACTGATATCCTTCAGCATAGAGCGCCAAATCTTGGCCTTCACCTCGGTGTCAGGCTTGTGGAACTCCACCTTGTAAATGAAACGGCGCTCGAAGGCAGAGTCGAAGTTACACGTCAGGTTCGTGGTGGCAATGAGAATACCGTCGAGGTTCTCCACTTCTTGCAGAATAATGTTCTGCATAGCATTGTCCATTTTCTGCACCTCAGGACTGTTACCCCCTATTTCGCTGCGCTTGCCGAAGATGGCGTCGGCCTCGTTGAAGAACAGGATAGGCATAACCTCACACCTCTTGCAGAGATTGCGGTAGCGGTCGAACACTTGTTTGATATTCTTCTCGCTCTCGCCCACGAACTTGTCGCGCAGACCCGCAATATCCACCTTCATAAGGTCGCGACCGGTCTGACGTGCTATCTGCAAAACAGTCTCGGTCTTGCCAGTACCCGGTGCGCCATAGAACAGACAGGCAAAGCCCTTGCGCATACCCTGCTCCTCAAGTCGCTGCTGGATGGACGGCAGGTTATCGGTGCTGAGCAGACTGCTCAGGCGTTGTATCTGCTGCTGCTCCGACTCGTTGAAGAACAGCGGTTTCTCCTTGATATCCTCATGGTGTATGAGGTCGCGGTCGCTGGTCTGACACATTCCCACCGGTGTGATGGGCGTAAAGCCCGCAAGAAGTCCGTTCTTGGTCTTCTGCGTAAGAACATACTCTTCATGATTAACGATTCCGTCTTCGCACTTGAACTCAATGAGACCCCTTTTCATGAGTTCGTGCTCCTGGTCGGTAAGAAGAATTCTGGCACGGTAAGCGTATTCCGGTTCGTAAATCTGCTGAATGGTATGCAACTGAAGTCCTTCCTGTTCACTGCCAGACCATTCGGCATAGTCGGCCACCGTTAACAGCAGTAACGACTGGTCGTGCTTGTTACTGATAGACAACACTTCCTTGCACAGCGGAAGATGGGCGTTGGCAGCAGTAAGCTGAAGCATCCATTCCTCGTCGTACATAAACTCGAAGTTAGGATTATTGAGATGGTTGGTGATACGCTTTTGCAACTTCTCGACGAACTCTTGCTCAGAGAGGCCCTCGATTCGCTCAGGTACGAAGGTCTCATTATGGCAGAGAGCATTGACAACACCATGGACGAGGTGGAAGCCGTGCTCCCCACGTTCCGGCAGATAATAGTGTAATATCCAGCGCTTGGAAACCAAGTCTTCCATATCGTCAGAAAAAGTCATTACCGACAGGCGTGAGAGTGCGAGGTATTCGCTTATGTGCCGCCAACGGATAGTGTCGCCATTCTCTACCATAATGGCAAGAATGACAATCTGTATGTCGTTAAGACCCAGCTTGGTGCGCAGGAACTCGAGTGAAGACTTGCAGGAGTCGTAGAAATCCTTGTTCAACTGCGACCTCCTTGCGTTTTCGAGCACATTGTTCAATGCCGTGATAATGGTCCAGGATTCTGTTTCCTCCAGCATACACTCCTCCTTGTGCTGCTCAACTAAGATATCTGCTTTACTTCTTAAACGTGTTGTCTTGTTCCTTGTACTCATATGCTTCCTTATTTTTTCTACGTGGAAAGGTATGCATACGAATCAAGAATCATCTTCAATTTATATGTATAGAAAAAAATAATGTTCCGTTATGATGAAAAAACGGCTTGAAAAGCGTTGTAGTTCTTGCCTTGAGAGTTGTGATCTTCGATGATGGCAAAACAGATCTCGCGGAAAACGCCTTGGAACTCAGGCTCCTCGAACACTTGTTTGAAGAGCTGGGCCATATGACCGGGTGGGTTGGCAAAGGCCCCACAGCCAAAGGCACCAAGGACGAGTCGGCGCTGACCATTGTTGTAGGCAATGCGCAGAATGGTACGAATCA
>OCTW011452344.1_pt1 | contig 13227 bp, 12 predicted proteins | sample 1539671 | NCBI WGS metagenome assembly OCTW01 (sample SAMN02144230, study PRJEB22623) | gut metagenome | biome: sheep rumen | host: Ovis aries | place: New Zealand | reverse complement strand
TTTACCATTCTTAGGAAATTCCCCATTATATATTTCTCCATCTTCAATATAAAATGTTGCTTCATAATCACCATATATTGCATGTATATGTGGTGGGTTGTGTTCCTTTCTAGTCAAATGCATTAGTATAAAAATGCCATAAAACGACGAAATAGTTGGCAATTCTTCATCTCCTTCCATTTTTATTATATGGGATATATCCCCTAATGTCAAGATAAGACGAAAATAAAAGACCCTGCCAAAATTGACAAGGTCATTCTATAATTATAAGTTATATTATTAATTACAAAATAATCCAACAAGCTGGACGAACGCCATAGTTTTCTCTAAGGCCGTCGACCATGCCGGTGATATAGCCATCAGAATAGACAAAATACGCACTATTAGAATTATCGCTGCGAGGCGAACGCAACCACCAATAGCCATTGTTTACATAATCACCACTACTTGTAATAACTCCTCTTGCTTTTGCATAGTCTGTTACTTTTGCAGATTTATCTGCATCATTTTCAAATCCATAATTTGCATTTTGTGCTTCTTGTCGACTTAGTAAGAACAATTTATCATATGTTGTTTCACAAACATAAGTATTAGAATCTAGACCTGTTGATGCAACACTATTATCTACTGATGTCGTTGCTATAACTGATTGATCAGCAAATGCTTTGTTTAAGAAATCATTATTTAACCAATTTCTTATCTCTGAGTTTTCATAATTGTTTGAACTACCATCATATCTATGTTGATCTAATATTAAATCAGATACAACAAATACTTTGCCTTCACCAGAATCTAAAAATCTCCATTTAATTGGTTCTACTAGATAATAATCATTATCATACTTTGCATATTGATTATTATTATATTCATAATATCCTCTTGCATTAGTTGAAGATAGTCCATTTAATGCAGTAATTGATGTATTATCAGTCACTTTTGATTGTGGATATTCACCGTTTTGTTCTCTTGTTAAAGTAATATAACTTGCTTTAACTGTAATAGCTTCTGTTATATTTTTAATTGATTGATTCCAACCACTAAATATATATACATTATTTTGATCACAACGCCATGGTAAATCATATGGGTATCTTGCATCAGTATTTACTTCACAATAATAATTATATAATTCAGCATTATCACTATCTAAGAAAGTTACTTTATATCCTGTAAAAGTTCTAGATGAATAATTTGCTGTAATTGTAGTTGAAGCACTTATATTATATAAAGATTTATCCCAGTTACTAAAAGTATATTCAGTGATATTTGTACCATTTACATCTTGAGGTTTAGTTGGAGTATCACCTTTATATTCAACATCATTACCGCTTTCTATTCTTGTTTGATATAACAAGGTTCCATCATAATTTTCAAATCTAACATTTACCATAAATTTTGCAGTAAATATTGTTGGAAATTGAATGTTTTCTAAGGGTTTATCCCAACCGACAAAATCTTCACCATCTTTTATAGGTGTTGGGCCATCATAAACTATATCACTACCTTTTTCATAATAGAATTCATATAATTTTGTCCCATCATAATTATTAAATATACATGGTATATATTGAATACTACTTAAACCTTCGCTACCATTTGTAACTGTGAATGTAGTTGTTGTTTCATCTGTAAAAGTGATAGTATAAGTATCAACAAGACCTTCCGTTTTAGTTTTTTCTATTTTCAATATACCAACGCCATCTTTACCAGCTTCGCCTTTATCTCCTTTTTCACCTTGAGGACCTTGTTCACCAGTTTCACCCTTTATATTAGACAAATCAAATAATGTTGTATAATTCTCTTCTTGACTATATTTCCACATTATTTTATTATCTTCAACTTTTATGACAATGCGATCTTCTCTAATAGATTCCAACCATTCTTCATATGTACCAGTATAGCCACTATTTTGTGCTAGCAGGTATATTATATATTGATCAGTTGTATCTTCTTGTTTTGTTGAAATTGTACTACTAGGTGTTGAACTAGGCGTACTAGTAGGATTATCACTAGTAGGCGTAGGATTATAATTGCTTGTATTATTTGTAACTTCAGAATTACTTCCACAAGCAATTAGAATTGATAAAAAGAATAATAATACAAATAGTAGAATGTATTTCTTTTTCATATGTTACGCCTCCAAATATAATATTTTTATATTGCTTATACTTCATTTTTTATTTTATCATGCCAAGCGCAACAAAAATGCAACAAAAAAGACTTATTAATGGTTGGTTAATAAGTCTGATTTATTATAGTATGTATTGTCTTATGGAAATAGTATTTATCATAAGACAAAAGTGTCTAGTGAAGTGGGCTGGATGAATCAGAACAAAAAGAAAAGACCCTGCCAATATTGACAAGGTCCTTCATACTTATGTTTTATGTCATTTTCTTGTGAGTGATTGTATCACTTCACATCAAAGATTAGTCATTATTAACGAATGGTAATAATGCCATATGTCTAGCTCTCTTAATAGCGATTGCTAGCTTTCTTTGGTATTTAGCACATGTACCAGTTACACGACGTGGTAAAATTTTACCTCTATCAGTAACGAACTTTTTTAATAATTCAACGTCCTTGAAATCGATATTTTCGATATGGTTAGCTGTGAAATAGCAAACCTTTCTACGACGGAATCCATTTCTGTTATTAACTGCCATAGTTATTGTCCTCCTCTTTAGAATGGTAAATCATCATCAGAAATTTCTTGATTATAGCTCTTATCAGCTACGTTTCCTGAATTTCCTTGATAATTGTTGTTATTAGCATCATAGTTATTAGATGTATTTGAAGTTCCTCTTGGAGTTAAGTTTTCAACTCTATTGCATACAACTTCAGTTACATAACGAGTTTGACCTTGTTGGTCTTGGTATGAACGAGTTTGAATTCTACCTTCAACACCTAATAGATAACCTTTCTTCACATAATTACCGATGAATTGAGCTGATTGATTCCAAGCTACACATGGAATGAAATCTGCTTGACGTTCACCTTGTTGTGATTGAAAGTTTCTATCTATTGCTAAAGTAAATGAGCATGTGGCTGATCCACTACTTATTGTACGGACTTCTGGGTCCTTTGTAATTCTACCAACTAATACTACATTATTAATCATAATGTTATCCCCTTACACAAAAAGAATAATTAGTCTTCTTTTACAATGATATGACGAATGATATTTTCTTCATATCCAACAATACGGTTGTACTCGCTTACTGCTTGGTTATTAGCCTCAACTTCTGCCCAAACGTAGTATCCCTTACGGTTACCAGCGATTTCATAAGCTAAGTCCTTTAAACCAATTTCCTTAACTTCAAGAACCTTAGAATCATTATCAGCGAAAATCTTGTTAACTAACGCGATAGTCTTCTTTGTGTCCTCCTCATTTAAAGATGGGTTTACAATGTACATAATTTCATATTTTTTCATATTGACACCTCCTCGTGGTCATAGGTCTAGTTTCTCTCTAGACAAGGAGCAATTCTTTACGAATGCCTACTTATTTTATCATATCATTTTGTATAAAACAAGTATTTTTTTGAGATTTCTTTACTTTTTTACTTAGTGTTTTTTAGTTTTTCTAATACAAAATTTATTGCATATTCACATGCACTTTGTCTAACTTCGTTTCTACTTAAATTACTAAAAATTTTTCTTTCTGTATAAATTTTATCTAATATTTTGAAACCAAAACATACTGTACCAACAGGATTATTAATATCTCCTCCAGTAGGTCCGGCTACACCTGTAGTTGAAATTGCAATATCAGAATTAGCTTTAATTGAAGCTTTATAAGCCATTTCATATGCAGTTTCTTCTGATACAACTCCATATTTTTCGATAATATTTGAATCAACTCCAACTAAATTGATTTTACTTTGAACTGCATATGTAACATATGCTTCATTTAAAATCGCACTAGAACCACTAACATCAACAATTGAAGAAGCAATTAATCCGCCTGTACAAGATTCACATGTAGTAATATGTAAATTTCTTTTAATTAATTCATTAACTAATTCATTATTCTTCATATTCTTTCTCCTTTGTTGGAATACTATTCCTTAAATATGTTGCAAAATTAGCACTAAATAAATATTTCTTATAATCATTTGTGACAACTTCTACTAAGTCAATATTAGAATTCATATCAAATAATAATTTATAATAATCAAATAATTTAATTCCATCTTTTTTTATATATCTAAAATATAAAATATCATTGATTCTTATTATAAATTCTTTATTATCATAAATTTTTTCTGACATGATTTTTAAATTAGAACCATCTTTAAATTTATAATTACTATCTATAAAAGGATCTTGCATAAATATAAATTTATAACCATCTGTTGTCATTAATAGATTATTTGATTGAATAGGTGAAGTAGCATCATATTTATACCCTATTATATCAAGTTTAAATCCTTCATAATCGCTACTTCTATCAAGATATTTTTCTTTAACTGCATTAAAATATCTATTTTCTAAATTGTTAAATTTTTTAATATCTAAAATCAAAAAAATAATTAGCCCTATAATAATTGGAATAATAATAGATAGAACATTTATATATTTAAATAAAAGTATTATAGATGCAATTTCAAGAATTACTATTATAGATAATGACCATATTAAATCTAATAATAATTTTCTTTTTCTTAAAATTCCAAGCCAAGTTGCTAAATCTTTTGATGTCTTTCTATCAAATTCAATTCCTTCTAATGTCATGTAAATATATTTATTCATAAATCACCTGTCATAATTTATTTTAAAAATATCAAGTGCATTATTAAAAGTAATATTTTCAATTTCTTCAACACTTAGATCTCTTATTTTAGCAATTTCTAATGCAGTATATTTAACATATGAACTTTCATTTCTTTGACCTCTAAAAGGAGTAGGAGCTAAATAAGGACAATCAGTTTCTATTAAAAGCTTATCAAGAGGAATCCCTTCTGCTACTCTTTTAGGTTCTTTAGCATTTTTAAATGTTACAGGTCCACCTAATGATATATACCAACCCATCTTCACATATTCTTTAGCTAATTCTAAGCCTCCAGAATAACAATGCATTATTCCTCTCACTAATCCTTTATATTTAGAAATAATATCAAAGGTTTCTTTAGCAGCATCTCTTGAATGAACTATAAGAGGTAAATCATATTTTATAGCTAATTTAATTTGTTCTTCAAATAACTTAACCTCTAAATCATGATCATAAGGCTCCCAATGATAATCAAGACCACATTCACCAATTGCATAAACTTTATGAGTCTTTATAAAATCTTCTAATTCTTTAAGTTTTAAAAGAATATCACCGTGAGCTTCATCAGGATGAAGTCCAGCGCTTGAATACATATTATATTTTTTAGCCAAATCATAAGCTACTTGATTATTTGATGGTGAAAAACCAACAATCATAGCTAAACCATTAATTTCTTTAAGTCTTTTAAAACAGTCTTCTCTATCTAAATCAAATGCTTCATCAAAAAGATGACAATGTGTATCAAATATCATAAAATCACCAATTCAATTATAGCATAAGTTATGAGTATTAAGTGAAAAAAAAGGAATTCCCAAAGGAATTCCTAATTTTTCAAATTATTACTTATTAAGCAATGATTTCAGTAACTGAACCAGCACCTACAGTCTTACCACCTTCACGGATTGAGAACTTAGTGTTGTTTTCGATAGCTACTGGGTGAATTAATTCAACAGTCATAACTGTGTTATCACCTGGCATAACCATTTCTACACCTGGCTCAAGTTGGATTGTACCAGTAATGTCAGTAGTGTGGAAATAGAATTGTGGACGATAGTTAGAGAAGAATGCAGTGTGACGACCACCCTCTTCTTTAGTTAATACGTAAACTTGTGCCTTGAACTTTGTATGTGGAGTGATAGTACCTGGCTTAGCTAAGCATTGTCCTCTTTGAACTTGAGTACGGTCAACACCACGAAGTAATACACCTACGTTGTCTCCAGCTTCTGCATAGTCAAGAGTCTTACGGAACATTTCAAGACCAGTAGCAACTGAAGTGATAGTGTCATGAATACCAACGATTTCAACTGGGTCATTTAAGTTGATTCTACCACGGTCAACACGACCAGTAGCAACTGTACCACGACCAGTGATTGTGAATACGTCTTCAACTGGCATTAAGAATGGCTTGTCAGTATCTCTAACTGGAGTTGGGATATATTCATCAACAGCAGCCATTAATTCGTTGATCTTTTCAACCCATTGTGGTTCATCATTTAATGCACCAAGAGCAGATCCACGAATAACTGGGCATTCATCACCAGGGAATCCATAGTCAGATAATAATTGACGGATGTCCATTTCAACTAAGTCGATGAATTCAGCATCGTCAACCATATCGCACTTATTTAAGAATACAACGATACGAGGAACACCAACTTGACGAGCAAGTAAGATGTGTTCACGAGTTTGAGGCATAGCACCATCAGTTGCAGCTACTACTAGAATAGCTCCATCCATTTGTGCAGCACCTGTGATCATGTTCTTTACATAGTCAGCGTGTCCTGGGCAGTCTACGTGAGCGTAGTGTCTGTTAGCTGTTTCATACTCAACGTGAGCTGAGTTAATAGTTATACCACGTGCCTTCTCTTCTGGAGCAGCATCGATACCTGAATAACCAAGGTCCTTAGCAAATCCTTGTTGAGATAGAACGTGACAAATAGCAGCAGTTAAAGTTGTTTTACCATGGTCAATGTGACCGATAGTACCAATATTAACGTGAGCTTTTGAACGGTTAAATTTTTCCTTTGCCATATTATATGGTCCTCCTATAAGTTTTTATTTCAAATTAACTTTTTTAGAAAATTAAATTTCTAACGATTTTCATCAACAATATTTTACTATAACTTTGTAATTAAAGCAAGAAAATTATTGTCGTAAAATAGTCGTAAGAACAGTGCTAATTAAGCACGGTTCTTAACGATTTCTTCTTGAATATTACGTGGGCAAGCAGCGTAATGAGACATTTGCATCATGAAAGTACCACGACCTTGAGTATTTGATCTTAAGGCAGTTGCATAACCTGACATTTCAGATAGTGGTACTTCAGCACGAATGTTAATAGCGTTACCACGTGGTTCTTGTGAAGTTAATGTACCACGACGGCTTGTTAAATCACCGATAACATTACCTACATAATCTTCTGGAACGATAACATCTACGTCCATAATTGGCTCAAGAATAACTGGAGCGCACTTATCCTTAGTTGCCTTAACAGCGAATGATGCAGCAACCTTGAATGCAGCTTCAGATGAGTCTACTTCATGGTAAGATCCATCGAATAATGTACACTTAACGTCGATCATTGGGTAACCAGCAAGAACACCATTACCTAGTGCTTCTTGTAATCCCTTGTCTACAACAGGGATATATTCACGAGGAACTGTTCCACCAACTACAGCGTCAACGAATTCATAACCCTTACCTGGGTTTGGCTCGAATTTAACCCAACAGTGACCGTATTGACCACGACCACCAGATTGGTGAACATATTTACCTTCACACTCAGCACTCTTAGTGATTGTTTCACGGTAAGATACTTGTGGAGCACCTACATTACACATAACGTTGAATTCACGTCTCATACGGTCAACGATGATATCAAGGTGTAATTCACCCATACCAGCGATGATTGTTTGACCAGTTTCTTGGTCAGTATAAGTCTTGAATGTTGGGTCTTCTTCAGCAAGCTTAATTAAAGCGTTAGTCATCTTCTCTTGGTCACCCTTAGTCTTAGGTTCAACAGCAACAGAGATAACTGGCTCTGGGAACTTCATTTGTTCTAGAACGTAGTCGTTCTTTTCTTCAGATAATGTGTTACCAGTTGTAGTGTTCTTGAAACCGATAGCAGCAGCAATATCACCAGCAAATACTTCATCAATTTCTTGACGGTGGTTAGCATGCATTTGCACAATACGACCAAGACGCTCTTTAGCACCCTTAGTTGTATTTACAACGTATGAACCTGAAGTAATGTGTCCTGAATAAACACGGAAGAATGTTAAACGACCTACGAATGGGTCTGTCATAACTTTGAAAGCTAAAGCCATGAATTTCTCATCATCAGCTGGTTGGAAATCACGCTCTTCACCTGTAGAGTCATAACCTTTTACAGCACCGATGTCAATTGGGCTTGGTAAGTAATCGATTACACCATCAAGCATGAACTTAACACCGATATTATGATAAGCTGAACCACAGAATACTGGGAAGAATTCAGCTTTTAATACTTCGTTACGAATTGCCTTCTTGATTCTTTCTACAGAAACTTCATTACCTTCTAGGTAATCAGCCATGATTTCTTCATCAAATTCAGCAATTGTTTCGATTAATTCAGCTCTCTTAGTTTCAACTGTATCAACTAAGTCAGCTGGAATTTCGATTTCCTTATAAGTTTCTTCGGCATCACCTTCGAACTCATAAGCCTTACGGTTAATAAGGTCGATAACACCACGGAAGCTATCTTCAGCACCGATTGGCCATTCAACAGCAGCAGCATTAGCACCTAAACGAGAATGAATAGTACCTACTGAATACTCGAAGTCAGCTCCTACCTTATCCATCTTGTTAACGAATACGATACGTGGAACTTTGTATTCAGAAGCTTGACGCCATACTGTTTCAGTTTGAGGTTCAACACCTGCTTGACCGTCTAAAACAGTTACAGCTCCGTCAAGAACACGTAGTGAACGTTGTACTTCAACTGTGAAGTCAACGTGTCCTGGAGTGTCAATAATATTTAAACGATATCCCTTCCAATAAGCTGTTGTAGCAGCTGAAGTAATAGTGATACCACGTTCCTTCTCTTGCTCCATCCAGTCCATTTGAGAAGCACCATCGTGTGTTTCACCGATAGCGTGAATCTTCTTTGTATGGTAAAGAATACGTTCAGTAGTAGTAGTCTTACCGGCATCAATGTGTGCCATGATACCAAAATTACGGTAAGTATCTAGTGAATGTTCTCTTGGCATTTTTTTGTACTCCTTTTAATAATTAGAAACGATAGTGAGCGAACATCTTGTTTGCTTCAGCCATCTTATGAACATCATCACGCTTCTTAACAGCAGCACCTGTACCGTTAGCAGCATCCATGATTTCCTTAGCTAACTTATCTTCCATAGTCTTGTCATTTCTTTGACGAGAATAGTTAACTAACCATCTTAATCCTAAAGTTTCTCTTCTTTCAGGTCTAACTTCAGTTGGAACTTGGTAGTTTTGTCCACCAATACGACGGCTCTTTACTTCAACAACTGGCATGATGTTATTCATTGCAGTATTGAATACTTCAATTGCAGACTTTCCAGTCTTTTCTTCAACTTGCTTTAAAGCACCATAAACGATACCTTGAGCAATACCCTTCTTACCATCTAACATAACAAAGTTAATGCACTTTGTAACTAACTTTGAATTGTAAATAGGATCGGCAAGAACGTCTCTTCTGATAATATGTCCCTTACGAGGCATGGCGATCCCTCCTTCTTTTTATAATTTATAATAAATGATTTTAAATTTCTTATCTATATATAATAGTTAGAAATCTTAAGCTCTTACTAGCAGTGGATCAAACTACTTAGTCTTTGGCTTCTTAGCACCGTATTTTGAACGAGATTGCATACGGTCTGCAACACCAGTTGTATCAAGTGTACCACGGATAATGTGATAACGTACACCTGGAAGGTCCTTAACTCTACCACCACGGATAAGAACAGTTGAGTGCTCTTGTAGTGTATGACCAACACCTGGGATATAAGCTGTTACTTCGATACCGTTAGAAAGCTTAACACGAGCATACTTTCTTAAAGCTGAGTTTGGCTTCTTTGGAGTCATTGTAGTAACACGTGTACAAACACCACGCTTTTGTGGAGCTGGGTTGTTAGTACGTTGCTTCTTTAATGTGTTGTAACCAATTCCAAGACTTGGAGATTTAGACTTCTTTTCTACATTTTGTCTTCCGTTACGAACTAATTGTGCAATTGTTGGCATTGTAATTCTCCTTTCTACCATTTTTAATGGTTAATTAATTACTTGCTACTTAATCAGTATGTATTAAAACATATGACACAATTTTCACAGCAATTGTGATTATATACTTCAAAAATGTTAAAGTCAACAAAAAAATATCAACTTTTTTATTTTTTTCGCATTTTTTTGCAAACGCCCGTTAGCGTGGATTAAAAAAACGCTTTAAGTACTGAAAAATCGGCTTTTAACGTTTTTTATTAAAATGCACTATTTTTAGACCGTTTTTCTATATTTTTGGTATATTATTTTTTGTTAACAAAGTTTACAATACAATCTATAAAACCTCGCATTTAAAGCCTTTTTTTAATCATTGACATGATATTTTTTTATTTTTATATCTTTTTTTGGTAAGATTGTTGTATAATAATCGTGTTTATAACATTATTTTATATGTTCCCGTAGCTCAGCTGGATGGAGCAATGACCTCCTAAGGTATTGCCTTTTCCAGAAGATATACCAGGAACTAAGCCAAAATTTAATATTATTGATGTTTAAATTCATAAATTTACATCACAATTTACATAATTATTGTATTATATAGTACCCTTTAGAGTATGTGTGTTATACAAGCTATGCCCCGATAGTTAAAAGGATATAACAGATTCCTCCTAAGAATCAATTCCGGGTTCGATTCCCAGTCGGGGTGCCATTTAGAAAAGTCAAATCGCCTCATTATGAAGCGATTTTTTTTATATAAAAAAGTCATAATCATTTAAGACTATGGCTTCCTCGAAAGTAGGTTTGATAATAAATATAAGTATCGAATTAATTTAAGGAGAATTAAATCAATTTGCAAATGTCTTATTAATCCTGATATTCTCCAAAAACATATAATAACATTTCATATGCAGATAATTTTTTTGCTTCCTTTTTAGATGAAGCACAATTCGTAAAACAATCTTCATATCCATCTATTTCACAAGTGCATTCCCACGCTGGATTTCCATCTTCATCATAGGATTCTTCAAATGTATATTTTGGAGTTGCTATATAGTCCTTAGTAGCTAATTCATTTAATTGCTCAACTGCACGTTCTTCATCGGCTTCACCGACTATATCCTTAAAATCTTCATCTTCTTCTAAATATCCATTTTCATCTAAATAATTATAGGCATCTTCTGCAGCATTCATTCTAGACTCTGCTTTATTTGCACCTTCTGAATCAAAATAAATTGTTCCCCAGTCATTTTCAGGATTAGAGATAGTGATTCTACATGTAAATCCACCGTCACCATTTGACCAATAATCATATCTTGGTAATTCACCATTATAGCATTGCTGCCAATATTGAACTTCACCAACATAATTCAACACATCCATATCAAAACCATTATAGATGTATCTTAAAGGATTAAGCATAACCCTAACCACTTCATATAATTTAGCCATGTTATAATTAGAATCAATAGCAACTGCGCCAATTATAGCTTCGAATAAGTCTTCCATTACAGAAGGCTCATATTGAACACATTGCTTTTCATCGCCCTTTCCCATTAAAAGGAATTCATTTAAACCAAGAATATCAATTCTATGTGCAAGCATAGTTTTGTCAACGAGTTTCTTTTTTAGTTCTGTAAGTTTCCCTTCTGATTTTTCAGAATGGTATTCATTCCATTCGCCGCTTGTAATTGACCCATATTCATCATCTAAAAATTGAATAACAACAAGATCTAAAACTTTATCACCAATAAACTCTAGAACTTCGTTGTTTTCTCCACCATTTTCCTTGGAAAATGATCTTCTTATAAAAGCTTGTTGTAACAAGTGCCAGTTTTTGAATTCATATCCAATTATACTTTCAATGTTACTAATATTGTCTTTAAATTTTTCATTTGTCATAAAAAAACACCATCCTTCTACAATAATAATCGACAAAACGATGGCATAATAAAAGTCTAGTTATTATGAAACCACTAATCCCATTAGAAGCAGTAATTATACTAGACATAATTAATTAAATTTTAGTACATAAGTCATGTTCATATAATACGTTCACTTGCATAAACAATATCATATTTAGCTGTTTTATGTCATAAACATTAATCATTACGCCATATGGTTATTATATCCTTATTTAAGTAATAATTCAAGTTGATAGTAAAAAGGGAGCAATCACGCACCCATTTGTTTCATCTTCTTAAATTCTAAATATTCTTGATACTCTTTGAAACTATCAAATCCTAATCGTTTCATTTCTTCTTTTGCTTTTCTAAATTCATTAACTGAATCATCAGCTTTTTCTTCTTGAGATACATCTTCATTAATCATTCCTATTTTTATATTTGTTTTGCCACTGAAGATATCTTCAATTTTTTCTGCTGCAACTTGATCGCTTGACTCAAGTGCATATGCATAGATATCTGTAGTTGTAGATGTTCTTGCATGTCCTGCTCTTTTAGATACAGTTACAATTGGAACACCAGCTACAATATGTAAGGCTATATTAGTATGTCTTAAAGAATGAAGGGTATAATGAGGTAATCCATGTTTACCTTGAAATCTAAGTAACCAGTTATCTAATCTATCTTGATTAATTAATCCTCCAAAATCTCCAGTAAATAATTTATTTAGATTGTCTATCTTTATGCTGTAAATAATACATTGTTTTTTGATTTTCTATCTCAGCTTTCAATTCTTCCTCACTGGGCAAATATAACTTATATTTAGATGCAAATAATTGCTCATTTCCATTTAATACTGAATACTTAGCAATATCTTCATCTGTTTCACCACATAGCACAATGCCTAATGTAGGATTATGGTTTTTTTCTTTTATTCTTTCATCGTACATTCTTACATACATATCCATTTGCCCAACATCTTGGTGTGTAATTTTCTTTGTTTTTAAATCAATTAGAACAAAACAATTTAACATATAATTGAAGAATACCAGATCAATATAATAATCTTCTTTTTCGGTATGTATTCTTACTTGACGACCAATAAATGCATAGCCTTTTCCTAATTCCATTAAAAATTTTTGCAAATGATCTATTATCGCTTTTTCTAAATCATTTTCTCTATAATCATTATTTTCAGGAATTCCTAAGAATTCTAACACCATTGCATTTTTAATAAATTCAAGTTTCTTTTCTTGAAGTGGCTTTGTTATTTCAAGCATTTCTTCTTTAACTAAATCTTTCTTTTGAGATAATAG
>OCTW011413247.1_pt1 | contig 13228 bp, 9 predicted proteins | sample 1539671 | NCBI WGS metagenome assembly OCTW01 (sample SAMN02144230, study PRJEB22623) | gut metagenome | biome: sheep rumen | host: Ovis aries | place: New Zealand | reverse complement strand
TCTATACTGCCGTCTGCGTTGGAGCATGGCACATCGTGATAATTATACCAGAAATTATATGCTATACGACCCATAAACTCTCTATTGACTTTCTCTTTTTCGGTAATCGGCTCTTCAGACTCTACTTCGGATTTAAAGATTGCAGAAATGATTTCCATCATCAATTCCGGTTTCGTATTAATAGCCTTTCGGAAATGATTATGTTCGTCCTTCAAATAATGTTCCAAACACTCATACAAGTAGAACTCTATACACTCCACCTTCTGCTCCATATCAGTATCTCCGTCTATCTCCACTGTTTCCAGGACATGTCCCACATGATATGCTTGATGCTTCATCACCAACAATCCCTCAGTCATAAAAACGGCGTATAATGCTTCCACCTTCTGCTTGTTACTCATCATAGTTAAGACTTCTTTCTGGCTCATAAAGAACAGCACATCGCCATACCGTTTGCTGCGGATTAGACGTTCTATGATAAACGGTACATCTTCCGCACCATATACCCCACTCCTCTGCACATTTTGCCAATACTCCAAACTGATAGTATCCGGCAGGCTTTCCGCAATATCGGCATACACACGATAAAATCTCGGGGCATACAATACCACAGCTATACGATCCGGATTAATATCCATCATCTCATGAATATACCTTGCATAATCACACTGATTCTTATAGTACAAATTGGAGAAGTACTGCCTTACAAATGCCTCACTCAGTTCGCCATTACAATACCGTTCATAAACCATAGCCCGATATTGATCTCCAGTCAGTTCTGCAAAACCACTTGCTACAGCCGCACCGGACTTAGCGACCTTTTCCAACTCCCATATGCCATCCAAGCCCCTCTCTTTTATTATCTCCTCCTCTATCTTTGCTCGATATTTCATAGCTTTATCCACCAAATTCTCTGTAAGATAATCTATGCCCGAATCAGGATCATTCAGATAGATATCATCGAAAAGATGCTTGTTGGCATTTATTACATCCTGCAATGTTAAATCATGCAACAGGTCTCTATACAATTGCAAATTCTCCCCTTTCAGACTCCACCATGTATCTTGACACTCCCAATGGCGATATATCTCTTCACGCAGTTCTTTGCATATTGTATCATTTCCTTTTATCCCATCCAAACGTGCTCGAACAGAATCAATAATATCCTTTCGGAGACTCTTCATATATTGATGCATTGACAACTCCAACAGCTCAACAATGTTATCTTCCCTCCATTCGAAATTAGTCATCATCATCTCGTACATCTCACGTAACTGGTCATTGACTGGATACCTCTGAACTCCTTTACTACAGTAGTCCGGTCTCTGGGCGCTCCATCTCCATCGGAAGTTCTGTGTTGTAAAATAAACTTCACTATTCAATCCTTTTAGCCATGACAAGCACACATCATGAACCGCATCGGGATAACGCCTTTGCAGACTTCTCAATATGGTTATTCGTTTCCCCAAGGGAGCGCATGTACATGGCATTACAAAGCGGTATATTCTCTCCAATGAATGGGATGGACGATTGTCCCAATTGCTATCATTCTTGTATGCACACAAATGCAATAGTATCTGCGTCACCTGAGGTAAATAATCCTCATTCCATGCAATACACTCCAGCCCGAACAGCAACTCTGTGTAATAAATTTGTGTATCAGTCAAACCAAATCGATCCGGACGAATAACAAAAATCTCATTTAGTATGGGAGAACCCTTCTGGATGTCATTTTCAATAAATTCTAAGAATGATTTAGGTGACGCTTCGGCTATCCATTGCATATTACGCCTGTGACTGAGATACTTCTGCAAATCAAATTCTTTCAATTTAGCACTCAGCCATCTCTCAATGGTCTTGTCTCTTCCCTTGTCCCCTTGCATTATGGATATTAATGCCAACCCTTCCACAATACCCTTTCGTAGGTCCGATGAAAACATCCTGTTTGCACGCCAATATTGCAACTCTTGCGATTCCATCTTCGCAATAGCATCTTTATCCACATCTTCCAATGCCACGTCAGCATATTCGAGGAACCGCTCTATATCCACATCTGTCACATAACGGAAATAACGTTTATACATCGCATAAAGCGATTTGACCACAAACACAGTCCCTATCTTCTTTAGCGGAGATTCGTCTGCCAAAATTATGACATTTATATCCCGTCGATACGCTTCATACGATTCACTTCCTGACAACTCTTTCAACAATTGCCTGTCTGCATCACTGGCTTCATCCCATCTCCCGACTAACATAATCGGTATGAATTTCATAATCGTTGCATCTGTTTCCCATGCCGGAGGAGTCATCACCACACCTAACATTCGCCACAATATATTGATGTCCTTTGCTGAATCTAATGCCAACTTTTTTACCTCATCATCATTTAATCCCGATTCTTTCAATGATGAGATGAATACATTTCTATCAATTTCCGGAAGCACAATATGATCATCCACATAGTTATCCCGATGACCTACACAATAGATTACACTATGCCCCTTTGCCACCGCTAACTGATGATTGGCGACTATACTTGTGATTATCACATATCGCATTCCCCCATTGACTAATTGATCATAGAGATCCCTATTCTCAACGACTATCACATTATCTGTATGTCCTCCGTTATTCAATATAGCAGCTGCAGCAAACGCTTTCGACTCTAACCGGCTTTGAGACTCTATCACAACTAATTCAGATATCTCGGTTGCCTTCCATATAGTTTCTGCCTCAGATACTCGTCCACCCATAATCGTTGAATAAGGCAACTGTTTTTCACCTTTTTCAAAAATCGACACCTCGTCCCAGAATTGCTTTACACTCTTTCCTCCTCTACTCCATAAATCATTTATCTTATGGCTAGCCTCGTTTTGTTCTTGCATCATTTTCTCCAAATGTTCAAGCACATTTTGAAATCCATCCTTCTGAATCGCAAGAATCAAATCATCTTTTATTGACAGAATATACGTACTACAATCATCATCTCCCATAATAGCCTCCACCCACAATCGCATCAATTCTTTGTCCAACGAATGCATTCCTCTCTCCGGATGCTCTATGTAGTCTTTCAACTTGCTTGTAAAGCGAACAGAATTCAACAGTGTACTCTGCTTCAGTTCTTGGGGTGCACTCCAACTCTCCACAGCCTTTTCGAAGCAATCATCCAGTCTCTGCCGTAAAGTCTTATTTCGTTCCACCAATTCGCGAATGGTCGGTAAATTATTTGCCACCACCGATGCCAAGATTCCTAATATAAATTCCATAATTTTAATTTATTATATTTATATCATTATCGTTCACCTATTTCAATAATTATTACTCTCTGTTTTGTGCAAAATTACAAAAAAAATCCCATATATACAAACAAAAAGCAAATAATCGCTCATTTTTCTTAGATTTTAATCTAAAATAGCAATTATTTGCTAATTGGAAATTGGAGATTGGAGATTGAATCTTCGATATTTGTCATTGGCCATTTGTCGTTGCCCATTTGTTTAGGTGTTGTCTTTCCTTCTTTCAAAAACCGACTTCCTTCCCCTGCAATGGGCATTATCTCTCCCGTAAGCGAATCGTGTTTGTCTCTCGGTTGTGAGTCGGTCATCGGTTGGTTGTGAGTCGGTTATTTGTTTTCATCATCGAATGGCAACTCACCCTTCTTGTCTTTCTTGCCTGCATCAAGGATATAGTCCGAAGCACGTTCTTTCGACACCACCGATCGTCCCAGCCGTTTCTCCATTGTCTCACGTGCCTCACGAGCCACGCTGCCACCTTCCTGTGCTACACGTTTGTTTTCCTCCATCGTCTGTGGATTCGATTGCCGCGAGTACTCCGTTGTCGCCACTTCCGCAAGCGTGTTCAGCGCCAATTCGATGTTCGTCATGTTATCCCGCAAGTTCTCCTTCGTCAACCCTTTGAACTTCTTATATTGTCCTGTTGTCATGCCGCTCCATGCTTGCGTCAGCACGTTTGTCAATATCGCAAAATCCTTATGTTCCGTGATCCCGCTGCGCTGCCATTCGTCCGTCAACTCCTTCCGCATCTCAATGGAACGCATCCGTTCGTTGATCCATTTGTCAGAATAACCCTTGCGTCGATAGTCCTCAACAGCCATCTGGAATGTCAGCTCTGGATCTATCATCTGATCAATTCGCATCTGTCCCAACTCAGCCAACCACTGCTTTACTGGCTCTGCTTTCTTCGATGGTATCGACTGTATAATGCGGAATATACCTTGTAAATCAGCAGCTTGGACCTTACGACGTTTCCCGTCTAAAGCCTCCATTTCAACAGGGGTACAAATTGTACCCCACTTGAGGTTCAGTTCTGCATCACGTGTACGCAAACGCTTGATATACTGCTTTGCATCTGCACTATCTGTTAATACTTGCACAATATCCAGCACAGAAAAATAATACTTCTCTTGCTCTTCATCCCACACGATACGCACTTGCTTACCTTCAAACAATTTGATTACTGATTCGTTAGCCATAGAATAGGTAGTTAAATATCAATTCAATTTCTGTATTCTGCAAATTCTAATTTACACAACATTTGTCACAAACAAAAATGCAATTTATTTGTGCTGTTCATAATTAACCAAATGTACAAGTTCTTCTAGAACAACTCGAAGTCCTGATTTTATAGAATCTATATCTGATTTTTTCGCATTAAATCGCCTATTATGTGCACTTAAATCCCCCAACTTTTTAATTTTGGGCAATTCTTGCGCTGCATTGCGTCCTATAGTCCATAGTTTCTTTTCATTCAAGAGATTATCAATTAAATCTCCGCAAAACAAATAATTGTTATTTTTATCTAAAATACGTTCCTTAAGTTCCCTATGTTCAAATAGCTCTATAATCAATGTTTCGATTAATCGCCTTATCATAACCAAACAGCCATCATATAGCCCATAATCGTAACATAAAATAGCCTGACGAGCTGTTTTCTTTACATAATCCCTAGTATTATCAAATATATCAATGGGAAACAAATTAGCAGATGGTGCCTTTACTTTTACTTCACCTATATCGTTAGCTATAGCATCACTCATTTTTTTCGACAAAATATAGCCCACTTTAGCCTTTAACAATCTCTTAGCTTTTTGTTCTTTCGACAAAAATGCAGAGATATTCGAATACGCCGGTAATCGTATTTGTAAAAAACAAGAATCAATATCCTTTGCGGTAAAAGATGCTTGACCTTGATATGTAATTAAAAAATAGCCGAAATAAGGAATCTGTTCTGATGCTTTTTTATCAACAAAGCCATCTATACGATCTATAAACTCATCTAAAGTCATTTTGTTTCCATTTTTTGTTCAACTTCATTGATTCCTTGTGTAGTTACATTAAGATTCGAAATATTTTCTATCCAACCATTTTTACTAATCGTATCACTTATACATGCATATAAATTGTTAGGTATTGTCAATTTCATTCGTCGGAAACACGTAAATATATGATCTTGATTCACATTCTCACTACCTAGTACTTGTTTTAAATAATATACAAATAATAGAATGATTCTTGGAGAACTCTTCCCATATTTGTGGTGCTTCATAAAATCGTCCAAAGATTCTTTGCCTTTAGGAAACAAATCTAAGTCTTTAACCACCTGCGGGTTCTTGCGTTTTGACGATAATTTAGTGGTAGATGGTTGATTCCCACTATTTGGACTCCAAGAATTCTCAATACTTTTATCAAATACCTCACTAAGAATGACTTGCGCCTTTTCTTCTCCCTCTGGAGATAACTCTATTACATCGTTATTTATGATAAAGAAAGACTTATGCTGAGAAATCCATGCGCGGAAATTCCCATCATAAAGTTTTTCCTTCTCCATTATACCATTCAAATCCTCTCGATTAACTTCTTTTTTAGCTATCGCTTTATTATACAAAAGATATAATAGACATATTCGAGCTTGATAATCGCTTTTTGATTTTGCTTTTAAGCGTTTTTCATATAGCATTATCGAATCACCTTTTACCGCAAATATACTATTAATCATATTTGCATTTTCATTTTTATGCAAGTTGACTCCTTTATTATCACTTACGACATCTTCTATTTCTTCTGCTTTTGCATCCTCCGCTTGCGAAAGTTGTAAAACATTTTGTTGTATATCACTATTTCGTTTTATGGGTAAAAAACGAGCAAAAACATCTACCACATTCCCTGCCGTTTCATCCGAGAACGAAGCCTCAAAAGACTTTCCGCTCTCGGTTTCCGAATACTTAATATGATTCACGTTCGGTTGTACAGAAGGCATTTTAATTTCTTTCCCACAATAAACGCAGATAGAAGAATTTTCTATTAATAACTCCCCGCAACCGAGACATACAATTTGGCGATAACACTTGTGACAAAATTTTGCCCCGTCAGGTAATTCCTGATTACAAAATTGACATTTCATAAATATTTGATTTAAATGTTATACATATTATTTCCGCTGCAAAATTACAAAAAAAATCCCACATATACAAATTTCACATCTCAGTTTGACGTTTCTCGGAATACTGGAACTCAATGCCCTATCCCCTCCATAGCTTGATATAAAGCTACCGGACCGAGGTGCCAATACTTGGTGCGCTCTGACTCCAGGTGCTTGTACATATCCGAGGCATAGACCTTGCGCATGGCGTCAATGAGCGCCACATCGTGATGACGCGCATAAATCTCTGCTACGGCAAGGACCTTACCGGGCAAAAGCAAATAAAGATTATCCTGTGTCAACGTGCCACTCATTTTCGGACCTCCTTAGCCTCTATAAATTGTAATAGTTTCAATGCTTTCTCGGTATGGAATAACATCTGGTCAACAAGTTTGTACACCTTCAGTTCCGCCAATAAGGTTTCATGAGCGTATTCGGATAAATTCGTCTATATCATCAACTATCCAGTCTTGTCCCTGCGTATGCAGCACATCGCAGTTGTCGGTCAGGTAGCGCGTGACACCCATCCGATCGAAAAGGTTTAACACTTCGTCACCTGACAGCCCATGCCGCATCTTGTACGCCTCTACGCAAAACGACAAGAAATATAGTTGTTCCTTTGTTGCCATAATAAGTCGCAAACTATTCCGCTTACAAAGTTACAAAAAAAAATTGACATATACAAATAAAAAGCGAATAATTGCTCAAAATAATTAGATTTTTAATTTAAAACGGCAATTATTCGCTAATCAGAGGGTGAAGATTGGAGTTTCATTTGTTTGTTTAGAGGACGCTTACGCTACAGGCAGGAGGCGCTGCAAAAATACATTTTCCCATATATGCAAATTTTGTCCAAACTTTTTTACAAAAATTTTCAATTTTTACGCAATTCTGCCATTTTTGACTATCTAACCACATAAAAACGGGCACCAGCGAATTAAATCGCCAGTGCCCTTATGATAAGCTAAGGCAAGATCAACGCCTTAGGGGTTCTGCTGGTCGTTCTGGGCGGCGCAGAGGTGATTCTGCATGACATTTAACCATATACTTGCGATTAATATTGTTCCACCATCTATTCTACAATCGTAAAAGCCGGTTGTTTACCTGCAGGAAATTGCATCTGATACACAACAGTGAATCTATCTTCCAAAGGTCTTGTATTATCGTACAATTCAAACACAACAGTATTGCCAGCGACCTCCAACACCTGCATATTATTCACCCATATAGGAACAGGCTTAGAATAATCAAATGAAGGGTCGAGCCTGCTTGAAGACAGGTATTTAAGTCTGTCGTTAGTGAAGACATTACCATCTTGTATCGCTTTCTGAATATCCTTTGCGCTCCGATATATCATTCTGCTATTTATGACCTTCTCCAAATAGAGCGGATGTGTGATTACTTTTCGTTTAGCGATATATCGGAAATACATCATCCAAAAATTCGGTGACACTATCACTTGTTTCCCCGTTATCTTATATATCATGTACACCAATTGGGTGACCATCTCCCTCATGCGCATACCATATGTCAGTTCTTCTCCCAATGGTAGTCCTTTCCGATGCATGATTGAGGTATCGAAGAGATACCGGTTTATCTCACCAATAATGAGTGGCGCATACAGATTACGGTCGAGCGTTAGATGGAAGAACCAGTCACAATAGAATCGCAATACGGGATACTGAGCCGACAACTTATTGTCCTCGAGATACATCCGCACCTCATTCAGCACCAGCACCAAATCTGATTCTGTCTGACGTTTGTGTCTCAGTGTATGTAGTAAGGTCTCCATTTGCATGGCAAGGGGTGAAGTACAAAAGCATCCACGTCACATGATAATTTATGTCAAAATGATCCAAGCGAAGGAGCAAGTAGGTTAATCATTTAAATTTGCTCCAGAAGTCTGAGCCACCTTTCTTCGTTTCCGGCACCGAATGCGGATAGTTTTCTATAAAATAGGTTAGAAACTTAGCACAATCGATCTTTTCGGACAACATCTTTTGACGACGGGATTGGAAAGTGGCTCGGCGTTCTTCGGACGGCATAGCGACCAGTTGCTCAACGCGCTTGTATAATTCTTCTACCCCACTCGGTTGAGCCGATCCGTCATTGCGATAGATGGGACTATCGGAAGCTAATGGAGTCGCATGGATGCCATAACCGAGTTCATAGACATCTTCCAGTTCGCAGAGGTAACCGATGCGCCCAACGAAGTCGTTGAACCGCACAAACGGCACGCCCAGCACTCCTGCTTCAGCTGCCATAGTCTGCGAGTCACCGATGTAAAGGGATGCAAAAGCCATGATATGGTGCATATCGAGAGGATTGATCTTGATGCGGTATTGTTCGAACTGCGGCTCAAGCGGCCGTTCGGAAGTAATGTATATCCTCCCATGCGGCGAAAGGATATCAATGAGGCGCTGCGCCACCTCGGTGTTGATACCTTTGATACCCACATCATGGTGCGCATTCAACGCCGAGAAACGAATAAGAAAATACGTTTTGTCCAAATTGATGCCATACTGCTCTACCTTAGCACGATCGACCGTAAAATACCCCGGTCTAAGATATGCCGTTTTGAAATATGACGGGAAATGAACAGACTTCGGTTCAATCGGCCCATTGTCGCAGCAATCGGGAGTGAGACGCACTCCGACGAATGGTTTGATATTCTTGATATATTTCATCACCACAGCTGCATCATCTTCGCCAATGTTAATATTCGGCTTTCGGAGTAGCCAACCGATGTGAGCCGTTTCGATAGTCGAACCAGTTAGCAGGTCAATATGGTGCTTGAGAGCCAACCGCAGCATGCGAATGTCTCGCATGATCATATCAAGCACCATGCCGGGCTTACCCCATTTCTTGTGCGAAATAGGACATATATCGACATAGTCGACACCGTCAGCCTTGAGGATATCTTCAAGCATATCTTTCTTGACAATTGCCACTACGACTTTGTGTCCATCGCGCTTCAAGTTATGGATGGTGTCTCTATAATAATAGTAATGTGCAGGATGCACGAGTTGTACAAGTATGTTCATGATATTGAAAAATATACTAATTATACACCAGTTATATTAATTATACGTTGGTATCATCAATAATTCTTTAGTTAATCGTTCTGCCATTGGGCACGAACCATGTTGGTACCCAAACTCAGTAGCCCAATCAATAGCATGAGCAAAATGGGTAGCTGTCTCAACACCTTGCTTTGCAAACCATACTTGCATGGCGGCAGAATCTCGCGTTTTGGCAATCAGCATAAAAGCGTTATCGCCAACAATACACTCATTCCCTAATTCTCTAATTCGTTCACTGATTAAATCCGCATTTCTTTTCTGCTTGGCGATTTCGGTCTCTGCTGTAGGCAACCATGCTTGATATAGGCGCCTTACACCAGGAGCCATTTGCTTCATCACCACAGATTGATGTACTTTCGGATTCGATGACTTCTTCATCTTCATTGTCAGCCAATAGATGCATGATGAATAGGCGATAGCTTTTATCATCATCTGCGCAAAGAGTTTCAATTGCGCAATGAAATTATATCCAGGAAGTGAAGCATACATTTCGCTAATTCTCTCATTCTCTAATTCCTTCATTCTTTCATTCGTTACGAGAATGCCCCCTTCTCCCAATGCAGGAAACTTCCCTTGATTGATGCTATAGACGGTAAAATCTCCTTCAGCAGGAAGCCCATACCCATGGGCATTATCCACGATAATAATCGCTCTTGGGCACTTAGCACGAATAGCGGAGATATCGTTCCTTATTCCGAACAGGTTCGTTACTACGATTGCGTCCAAATCGGCAGGTATAGATTCTATTTCTATCATCAAATTTTCCGTCACATCCACAAATACCGGTGTGCATCCTGCATTTACCACCGCATTCGCTACTGTATGGCAGTTATATGCCACCACTCCTACTCTACCTCCATCCGGCAAAGTAGCACGTAGTGCCATCACAATACCCGTCCGCGCATGGTTAAGCAAATATTCGCCTTCTTGGGGTTCATATTGCTCACCAAACCAAAACTGCCATTGGCGCTTTATGGGAAATTGTATATTTAATCGAGGTATCATTTACCCTTTATTTTATGGTATAATTTATATGCCACTGTTCCTGCCCACAATGTTATCGGTCGATGTGCAAGTGTATATCGTCCATAGTCATACATCTCGCAGCCATACTTTAATTTATAGTCTCGCACCCCATACTCCACTCCAGGTTCACCTCCACCACCAAAATCAAACCACTTATACCCCATATCATGCGCCCAGCATATTACATTCCACATCGTGAAGTCATTGGGACGGAGCTTAAAATACGCTTCATCACTGCCTGCGAACCATGCATATACGAGATCCTTATAGCACAACCTCACTTCACCGGCGATCATCGTTCCGTCCTGCGTATAACATGCAAAGAAATGTGCATATTCACTCATCAGCCTACGTACTTCGTCAAACATATCCAGGTATGATATCGGCACGTGTTTGCGCTCGTAAGTTCGCTTTATCAACTCCACGACAGAATGAATATCGTTAATGTCCGACACCTCACGAAACGCCAATCCGGCTTTTATAGCTTGATTGACATTGCGGCGGCGCTCCTTATGCATATTTTCGAACAATTCGTCGGTTGTCCTGTCCAAGCCGAGTACAAGGTTATAATGCCCTCTTCTCTTCCAGCACGGCTCTTGCGAGGCTTCAACGTCCATCTCTTGCATCTCATATATAGGACGTATTTCTGAGTAAATAGTTTGGATGGGCAACTGTTTTTTGTATGCATCAAACAGCGCATGAATTATCTCTGAATCATTATCGCGCGCTAATGGTCCCCCCGTAATGATGGAACGCGCCGTAAGCCATGAAGCCCAAGCATTACCGTTTGTGATATATTGCGCCAACAGGATACCGATTATTTGATTATCAACAGTTGCCGCTACCACTATCGGACGTATATGCTTGCTCAGTGCATATACATCATACATATCCGGCGTTTGGAACACATTGCCTTTAGGATGGGATTCTACAAATGATGCCCACTGAGTTCGATCTATCTGTTCGTATGTTAGAACTTTATAGTTCATTGTATAATTTTCCATTCTCCACTTTTGAAAGAGCCCATATATTTAACCGCGTCATTGCATTCACTCATTCATTCATCACTAATCGCACATCCTCTCCCTCACGCACTCAGCAATGAACTGCGCAATCTGTTTCGGCTCCAAACCTGCTACGTTAAGCACCAAGTCATAGTTCCGCGCATCGTAACGGCTCTTTCCGCTGAAGGTGTTAGTGAAGTTCTCACGTGCTTCATCTACTTTATCTATCAACATATCCGCGCTACCGTCATTGATATTCAGCCTTCGCGCTACCTTATCGCGCCTATATGCCTTGTCTGCTATCAGAAACACCTTGAACGCATTGGGATTATCACGGAAGATATGAAATCCCGTACGTCCGAGGAGGACGAACGACTCTTTTTCTGCTAACGAACGCACGATAAACTCCTCGTCGTTGTACAGATCCTGCGTCACGGCCTCGAACCACCAGCTCTTCTTCATGCCCTTCACCTTGTCAATATCCTCCTGGGTCATGTCGTATCGCTCTTCCAGTTGCTTCAGCAACCCCTTGTCGTACAACTCCACACCTAACCCTTTCGCCAGTTCTGTAGCGATCTGCCTACCTCCGGTACCAAACTCCCGACCGATAGTCACTACAAATTTCTTTTCCATATCTGTTGGTTATTAACATTCTACTTTTCTTGCAAAATCTTCTCATAAATCTCCACTATCCTCTTCGCCACTTGCTCATTGGTCAATTGCAATTCTTCAATTCGTTTTCTCCCGTTCGTTCTTCCTTCAAATGCCAATGCCTCTTTCAGTAGTTCCATCATTTCATCCAGACTCTTCTCATCCCCATCCCATCGCTCATGGGTCTTTCTCGGGTTGCGCAATATCCAATGCCCTAGTTCATCACCGAACAACTCTCGAACATCCGCAATATCTGTAGCCAAACATGGGCAATTGACAGCCATAGCTTCTTTAAGAGCCTGTGGCGATCCCTCGCTATGACTCGGCAGTGCAAACAGGTCGCATGCACACATGCGGAGAACACATTGTGAGCGCGTGAGATTTTTCATCTCAACGCACTCTATGTCTGATGTATTATGTTTTATGTATGAGGTATCGTTTTTTAGTTTTTCCACCGCATCACGCAATAGAGGGTAATTCTTGCGGAGATTATCAAATGCTCCACCAAACAGGATGTATTTCTTTTTAGGATTCCAACCAAGTTGCTTACGAGCTTCCTCTTTCGGCGTAATAATCATCTCATCCATCGGCACGCCGCAAGGGATGATACTATAGTTCTTCGCCTTGAAGTACGACAAGTCACGTATATGCTGCGCCACATAGATGACATGTTTGGCGCGGAGTGACATGAGCGAACTAAGAAGATTCACATGCCAATTCAGCGTCTCACCATTATGAAAGGTCGTCACCACCGGCACAAGCGATTGCAACTCGGCCGTGATAGCAGACAACCCGAAATGCGCATGGACAATATCCGGCTTAAATTCACGAATCTTAGTCTTCAATGCGCCAACGGCCTTGATGTAGTTTCCTTTCACAAGAAAATACTCCACCTCATGCCCCAACGCACGTATCGCCTCACCCTGCTCCGTTACAAACGGGAGTTGATGATCAGCAAAATTGTTCTTATATCGACTTACTAATAATACTTTCATACCGCTATACACTATTAAGCAAGCCTTA
>OCTW011162718.1_pt1 | contig 13228 bp, 6 predicted proteins | sample 1539671 | NCBI WGS metagenome assembly OCTW01 (sample SAMN02144230, study PRJEB22623) | gut metagenome | biome: sheep rumen | host: Ovis aries | place: New Zealand | reverse complement strand
CCGACAGATGGTCTGCTTCAGATCTTTATGGATCCCAATCCACATACTTTCCGGCAGTTTGCCCATCCGACACAGCAAATCTCATGGCGTGTCCGGTTCATCCCCCAAACGCCGAGCTATGCGGATTTGAGCAACCTCAATCAGCACATGCCTGCGACCCCCTCCGGCATCACGACACTGCCCTTCGACACCATGCGCACACTCCCGCTCGTTCCACAGGATATGATGCAGGATACACCTTTGGATGATTTCCCCTACGAATCCATGGTCATGCGCTATTGTTCCGATTTAATGCCGCAGGATCCGTCCAGCCCGCAGGCTGGTGTCTTTAATGACGCCAAACGCGTTGCCTGGGATATCATGCACCATGAGTTCAGACTTGGTAAAATGAATGACACACTCATTCAGATTGGCGGCAATCCGACGTTTTATCGTCCCGATCCGCGTCCTGTCGATCCGCGTTTTCCCGGCATCCGTACCCCCAATGTCCTGTTGCTTCAGCTCCCATGTTTCGATGGCTTCAACTGGGGCGATTCAAAAGACATTGTTCACTTCTTTATTCCGCGCAAAGACCTGCGTGAACGCAACTTCAACAATGTCATGCTGGATATGAAGTTCTAGCAATAACGCTGCCTTTAGGCGCGTTCCAGATAAAAGAAAGGCGCTGTCCACCAGACAGCGCCTTTATTTTTTGGATATGCTGTGCTTCGCAGGTTTCATGCGGCGTATGCAATAGCCGCATGGCGAAGGCGTATTGGCCCTAAGGCCAATAGCCGAAGCAATTAATTCTCAACAAACGGTTTGAGCTGTTTTGCTCGCGTCGGATGGCGAAGTTTGCGAAGAGCCTTGGCTTCAATCTGACGAATGCGTTCACGTGTGACATCGAAATCCTGCCCCACTTCCTCGAGGGTATGATCGCTCTTTTCGCCTATGCCAAAACGCATACGAAGGACTTTTTCTTCGCGCGGGGTCAGCGTTGCAAGCACCTTGCGCGTTTGCTCGGCAAGATTCATCGAGATAACGGCATCCGAAGGCGAAATGACCGATTTATCCTCGATGAAATCGCCAAGATGGCTGTCTTCTTCTTCGCCAATCGGGGTCTCCAGACTGATGGGTTCCTTGCCGATCTTGAGTACTTTTCGAACTTTTTCGACGGGCAATTCCATCTTCTCGGCAATCTCTTCGGGGGTCGGTTCGCGGCCAAATTCCTGAACGAGATAGCGGCTCGTGCGGATAAGTTTGTTGATCGTCTCAATCATGTGAACCGGAATTCGAATGGTACGTGCCTGATCCGCAATGGCGCGCGTGATCGCCTGTCGAATCCACCAGGTTGCATACGTCGAGAATTTATACCCGCGCTTGTATTCGAATTTATCGACAGCCTTCATCAAACCGATGTTGCCTTCCTGAATCAAATCGAGGAACTGCAGACCACGATTGGTATATTTTTTGGCAATAGAAACGACCAGGCGCAGATTCGCCTCGATGAGCTCACTCTTGGCCATTTCGGCAACACGCTGGCCCAGCTGGACGCGCTGATAAGTCAAACGCAGAGCTTCGGGGGATATGCGCGTATCGCGTTCAATGCTGTCCACATCGCGTCGATATCGTGCGATTGTATCGTAAAGAGAAAAAACTTTAGCTTCATTAAAGCGATGTCCAAACAGAATATCGTCCGATGCCTGCGGATTTGCTGTTATTTCCTTACAAATGCGCGCGATTTCGCGATAATCCGTTCCTGCCTCACGTTCACAGCGTCGAATCTCACGGTTTGCCGCATCCAGACGCTCGATCATGGTCTTGAGCTTAAATACAAGGCGCTCGCTCAGTTTCTTGGACAAACGAATCTGAACCATCATGGCATACATGGCCTTGCGATTGCGCTCAAGGCTTGCACGCGTCCGTTCAAGGTAGAGCTCTGACGTGCCATGCGCTTTCTTTAGACGTTCGGTCAATCGAATGATATTCCGATTCAACAGCCGGATTTCATCGACATGTTCAAGGAACTCGACGGTAATTTCCTCATCGGAACGATCACTGTAGTCGGTCTCAAAATCGCGCAGAACATCGCGCATTTTGAGACGACCATGGCGGACACGCTCCGAAATGGCGATAATTTCACGAACACCAAATGGGCTTTGAAGAAGGACATTGAGCACATTCTGCTCACCTTCTTCGATATGCATGGCAATCTCAACCTCACCTTCTCTCGAAAGAAGGCTGACGCTTCCCATACGGCGCAAATACATGCGAACCGGATCGGCATTCTTATCGCGCTCCTTGACGGCATCTTCATCCAATTCGGCTACTGCGGCTATTTCTTCTTCCGATTCCGCCGATTCTTCGGAATTCTCCTCCGATTCTTCATTATCGGAATCCGATTCCTCGCTCACATCATCGAAATTGCCAAAGTAATCGACATCGCTCGTGCCTGGTTCATGCTCGACATAGCGATCATCCACATCGACAAAATCGGCATCATCCGTATCGACATCATCAAAGGTTTCATCAATGACAATATCGTCGTAATTCTCAAGATTCTCTATATCTTGATCTGCATCAGGTTTCTTGTTGGGATCGTTCTCCGACTGGTTACTTTCTGCCAAAAGCGCTGCCTGTTCCGCCTCGAACTCGGCAGTCTTGCGTTTTTCAGGCGCTTTAAAAACGCCTTCTTCCGATGCCTGTTCGGAAGCTGAACCCTTTTCGGATTTCTTTAACCGCTTTTTCTTATCAGAATCAGCATCCAGTTCTAAAGCCAATTTGTCGTTTTTCTTGTTCGAGGCCGAATCTGCTTTTTTATCTTTTAAAGCAGCTTTCTCTTTTTGTTTCTTCTGAGATTTTTCGGCCTTTTTGGCGGCTTTGGCTTTCTTTTCCAATTTCTCGGCCTTGGAGGCTTCCGCCGCACGTTCTTTCGCGGCTTTAGCAGCCTTCTTCGCGGCTTCTTTTTCAGCTTTCAAAGCCTCCTTTTCTGCCTTTTTTGCCTCTTTTTCGGCTTTTTTGGCTGCCTCTTTTTCGGCCTTCAAAGCTTCTTTTTCGGCTTTTTTGGCAGCCTCTTTGGCCTCTTTTTCGGCTTTTTTGGCTGCTTCTTTTTCGGCTTTCAGAGCTTCTTTCTTGGCCTTTTTGGCTGCCTCTTTGGCCTCTTTTTCGGCTTTTTTGGCTGCTTCTTTTTCGGCTTTTAGAGCTTCCTTCTTGGCCTTTTTGGCTGCCTCTTTAGCTTCACGATCAACTTTCTTAGCTTCTTTCTTTATCTTTTCGGATTTAACTTTGGATGCCGCATCCTTCGACGATTTTTTGGAGGCATCGGCTTTCGTAGCTTTTTTTGTTTCTTTTTCGGCTTTCTTGGCAGCCTCTTTGGCCGATTTTACCTGGACTTTTTCGGCCTTCTTTGCACTTTTGCTATCGACCTTTTTCTGGGCAGATCCAGCCCCATCTTTTGCAGTTTTAGTTTTTTTGGCAGCTTCTTTGGCCTCTTTTTCTGCCTTTTTGGCAGCTTCTTTGGCCTCTTTTTCTGCCTTTTTGGCAGCTTCTTTGGCTTCTTTTTCTGCCTTTTTGGCAGCTTCTTTGGCTTCTTTTTCTGCCTTTAAAGCATCTTTCGAGGAAACGTCCTGTTTCTTTCCTGTCGCATTTCCCACATTTTTAGAAGATTTTTCTGAATGATTATCAGATGTAAGCGAGCCCTTGGGTGATGCTGATTTTGATTTCGAAGTGGGTTCAGCCTTATTCACCGATGGTTGCTTTGCAGTCGACTTGTTGTCTTCATTATCTTTCTGCACAGGCGTTGCGACTGGTTGTACTTCACCCTTGGGCGCGGGTTTTGCTCCCACCTCTCTATTCGGTGCTTTAGCAAGAATATTGCTCTTATATTGATATTTTCTTTCAGCTTCTTCCGCAGAGATTACTCTGATATTAAGCTCATCGAGCTGATCAAATATTTCATCAGCCAGGTCACCAGAGAGAACATCCGAAGGAACCATCGCATTCAATTCATCGTAAGTGGCAAAACCTCTATCTTTTGCTGCTTCGAGAAATTCAAAAAATGCTTTCCTATCTTTTTCGTCTGACATTCAATTCTCCCTATTACAGGTTAAAATATTTAGCGTTGATGCAAATTGTACTGCGTCATGTTTTGCCGGCAAAATTATGAGACTCCTGTTTGCCAGCAAAATTGACGCTCTTTTTCGGTTTCCTGCATCATTGCGATAAGTTTCTGATCTTTTGCAAGCAGCAGAGATACTTGTTCCGCATCACTGCGTTTAACAGCCTCCGCAATGGAATATCCAAGCTGCTGATGCTCGCGGGCAGCCCAATTTCTGACGAGCCCCGCCAGCGCCCCATGATACCATTTATCCAAATTTTCTTCGGGAACATCAGGACATGAGCAAATAAGCTTCTCATAGAGCTGACGAGAATCCTCCCCAAGCGATGACAAAACTGCATAAGTATTGTCTTTATCTTCCACATTGACATATTGAGTCAATAGGGCACGCAAGCCGGGATTCTGAATTAAATCCAGGCCATGCTGCTCGATAAAGTTCTGATACCGTTGAGGGGATACCAACACTAAATGAACCACATCCCATTCTATCTGATCGTATTGAATTTTTTCAATTTCAACGCGGGATGCCACTTCCGTCTGAGGCTGATATTCAAGATTCATCCCCAACTCAATGGCGAGCCGCTTCGTATCGACTCCCAGATAACGGGCTGCTTCTTCGAGATAATGATGTCTCGATAATTTATCGGGAAATTCATGAATGATATCGCTCAGTTCACCATATCCCGATTTTCTCAATTCTGGCACAAGTGCCATCAAGTCTGAACATTTCTTCTGTATGCACCAAATCCCCAGGGGTTTGGCATTGTCGATGAGCGACTGCATACCTTCGGCGCCATACGTCCTCAAATAGCTGTCAGGATCGTCGTCCTTGGGAAGCTCAACGGCATACAGTCCTTCAAAATCCTGTGTAAGCAGTATCCCAAGCGCACGGCACATCGCCTTGCGTCCGGCATTGTCACCGTCATACATCAAATAGACGCGCTTTGTATGTCGTGCGATCAGTGCTGCCTGTTTTTCTGTCAATGCCGTTCCCATAGAGGCAACAGTATGACAAAAACCAAATCCATGCATCATCACGACATCGACATTGCCCTCAACCAGAATGGCACAGTGTTCCCGGGTGATGTGCATCTTAGCCTGATACAGGCCATAAAGATGCTCACCCTTGACATAGATCTGGCTCTCAGGGCTGTTGATGTATTTGGCTGTCTCTGACTTATCGAGAATGCGACCACCAAATGCAATGATATCGCCCTTGATATTGTGCACTGGAAACATCAGGCGATTTCTAAAACGTGCATAATACCCGCCACTTTCACGACTCGCTATCAGCCCAAGCTCCTTTGCATGTTCAAGAGACTGGCCTGATTTTCGCAAATGCTGAACAATACCATCCCAGCTTTCCGGCGAAAATCCAAGGCCAAACGACTGGATCATCTCCGGTGTAATACCGCGTCGGCTCGCATAATTGCGGCAGTTCTCTCCCTCTGAACTTGCAAGTGCAGAGACAAAATAAGATTCTGCCGATTTCATGACCTCGTAAAAAGATTTTTCACGGGATTTGCCACTCTGTCGCGCATGATCATTGTGACGCTCTGTATGAACGACTTCAATACCAAGACGCTCTGCAAGGCGCTCTATGGCTTCGGGAAAACTCAAATTCTCCAGTTTCATCAAAAAATCAACGGCACTGCCACCTTCGTGACAGCCAAAACAGTAGTAAGCACCTTTATCTCCGTTGACTGTAAAACTCGGCGTTTTTTCCCTGTGGAATGGGCACAGTCCGATGAGTCTGCCTCCACGTTTGCGCAGCTGTACGTATTCGCTGATCAGTCTTACGATATCCGTTCGTTCTATGACTGTTTTGACCACAGATTCTTCAATCATCCGCCGCAATACCCCAGAGACATCCATCCAGAAAGCCTTCCAGAAAAGCCGATATAATCTAGTTTCCAAATTTCATTTGTCAATGATTTGAGAAAAAAATAACGACATTTTGATCATAGTTCGTCTCTGTTCAGCCGTAGGCGGATGACTTGTTTCCCTGGTTTCTGCATCATCAAGGCAATAGGTATTAGGCAGAAGTCATCAAACACATTGCCAGAAATAATCCACTTTTCCTAAAAAATAGGCGCTGTTTAACGAGTGTGGAGATTTTGTTCATTGAAGAATTCAATTCTGGCTTAGAGCTTGGAGCTTAGAGATGGGGATCGCCGCTCAAAGTTCTAAGCGCAAAGCTCCAAGCAATGAAAAGCTGAAATCTGAAGACAAATGCATATCCACGGTGGTTAAACATAGCCTTTCATTATAATTCATAATTATGCATTATGCATTGTAACTAATGCGTTGACTCGCTCCGATTACATTCAAACAGATGCATGGAGGCATGCGATGAAGTGAATCTTTCTCCCGACGTTATCAGTGAAACGCCATCCGAATCGTAAGCAACGGATTCGCCTTGTATTTCGAGCGATTCAAACTGAGGATGGGGATGTACGAAAGCCTTTGCCACATCGGGATGGGCTTCGAGATCAAACTCATAAATCATGGCATACGTGCGGATCGCAAATCTTTTACCATCCGGCGCAAAATCTGCCCCTGTTACCGCATTGTACAATGGAAAAAGATTGCCCAAACCACCTTTGAACACATGGGTGGCCAGTTTTTCGAGCCTGGCGTCCTCACCTTTACGCGGCACGCGGTACAACGAAGCTGCAGCGCCACCTGTTTGCTTGGAAATAAGATAGATTTCGGCTGTCGTCGGATGAACCATCAGACTTTCACAATCGGGATTGGCAAACTTCAACTCTGTTTCATTGGTATCTGGAAAAATGACAGGATAAGCTGCTTTTGCCTTGAGTGGTACTGGCTGGGCATTGGGAATCATGTCTTTGGTCAGCACAGGTTCTTCAACTACGATTATTTTTTTATTGGTTCGTTTAAAGCGGTTATCGCCCGTATCCCCAATATACAAACATGATTTAGGCGACTGGCGGCTGCATGGCCCGACAGCAATATCTTCCCAATCGGTATTTTTCAGCCCCTCAATGGTATAGGTATGGATGAGATTACCCGATTTGTCGAGAACATAAAGCTCCGGCTTGCCATCCGAATCCACATGGGCCCAGATATAATCGGGATTCGTCCGGCTCAGAGCCATTCCGCTGATTTCATCCAGCTCTGAAGGGAGTTGTATGGTCGAAGTCGATTTTGTAAACCCACTCTGCCCTTCCCGTGATGGCTGACATGGCAAATCGGCATGAGCAACCCCACAACACATAAAGCCAGCAATCGTCAATACAATAATGGATCTGAACATACCATCCTCCTTCATCTGCCCCTTATACCAAATCCATGACCCATTATCTATTATCCATACCCATAAAAAAGGCAGCGTATGGCCACTGGCCATAGCTGCCTTCGAGCGGCGTGCGCAGCAGCCGCGAAAAGCGAGCGCATTGGGCAAAGCCCAAAAGCGAGCATAGGATTAATCTTTCTTTTCCCACTTGCCGGGATTGACGAGCTTAAGATCGCGATATCCCTCGGCATTGGCCTCGACCGTGCGCATATCAAAGCACACGCCGGCTTTCTGGCTGCCATCCTCGTTCTTTGCGGTCACGCATTTGAGCTGAGAGCGTTCATTGACGATGGGATCATAGATGTTATAGCCGTGACAATCGCTGTCCTGCTTACAGCCAGGGAAGCACCCGCGGACATCCAGTGTGGCTGAACGCTTAAGAGATGCAATGCTGATGCTCATTACAAAATCCATCAGGACTTCACCGTTCGGGCATTCCGTAAAGTTATCCGGATCATACTCGCCAAATTTGGCAAATCCGCAGATGGTATCATTGTTGAGTTTAATGGCATCCTCTGGGCTGTTGCACATCATGTCGCCTTCCGGACATTCATTGCTCGGATTACATTTGCTCATGGCGAGGATGCACATGCCGTTCGGGAAATAGATCGCAGGCTTAATACCTTCGACATTCGTGCTTCGCAGGCATGCACGGGTCGCCCCTTTGTAACTCTTGTCGACGCCATCACAGCCATAAATAATGCCATTTGCAACGTCCGTATAGCCTTTGATCACACTCATGGATTCCTGAAGTTCCGGACGCTCATAGCCTGCATAGTTGCATGCAGGACCAAAGCAGAAACAAGGTTCACCAATAATCTGCTTATCTGCAGGCTTATTCAGGAAATCCGTGTCCTTAAAATATTCACTCAATTTGCAGATACTGACGAGATAGTCGACAATCTCTGACTTGCCGGTCTTATGCCAATCCGGCATTTCTTTATCGCTCACGGGCACACAGCTCGACGAATAACCAGTGTCACCGGGTTGCTGATTTGAATTATTCGGACGAGCCGCTATATCGGTCTTTCCTGTTTGACTGGTTTGACCTTTGTCATCGTCATCACTGTCTTCTTCACATGCCGTAAAAACACAGGTTGCCAATGAGATTGCAGACAAAAAAGCCAATGCACGTGTAAAAGTATAAGTCATATCTCGAACTCCATTTCGAATGGCAATCAGTAAAAGGGCATAGCACCCCAAAACACGGCCTTCTAACGGATGATGTTCCCGATTATTCATTGGCGCACGGCTGGATTTGCAATTTTAATTTGGCTCAAAGATTTTCGTTTTCCGCATTCCGAACCAATACAAAACCACGTGCTTCTTTGCTCCAGGACAATTCCAGCCCGTTGTCATTTGCCAATTGTCTGCCGATTGCCAAACCAAGTCCCGTTCCGGAATCCTTGGTCGTATAAAATGGTTCAAAAATGCGAACAGCATCGGCTTCCGAAACGCCTGGGCCATCATCTTTAAACAGAATCCGCAAAGGTGAACTCGATGCAATGACGCTCAGGTGTCCTTTCCCATGGGTTGCCTCACACGAATTGCGCCACAAAGTCATGACAATCTGGCAAATGGATGTTTCATCCGCATGGAACTGCATATCCTCGGGAATATCAATATCGATAACCATTTCGCGATTGGCAGGATCGCGCAAAAAAATACTTTTTTGTTTTTCAATGATATGGCGCAGACACAGGTCTGCAGGCATGAGCTTGGGCTGCCGCGAAAAAACCAGAATATCACTGAGCAATGCATTGAGCCTGTCAATTTCACTTCCCATCATCTGGCAGATTTCTCGCTGCTCCTCATCATGAGAATCTGCCTGGAGCATTTCATTGCACCCGCTGATACAGGCAAGCGGATTGCGGATCTCATGGGCTACTTTGGCTGAAAATTCTCCCAAGACTGCCAACCTCTGCTGCTTGGCACGCTCCATCTGTGCCTTTCGCTCCTCGGTGACGTCCAGAATGTGATACCCCGAAAACACATTGTCATTGCTAAAATGAAAGTTAAATGAAGCAATCTGAAAATACCGGTCATGATGTTTTAAATCCCATTCCGTCATTTCCGGATTTGGGGCAGTATCGATAAGAGAATTCTCGGTATTTAAGGTGTCCCCAAGCATTTTCTTTGCACTGGGATTGGAATAAAGAATGCGTTTGTTGTTTGGATTGGTAATGACAATTCCAATGGGCAGAGCATTGAGCATGTGCTGATAGATGCCGCGCAAATGGGCAAACTGCCGATCCGTTTCAATGAGATTTTTTTGAACCCGATCATATTGATGTGCCAGCTGTCCCATCAAAAAACCGACCCCAAGCGCGGCCAAACCCAGTGAGACAAAACGACTTAATATTTCACCTTTAGGGTAAATCACCGTCCCAAAGAGTTCCAGAATAAGCTCGCTATACCGGGAATACAGCAGAGACGGAAAAAAATAGAGCACGGTCAATACGACAGAAACACTCAAAGCCCCCGCAATGCCGCCGACTCTTTTTAAAGTAATGCCGCCGTAAAGAGGAATTATCAGGAAAAGGTATAAAAAAGGACTCGAATAAAAACCTGTCAGGCTGACAAAAATGGCTGCCAGTATCGAGTCATGCACCATTCCGATATAAGTGACGGCCTTAATCCATACATTGCGCAGCAGAGCAACACAGCAGATACTCGTAAATACAAATATTTCAATGATGCATCCAAGAAGCGTCCTGGAAGCTAACGTCAATTCATAAGAAGAGCTTCCGTGCAGCCAGATAATGCTATAGATGAGCACGAGCACGGCATAAACACACCGCACCAGTGTAATGGATTTGAGAGATGAGCGAATCTTCGACACATTCTGCCCATCAGACGGGATGGGAATCGTCTGTGAATCGAGCCGCTCTATCTCTTCCTTTTTTTCAGGCATCTGTTTAATTCGTAATTCGCAATTCGTAATTCGTAATGAATCAGGCATTCTCATTGTATTTCTAAAGCATAAGTAAGCTTTAGAATGACACTTGGGTGTTTGCAAATTCAATTACGCATTACGAATTATGCATTCAGAAACTTTTCCCCCTTAACTTCAGACTTTACCTTGGGTGTCTGCAAATTGAATTACGCATTACGAATTGTGCATTATTAAATGATATCATCATCATTCATGCACTTGAGCGTCATCGCCCTTGCATTGTCGATCGACATGGTGAGTTCATAATTATCGTTCATATTGGCGAGATTTTTGGCGCGATCGAAATAATGAAGGGCGAGGTCATAGCGTTTCATGTTGAGCAGCGAATAACCAATTTCATATTGGATGACACCATCGCGTTTGTCCGAATCCCGCGAGGATTTATCTTCCTCAAAACCTTTGATATTGCGGTTAAACGGTAAATTGATGAGCTGATCGATTGCAGCCTTGCCTTCGTCGAGCTTGCCCATATCAATATAAATGAGGCCCCGCACCCGGAGTGCAGCCGCATGTTCATCGGGGAATGTCTTTTCGAACTGGTCTACGAGCGCCAGGGCATCGTCATAAGACTTTGTACTCACATAATCCCAAATCAGTTCAAGATAAATGTCTTCGATGCACAGTTCTTCAGGACGTTTGCGCGTTTTGATAATGCTCATGGCGATTTCCCGGAACATATCATGCAATTCAAAGCGCATGCAGTTGAGGGCAACCATCCAGCGCTGAAGTGGAGCGAGTTTTTTCCAGGGGTAGGCTTCGATTTCTTCTTTGCCAAGCGACTGAAGTGCCTCAAAACGGCTGCGTTCCGCCTCGGTCAGGCTGTCCCAGTCGAACATCGGGTTAAACCCAACTTCTTCTTCGAGAACGATTGTCGAAAGCGCTTTTGCCGAGTCCTCATCTTCGAGTTTGCGAAGCATCGCAATGTCACTCTCATCCTCGGCAAATACATCCTCAGATTCACTCTCATCGCGGTCTTCCTCATCTTCCGCCACGTCTTCTTCGACTACCGACGGTTCGAGGTCATTGAGATCATCAAAATTGTCATTATCCTGACGTTTCTTTTTCGCCATATTTCAAACCTGTCTAAAAAAATAATGCACCCCTCTCAAAAGGCACATTTTCGAGCCTAATACTCTAATGTTCCCTTTGCACACTGTCAACTTTTTATCGCATTTTGGCCGCCGGCTACTGCCTGCGGCAGTACGCCACGGCGCGCATGTCTATTGCCTTTCAGGCAATACGTCATGCGATATTTTGGGGGATGCGCACTCCCCCACAAAAAATTAAAAGCCGCGTATGGGATGCAGTCCCATAGCGGCTTTCAGCGTGCGTATGGGGCAACGCCCCATAGCAGCTGCACAAAACAATCCCCTTTGAATTATTTCACGAGCCAGAGCTGGAAATTGTTCGACGTAAGGTCGAGCACATCCGTCGAAGTCTCGGTGCCATCGAACAGATTCTTCAAATTGTAGCTTTGACCCAATTTGCATTTGCCGGGAGCATGACCGCTGTTGTCAGCCAAACCGATACCAACGATGATGGACTCACTGCCATCTAATGTCATCTTGAAACACTCGGTAGAATTATCACTTCCTTCTATTTCTTTGAAGATTTCTTTTTTGCCACGGCTCAGAGCCTTGTGGGCACGACGGATATTTACAACCGACTGTACAAATCCCAGGGTGGTCTTTTGCTGTTCATTAAGATCATTGCCAAACAGCATCATACGGCGGTTGTCGGGATCGTTCGAACCGGGCATGCCAAATTCATCACCGTAATAAATGAGAGGGATACCGGGCTGGGTGAGCAAAATCATCCAGGCAGCCATCAAACGATTGTATGGCGTCCAATCCGAAGGTGTCGGATTATTGCCCCATTTGTTCTCATTTTGGGCTGAAGCAACCGATATGGCTCGTGCCACGTCGTGGTTGCCCATAAAGGTACCCATCAGGTCAGATTTGAACCCGCTCTCGTAACCAGTTTTGCCCTCGCGAACTGCCTGATACAGGCCATTTCCTCTCAGGACATTGCCAATGATGTAGTAAAGCGGAAAATCAAACTGGGCATGCAGCAAATCATCGCCAATGTATTTGTTGAGCAAAGCCTTGGCGCTGTCGTCACCACCCGTAAATGTTTCACCCACCATATAGAACATAATGCCCGAATTGGCATAAAGCGATTCGGTAGCAGCGCGCAATTCTTTAATAAACTGAACGTTCATGTGCTTGACGGCATCGACGCGGAAACCGTCGATGTTGGTGTTCTTAATTAGCCAAACGGCATGATCGACCATGGTTTTGCGGGCATCGGCATTTTCGTAGTTAATGTCGGGCAAATCCGCCGAGAACCAGCACTTTTCAGAATAATTGTCCCAGCCCCAACCGTTATTGTCATCGCAAATCGTAGGTTTACCAACATCGTTGAACCAATCCTGATGTTTTTGGAATACTGGGCTGTCCTTGAACACATGATTGGCAGCAAAGTCTACAAGGACGCGGATGCCGCGTTTATGGCATGCATCAACCAACGCCTTCAGTTCATCCATCGTACCAAAGTGATCTTCAATGGCAGGCAGACCATTGAAATCGCCCTGATTGTAATCTGTCATAAAGGCCGTAACTGGCCAATAAGAATGATAAGCCGAATAATTGTGCGTATCACCATTGGTGCCGGCACTTGTCGCTTCGGTATTCTTTGTAACGGAAGAAATCCAAAGTGTGTTGACGCCAAGTGCATCAAAATAGCCCTCTTCGACTTTCTTGCGCAGACCTTCAAAGTCACCGCCATACCAGTCGGTGGCCGATGAATTTTCCCAGGTTCCGGATTTCTTATCGTTGCCCGTATTGCCATTGAAAAA
>OCTW011138563.1_pt1 | contig 13228 bp, 9 predicted proteins | sample 1539671 | NCBI WGS metagenome assembly OCTW01 (sample SAMN02144230, study PRJEB22623) | gut metagenome | biome: sheep rumen | host: Ovis aries | place: New Zealand | reverse complement strand
CCCGGCGCGATCGGCATCAATATGTCCACTTACGCCGGTTATAAGACGGCAGGTATCCTGGGAGGAATCCTCGCATCCCTGGCTTTGGCGGCGCCGTCGGTGATCATTATTCTGATCATTGCCAAATTTCTCAAGAAGTTCCGCGAGAATCCGCATGTTGAAGGCGCTTTCTACGGCCTTCGGCCTGCCTCCATCGCCATGATCACAGCGGCCGGACTCAATGTGGCCAAGGTTACTCTGATCGATCTGAGTGCTTATGAGGCGAGCGGGAATATCGGAGATTTGTTTGTGGTTAAGGCCATTATTCTGGCGGTCCTGATCTTTGTGGGACAGAAGAAATTGAAGTGGAGTCCTATCGTATTTCTCGCCATTTCGGCGGTCGTCGGGGTTGTGTTTAAATTCTGAGATTGTAGAGCTGCAGATCGGAAGGATATATGAGATAGAAAAGACCGAGGCGGCACGCATGTGCCGCCTCGGTCTTGTCATTTGTCCCAACCGGACAAGATATTTCAGTTATCAATGGTATCTCTGACCGCCTCCGCGAGGTTGATCGCGTGGTCGGAGCAGCGCTCCATGTCGATGCAGAAGTCGGTAAAGAGGATGCCTCCCTTAGGATCGCATGCCTTTTTGGTCATGCGGTCGATATGAGCTGCCTCGATCTGCTCTTTGGTCTTGTCGACCAGGTCTTCCATGGCTTCCGCGTCATTAAAGCGGTCCATGAGCTCCTGCTCGAAGACTGTGATGGAGACGTCCAGAGACTTCATTGTGACCTCGGAGAGGGTCTTGAGGTCCGCGATCGCCTCGTCGTGCATGGAAGCCTTGCCGGTGCGCATCTGCTCTTCGTACTCGACGATGTTCTCGGCGTGGTCGGAGATTCTCTCGAGGTCGTCCACGACCTGAATCAGTCTGTAGAGCTTGTTGAGGTGTTTGGGCGAGAGATCAAGAGAGCGCAGTTCCACAAGCTTTCCGAGGATGGCGCCGGTCAGATAATCGACGGTCTCCTCGCCCTGCATGGCTTTCTGTCCCTTCTTGGCGTCATGCTCGAAGAAGCAGTCCAGCGCATTCTGCATGTTGTCATAGGCAAAGCGGGCCATTCTGCTGACTTCGCGGTGCGCATGGTCCATGGCGATAGCGGCGGGGATCTGAGAAGTATTGGTGAGGTAGACCAGCTTCTGATCCTGAATTCTTCTGGTCTCTTCTTCGGATTCGGGGATCAGCCTGCTGGAGAGCTTGACGATGAAATTCGATACCGGAGCCAGGACCAGAACGGCGATGATCGCGAAGATCGTGTGCGTGTTCGCAATCTGACGGGCGACGTTGTTCGGCGACAGACTCTGGATAAAGGTCAGGATCTGCGGGAAGATCGTGATCAGGCACAGGATCAGGATCGCTCGGAAGGTGTTGAACAGAAGGTTGAGCAGCGCGCAGCGCTTGCCGTTTCTGTTTGCCGTAAGGCCTGCCAGAAGGTTGGGCGTGACGGAGCCGACTGCCGCGCCGATGATCAGGTAGACGGCAATCTTGTAGCTGATGATATTTTGCATGGCGAAGGCCTGGAAGATGACGGTCGCGGAGGATGAGCTCTGCAGCAGCGCCGTGAAGGCCACACCGAACAGTACGGTGAGAATCGGATTTTCCAGGGAAGTGAGCAGCGCGCGGAAAGCGGCTGTTTCCGCCAGCGGCGCGATCGCGGACTTCATGAGCGTGATGCCCTGGAAGAGCATACCGAAGCCCAGGATGACGGAACCGACTTCCTTGAGAGTCCTGTTCTTAAGGAAGAGATTCATGACAGCGCCGATGAAGAGGATCATGGGTGCATAAGCGCCGATGTTAAAAGCGGTGATCTGCGCGGTCACGGTCGTTCCGATGTTGGCACCCATGATGACGCCGATGGCCTGTCCGAGTGTCATCAGGCCGGAAGTTACAAAGCCGATGACCATAACGTCTGTCGCAGAAGAACTCTGCACGAAGATGGTGACGGCGATACCGGCGAGGATCGAGGTGAGCTTGTTCTTGGTGGCTTTTCCCAGAATGACCTTAAGGTTGTCGCCGCAGGCATTTTTGAGGCCGCTGGACATGATGGTCATACCGTAGAGGAAGAGACCTACTCCGCCGAGCAGAATGAAAACATCATAGATTGACATGGAGAAACTCCTTTCGTCGGTTGATAATAAAAGTATTGTAATCTATATAAAGCAAACCTTTGCGGCATGATCTACGCTGTTTGCTGTTTTTTCGGAAATTTTACGGTGAATACGGAGCCTTTTCCCAGCTTGCTCTTCACGCTGATCTCCGCGTCATGGACCTTGGCCGCGTGCTTGACGATCGACAGGCCGAGGCCTGTGCCGCCCACTTCCTTGGAATGGCTCTTGTCGACCCGGTAGAAGCGCTCGAAGATCCTGTCGAGATCTTCCTCGGGAATGCCGATTCCATTGTCGGAGACGGTGAGAAGCGCGTGGTCGGGAAAATCGCGGACTGTCACCAGTGCGCTGTTTCCCCGGTCGCTGTAGTGGATCGCGTTGCTGCACAAATTGTAAATGATACTGTAGAGAACCTGGGGGACGCCGTATATGATAGCGCTCTCGCCGCTCACACTGAGCGTGACGCCCGCGCCCACCGCAGTCGACTCGAGGCTCTCCACCGCATTGACCGCAATGCGGTACAGATCGGTATTCTCTCTGGTCATGCCGACGCCGCCGACGTCGAGCTGGGACAGGTCGATGATGTCTTCCACCAGCTTCGACATTCGCTGCGACTCGGTCCGTATCTTGCCCGCGAAGAGCCTTCGGGACTCCTCGGTGGGGACCATACCGCTCTCAAGGAGCTCCGCGTAGCCTGAAATGACATGCAGGGGCGTCTTGAGCTCATGGGACGCGTTGGCGGTGAATTCCTGGCGGATCAGCGAGGTCTTCTCCAGTTCCTCGCGATCTTTGGCCAGCTGCTTGTGCTGGTCGTCGAGGCGCCGCAGCAGCGGCAGGATCTCGGTGTAGGCTTCGTGGTCCGCGTTTTCCAGCGGCGAATCCAGGTTCAGATCATTGAGCGGCTCGACGATGCGCCGCGAGAGGCTGGATGCCAGAACAAAAGACAAAATGACTTCGATCACCAAAATAGCGCCAAGAGGCAGAAGAAAACGCAGGAAGAGGTTCCAGATCGTCGTCTGCGTGACGGAAAGGCGCAGGACTGTCCCGTCCGGGAGCTTCTGCGCGGTATAAAGCTGCTGCTCTAACAGTGTGGAGGAGTAGCGCCGGCTCTCGCCGTATCCGTTTTGCAGCGCATCGCGGATCTCCTCCCTCTCCAGGTGATTTTCCATGGCCTGCTCGTCCGCTTCGTTGTCATAGAGGACTTTTCCGTCCGCAGTGATCCAGGTGATGCGAAAGTCCGTGGTTCCGAGCTTGTCAAAAAAGTCCAGGCCGTTAAGTACGACCGCCTGTGAGACGAGTTTGGTCTCATTGCGCAGCTGCGCCAGCTGCTCATCCGTAAAGTGATTGTACAAAAGCCCTACGATCAAGGCGTAGGAGATGAGCAGAGCGGAGACAAGCACAAGCCAAATAGAACGGAATATTTTGGTACGCATAGTTATCCTGTGTTATCCCAGTCGATAGCCCACACCGCGTATGGTATGGATCGCCTCGCCGCTCTCGCCCAGCTTGGTGCGGAGCGTGCCGATGTGGACGTCAACGGTCCTGGTCTCGCCGGAATAGTCCTGGTTCCAGACGGAGCTCAGGAGCTGGTCGCGGGTAAAGACCATTCCGATGTGTTCCAGAAAGAGCCTGAGCAGGTCGTATTCCTTGAGAGTGAGATAGATCTCCCTGCCGTCCACCATGACGACGTGTCTCGCCTGATCCATGGTGATCGCACCGTAGGAAAGGATCTCTCTGTGCTTACTTGCAGAAGTGCGCCGCAGGACTGCCCGGATCCTCGAGACCATTTCCATCATGCCGAAGGGCTTGCAGAGATAGTCATCGGCGCCGAGATCGAGGCCTATGACCCTGTCGTATTCGCTTCCCTTGGCGGTGGCCATGATGACCGGGATATCCGCTGTCGCAGAGGCAGACCTCAGTTTCCGGAGAATGGAGATGCCGTCTTCGCCCGGAAGCATGATGTCGAGCAGGATCAGTTCCGGCCTTGCGGAGGTCTGCATAGCTTCCCAGAACTGCACGCCGTCGGCAAAGCCCTGGGCTTCAAAGCCGGCGATCGTCAGCGTATAGATCATGAGATCCCGTATGCTGTGGTCATCTTCCACACAATAAACCATTCTTTCCTCCATACAAAAGCGCGAACCGTTCAAGTCATGCGGTACGGGGCAATCCCTGTTGTCTGACGGTAATGCAGCAGTTTTTCCCGTATACACGACAATCGACGAAACTATTTTCGCAGATTCATGTAAGCGCTTCCATCCCGGCTTTGTAAAAACGGTGTAAAGCGAGCAGTCACTTTAATATTATAACATGGCGAACAGGGCGACGCCTCATTGTAACTGAGATATTTATGGAGAAAAATGAGTATTTTCGTATTACAATAGATTACAGATTTAAACAATAAAGAACAAAGGAGCGGATCGTACACTCTATGAATAAAAAGGGAACGGACAAACCCATAGGCAGCGCGGGAAAGAGCGGGGGAGAGAACGCCTCTGCCTCTGAAAAGAAACTGCGCCGGATGAAGATCAGGCAGAAGAAAATGCGGGCGAACAGCGTGAAAGCGCTTCTGCTCGCAGTACTGCTTCTTGCGGTCACGATCCTGGGGAGCAAGGTGTCCTCCGACCGCGAGCAGGAGATCCGCCTTGCTCTCGGACAGAAGAATTATGCGCAGGCCGGAGAGGAGGGGCCGCAGTATTTTGAAACGGAATACAGCGACCCGGAGGAGCTGGCGCAGGAAAGCGCCGAGCTGGGCCTTCGGATCCAGCGCGAGGGGATCGTTCTCTTGCGGAACGAGGGCGGCGCGCTTCCTATAAATAAGGGGGCGTCGATCAGCATTTTCGGCAAAAACGCGGTGGATCCGATCTACAGCCGCGCGGACGCGGCGGAAGGCTCCCTTTCTTTAAAGGAAGCTTTGGAGCAGGAGAAGATCCGGGTCAATGACAAACTCTGGAATTTCATCGACAGGGGAGGAAGAAATAATTTTTCCTCCAGCGTGGAGAAGAGCATGGAGGAATACGCCGAGGCGGCGCTGGTCGTGATCGGGCGCAGCAGCGCCGGACAGGACCTGTATGAGCCGGCCTATTCGCAGGCCGAAGAGGGCGAAGAGGCGCAGGTCACCGGAGCGGCGGCGCTGCAGCTGACGCAGGACGAGCGGGAACTTCTGTCGTATGTCTCGGAGCACTTCGACAAGGTCATTGTAGTGCTGAATACCGAGAATCCCATGGAAATGGGATTTCTGGATGAGTTCGGGGTCGACGCCTGCCTGTGGACCGGGGCAATGGGACACGGCGGCATGCAGGCGGTCGCGGAAGTACTGAGCGGCTCCGTGAACCCTTCCGGACGGCTCCCGGATACCTTCGTCTACAACAGCCTGCACGCGCCGGCGGCGGCAAATCTGGGCGATTATACGATCAAAAACAGCACGGAAGAGTTCGGTGACAGGTACCTGGTCTACACAGAGGGAATCTATGTCGGTTACCGCTATTACGAGACGCGTTACGAGGACGCGGTGCTGGGCACATCCTCGGGAGCGCCCTTCAGTTACGGCGAGGAAGTGGCTTTTCCTTTCGGATACGGCCTCTCCTATACGGAGTTCGCGCTGCAGAATATGAAGATGGAACTGGGAAAGAAAGGCTATGAAGTCACGGTCGAGGTTCACAACACCGGCGAGCGCGCCGGCAGGGAGGTCGTGCAGTTCTATATCCAGAAACCTTATTCGCAGTACGCCTCCAAGAACGGCCTGGAGGTCCCTGCCGTGGAGCTGGTCGGTTTTGCCAAGACCGGCGAGATCGAGCCTGGAGAGTCTGCCAAGGTCAAAATAGTGATCCCCGAGGAGTCTTTCAAGTCCTTCGACGCGGGCGGCAAAGGCACCTATATCATCGACGGAGGAACTTATCTGGTCACGGCGGCGCAGAACGCGCACGCGGCGGTCAACAATATCCTCATGTACAAGAGCAAGGGCGGGTCACCTGCGTTTACGGGAAGCGGGGACGGCGGCCTTGTGGAGAAAGCGGAGCTGGTCAGGGACTATAAGACCTATGCGCAGTCGGCGCAGACCGGCGGGCAGATCGGCCGCCGGTTCAAGGAGGCGGACCCCGCGGCCTATGAATCGGACTACCAGGGGCTCACAAGGAGCCTGTGGGGGAGCACATGGCCCGCTGCCTGGAACGGCGGGAGCTATTCGGCGCCCTCCTCTTTCCAGGAGCTGCTTAAGGTGAGCAGCAAGGACGATGGGGGCGCGTCCTCGCCGGTCTACAACACTTCGCACGGCGAAGAAAACGCGGGTCTCGCACAGCTGCGGGAGACGGAGTTTGACGATTACAGGTGGAACGCGCTCCTGGACCAGCTGACCTGGAGAGAGACCTATTCTCTCGTGCGAAAAGGCGGCGGGGCGGTCAACGAAGTGATCTCCTGCATCTCGCCGCAGGCGCTGACCAGCGGGGACGGGGCAGGCATCAGGACCGGATATGACAGGATGAAAGGGTTCATCTATCCTTCGGCGACGGTGCTCGCGGCGACCTGGAACGCGGACCTGCTCACGCAGATGGGACAGCTGGTCGGCGAAGAGGCGCTGCATGCGGGCATCTCTTTCTGGAAGATCCCTTCGCTGAATCTCCATCGAACGACCATGGGCGGCGCGAACGCCGACAGTTTCTCGGAGGACAGCTGTCTGACCGGCAAAATGGCGGCGGCTCTGTGCCGGGGCCTTAGCGGAAAGGGCGTCATTCCCGTTCTGGGGAGACTGGTCCTGGCAGACCAGGAGACGAATTATACGGGCGTCGTGGTCATGGCAAACGAACAGGCGATCCGGGAACTGTACCTGCGACCTTTTGAGATCGCCTTGAGAGAAGGCGGCTCCGGGATTAAGGCCGTTATGGCAGGCATGAACAGAGTCGGGCCCAGGTGGTGCGGCGGACACATCGGCCTTCTTACAGGCGTTCTGCGATCCGAGTGGGGATTTGACGGGATCGTGATGACGGATACGATCACGGAAAAGACGGATTCCTACGCGGATATTCTGGAGGGGCTGGAGGCCGGGACGGACCTGTGGCAGAACACCTCCAATAACTGCTATAAGCTGCGCGGCGGACAGCTGACCTACGGCGTGCGCACGCGCTTCAGGACGGCGGCAGGGCGGATCCTGCAGTCCGTCTCCCGAAGCAATGCGATGAACGGCATCGGAAAAAAGACGACGCTGGAATACAAGTCGCCCGTCTGGAAGATGATCCGAACGGGGCTGGCCGCTATTTTGGTCGTCATAAGCCTCCTTGCTCTCTGGTTTGCTTTCGTGCAGTGGAGAAAGGCGGACCAGGTGAAGGCCAAGATCGCCCTGGAGAAGAGAAAAATAAACCGCAATTGAGAGGGGTCGAGATGATAACAATTAAAGAGATCGCGGCGAGACTGGGAATGAGTACCACCACCGTGTCAAACGTCATTCACGGAAAGACGAGAGAAGTATCTGCGGAGACAATCGAGCGCGTACAGAAGTTTCTCGAGGAAGTGGAATATGTGCCCAATATCAACGCGCGCAACCTGGCGCAGGGGCAGTCCAAGATCATCGGCGTGGTCCTCAAGTCTCTGGATTTCCGCCTGTGGCACAGCAGCAATATCCTGAACGATCCTTTCGTTTCGGAAATGATCGGAGGAATCGAGAGCGCCGTCCGCGAAGCGGGATACTACATGATGCTCTATATCTCCGACGACATCGCGGAGATCATCCAGCGTATATCCATCTGGAATGTGGACGGCCTGATCCTTTTCTGCATGATGGACGACGACGGAAACCGTGTCGCGGCAAAATATCACAAGCCCATGGTCTGCATCGACACGTACAGCTCGGAGAAAAAAGACGATTTCGTCAATGTAGGGCTGGACGATGAGAAGAGCACCTGCGAGGCGGTGAACTATCTCATAGACAACGGGCACAGGAAGATCGGATTTGTCACCGACAACCGCGTCGGCGTCGACAGGGCCAGGTTCTGGGGATACCGGAAAGCGTTGGCGGAGGCGGGGATCGAGTACAGCGACAGGGATTTCTTCTTATTAGAACCGGCGGAGGAAGCCATTGACAGAAATATTGAGAAGCTCTGCAGGAGTGCGAGAGATTACACGGCGCTCTTTTGCTGCTCGGATATTTACGCGACGATCATGATGTCGGCGCTCAAGGAGAGGGGGCTGCGCGTCCCGGAGGATATTTCCATCATCGGATTTGACGATAATCTCTTCTCCAAAGTCTGCACGCCCCGGCTCACGACGGTGCACCAGGACGCGGACCGGAAAGGGCGCGTCGCGGTGCAGACGCTGATCGGCATGATCGGCGGAAAAGCGCCGGAGTCCAAAGAGATCAAACTGGACACCCGGCTCGTGATCCGCGAGTCGGTGAAGAGAATACGGTAAGCACGGAAAACGATTTCGTGAAACGGTTTCACGCCGGACTGCGCACGTAGTTCACAAAAAACCTTATGTATTTTGACGAAAATCGGGGAAAATACTAAAAATATTGAACAAAAGACGAAAAAGGACTTGTTAAATACCACAGGAATGATACAATTCTAGTGTAAACTTATGCGCTAAAGTATACAAGTAAGCGGTTCAAGCCGGCCGCTTCCCGTGTACGGCAGCGCAAGACCAATGGTTTATTTAACAAGGAGGAAACTATGAAAAAGAAACTCTTAGCAGCAGCACTCGCAGCTGCAATGGCGGCAAGCCTGATGGCATGCGGCGGCTCTTCTTCCGCAAGTTCTTCTGACGCACCGGCACAGGGAGAGGCAACCGAGGCAACCGATACCGCGGCAGCAAGCGGCGAAGGCATCCGCCTTCTGAACGGCAAGCCCGAGATCCATGACCAGCTCACAGAGCTGGCGGCCAAGTACAAGGAAGAGACCGGCAAGGTTGTCAACATCGAGACCATCGGCGGCGACACAAACGCATCCGACGAGCTCAAGAAGATGTACCAGGCAGACAACATGCCCGACATTTTCGTCATCGAAGCGAACCAGGCAGCAAACTGGGACGGCCTTCTGGCTGACCTTACCGGTGAGGCGTGGACGAACGACACCGATTATGAGCTGGTTGACTCGAAGATGGGCACCATCGGCTTCCCTTACACGGTAGAAGCTACCGCTCTTGCATACAACGCAGAGATCCTTGAGAAGGCCGGCGTTGATCCCGCTACACTGACAAGCCCCGCAGCATGGACGGCAGCAGTCGAGAAGATCGACGGCATGAAGGACGAGCTCGGAATCACAGCAGTCTTCGGCTGGTGCGCAGAGCCCGCAAACCTCGGCTGGTCTTCCGGTACACACGTATTCGCGCAGTACCTCGACGCAGGTCTTGCACAGGATGACACCACCTACATTGACCTTCTCAATGACGGCGGCAAGATTGACGAAGCGAGAATGAACAACTTCGCTGCTTTCATCGGCATGATGAACAAGTACTCCGATCCCGCACTTCTGGTCGACGGCACATATGACAACCAGGTAGCAGGCTTTGCGGCAGGCAAGTACGCATTCGTTACTCAGGGTAACTGGATCAACGGCGCCGTCATCGACAGCGCTGACTACACAGGATGGAAGATGGGCTTTGCTCCCTATGCGTTCGAAGATGGCATTGACACCATCATCGCAGGTCCGCCGAGCTTCTGGACTGTTTACAGCGAAGGCAAAGTAGACGAGGCAAAGGCATTCCTTCAGTGGGTATCCGATGACAGCGCGCAGGATATCCTGGTCAACAAGGCGAACCTGATCAGCCCCTTCAACGACTGCAAGTACACGGCAGCAGATCCTTTCGCAGAGAGCATCATGAGCTACATGTCTGCAGGCAAGACCTCCGGCTGGCACACCATGCTCAAGAAGGACGGCCTTCAGAACAAGACCTGCCAGGTATTCGCTGAGTACGCTAAGGGAACCATGGACCAGGCACAGTTCGTAAGCACTATGGCACAGGTCATTTCCTCTTACTACAACCAGTAATAGTTCAAACGACTCAGATCGTCTGTAGTTTGATCAAGCATCAGAGATTGGGCAGAAGCGCAGACTTCTGCCCTCTCTTACATTATTCTAAGGGGGAATCCAAATGAATGAAGCTAGTGGAAGCAAGAAGCTTCTCTCTCTGGTCTGCCTGATCGGCGGCGCGATAATGCTGGTCGTCTCCCTGGCTCTTGACTTTATGGGCAGCAAGGCGGGCTATCGCGGAGCGCTTCTTGTGATCGGCATCATCGGAATCATTGTGGGGCTGTATATCCTCCCTACACTGAAATATCACAGAACTCTTGTCTATGTTATTTTCCTGTTTCCGCTTCTGTTCGCGTTTGCGGTCACAGTTATTATTCCTCTGTTCCTGGGTCTGTTCTATTCCTTCACGAACTGGAACGGTATCCGCTATACAGAGTTTGTAGGACTTGCCAACTATACCAGAATGTTCAGACAGCCCAGTTTTATCTGGTCCATCCTGCTGACGGCCCTGTTCGTTGTATTCAACATGATCCTGGTCAACCTGGTGGCTTTCCTGCTGGCCCTTCTGTGCACATCCAAGCTCAAGGGAATGGGCTTTTTCAGGGCGTCCTACTTCCTGCCCAACCTGATCGGCGGTATCGTACTGGGTTATATCTGGCAGTTCATTTTCAGTAATGTCGTCACCAAGATCTTTACGGGAATGAAATTCTCTATGCTGTCCGATACCAAGACGGCCTTCATCGCGATCATCATCGTCTATGTATGGCAGTATGCGGGCTATATCATGCTGATCTACATCACAGGTCTGAACACGGTTCCGGGAGATGTCCTGGAGGCGGCCAACATCGACGGCGCTAATGCCATGCAGACCCTGTTCCAGATCAAGATCCCGATGATCGCTCCTACGATCACGATCTGCACATTCCTGACACTGACATCTGCCTTCAAGCAGTTCGACGTCAACCTGTCCCTGACAAACGGTACAGGATCGCTGATGTTCATGGGCGAGTTCCTCACCAACGGCACACAGATGCTGGCTCTGAACATCTACAACACGGCGGTTGTCGAGAACGAATATGCTTTCGGCCAGGCCAAGGCATTCCTGTTCTTCATCATCCTGGCCTGCGTCTCGATCCTGCAGGTACGTATTTCCAACAGTAAGGAGGTAGAACTGTAATGCATAGAAAAGAACCTACTTCCAGAGTTGTCATTAAATTCGTGATCGCGATCATCATCGCGGCCTATATCCTGTTTCCTTTCGCGCTGGTTGTCATCAACTCCTGCAAGGCGACAGCGGATATTACGGCCAATCCCATCGGCTTTAACGGCGTGAGCATCGGACAGCTGATGCAGAACCTGAATGATGTTATCAATAACACAAACTTCCTGTTCTGGCACGCGTTCGGCTATTCCGTGCTGATCACGGTTCTGTCCCTGATCCTTCTGGCGATGTTCGGTTCCATGACCGCGTGGGTCATCTGCCGCAACAAGACCGTTTGGGCCACCGTTATTTACTTTACATTCATCGCATCCATGATCATTCCTTTCCAGGTCGTCATGCTGCCTCTGATCTCCACGTTCCGTGACGTGGGCAAGTTCATCGGCATTCCGATGCTGCAGTCCGTTCCCGGTATCGTCTTCGCGTATCTGGGATTCGGCGGTGCTATGACTGTATTCATCCTGACCGGTTTCATCAAGGGAATCCCTTATGATCTGGAGGAAGCGGCTTCCATCGACGGATGCCGCCCCGAGCAGGTCTTCTTCAAGGTCATCTTCCCGCTATTGACACCCGTCATCACAACTGTTACCATCCTGAACGGCATGTGGATCTGGAACGACTATCTGCTTCCTTCCATGATGCTCGGCCAGAACGGCAAAGTTAAGACCCTTCCCGTCGCGGTGCAGGCGTTCGTCGGTTCCTACGTCAAGCAGTGGAACCTGATCCTGACGGCCGCGCTCCTGGCTATCATTCCCATGGTAGTCCTGTTCCTGTTCGCGCAGAAGCAGATCATGAACGGAATGATCGAGGGCGCTGTCAAGGGCTGATGCCGCAGGAAACAAGTACTGAACTTTTTTACAGAGGCTGCGCCGAAATCGGGTGCAGCCTCTTGTTCATAGCGGAGAGTAAGGTAAACTGGAATGAGAAATCTGTTTGATCAGGAAGGACCTCTGATGCGCGCGCTCACGGACCTGAGCACGCTGGTATTCCTCAATATTTTGACACTGCTTTTCAGTATTCCGATCGTGACGGCAGGCGCGGCCCTGGCGGCCATGCACTATGTGATCATTGAGATGATCGAGGAGCGGGGCGGGAGCCTTCCGGGGGAGTTCTGGAAGCGCTTTAAGGAAAACCTGAAAAACGCGACGCCGATCTGGCTGATCCTGCTGGCGGCAGCCGGTTTTCTGTATGCGGATATACGGCTGATCACAGGCGGTCAGCTGGGGCTGCCCCGCGCCATGCTGATCCCGATCTACGCCGGCCTTTTTGTGACGGCGGCCATCTATGTGTACGTGATCCCGCTGACGGCGCGGTTCGTGTATTCCACGGGCGCGGCTTTTAAGAACGCCGCTATTCTGGCAGCGGCTTATTTTCCCAGGACAGTTCTTATGGTCGCGGCCAGCGCGGTGATCCCGTTCCTGCTTCTGAATGTGACCAGGCTCCTGCCGCTGTTTTTCCTGTTGGGGATTTCTCTGCCGGGGTATCTGTGCGCGCTTTTGTACAAGCCGATTTTCGACAAAATGATCGGAGAGAAGGAAGAGGAGGACAGGCCCTGGGTCCTCGATGATGAAACAGAAGAATAACGCAATTATTCAGCACCCCGGAAAAAAGATCAAAATATGCTCCGGGGAGCTCGCTCGCCGCAAGGCGTAACTGAAAGGACAAGGAGGAGATATGCGCAGCAGTGGAATTCTTATGCCGGTCTTCAGTCTTCCAGGCAAATACGGGATCGGCTGTTTTTCGGCGGAGGCTTATAAGTTTGTGGATTTTCTGAAGGAAGCGAAGCAGAGCTACTGGCAGATCCTGCCGCTGGGCCCTACGGGATACGGGGATTCCCCGTATCAGTCCTTCTCGACTTTCGCGGGAAATCCTTACCTGATCAGCCTTGAGGACCTGATCGCACAGGGACTTCTGAC
>OCTW011248603.1_pt1 | contig 13231 bp, 11 predicted proteins | sample 1539671 | NCBI WGS metagenome assembly OCTW01 (sample SAMN02144230, study PRJEB22623) | gut metagenome | biome: sheep rumen | host: Ovis aries | place: New Zealand | reverse complement strand
GATATCGATAAAATATGGTCAATTATAAATAAAAAGAATTCCCACTAGGCGGTAGTCATTAGCTACCACGGGTGAATTCCATTATTACTAAAACATATTATGTCCCATAATTCAATAATATTTTGCTTGTGTAATCAACTAAAGCACCGTTATAGCTGTTCACAAAATCTGAGTAGCTGTTTACAAAATGAAAGGCAAAAATCAAAAATAGTTCACATTGTGTTCAAATTGTTAGAGAACTCCATTGAAAATAACCCCTATGAACAGGGGTTTTATCACATTAGGGCAGGAAAAAGGCATGAAGACGATGAAAACGCCCTCAATATCTTTCCTTTGAGCCGAAATCTTTGCAAGCGCATTATGCGCCTACTAGATTGCTCTTTTCATTTCGAAAAACCTCTAATACAATGTTAGCAACCATAAAGAGAACAGCGAGGGACGAGCCCGATGACCTGTCAGCAACTTACTCAAGATTGAGCAAAGTGCTAAAGCTTGGATGATGGGAACGGAAAAAGTGTCGATTTATTTGCTCTCATCATCTCGATGGGGGCTTTTCTTCTTTATGGGCGATTGACATAAGGAGGAAAAGAAAAAATGTCAGAAAAACAATTTGATTGTGTCTTGGACACACATTCTAAGGAAGAGAGAAAGAATCTCATTGATTCCATCACCAATAAAGATGGCCTCATCGTCTCGATTATTGATGATTTTGAAGGATTTCAATTCGTGGGCGTACATAGAGGCACGATCGGTTTCTTAAACACGATTGCTTCTCATGATTTAGAAAAGAATCAGAGCGATAAACATTTTGCTTCTGTTGAAGAATACATTGCGTATTCTGAGGGCAAATAAGGGGAAAGAAGAATTGAAAACAGGAGATGCGATGCCATCTTCTTCTTTGCCTGCCTGATGGAAGCGACTTAGGACTAAGGATTCCGAAAGATAAGAACGTTAAAGAATCGATGCAGAGGTTCTTTGATCATTGGGATAAAGTCACGAAAGAAAACTCCAAGCTTCATGATCACATGGCTTTAGAAGAAAGATGTCCTCAATGAAGAGAAGCATTGCACGCGAAAGAATTATGATGACGAGATCTGGTGTTGGTGTCCATCGTGCCATCATCAAGAAACGAGGCAAAAAGAGGGAAAGCGATGTCATGGAATCAACATCTCGTAATTGATTCGTTGATCCACCGACAGACTTCCTAAGGAAAAAAGAAAATCAAATTTTGTTGTTAAGGAGTCGATGGTATGTATGAAAATGTGAAAGAAGCCTTGTTTGGCTTTAACGATAAAGAAACAGGAATAAAATTAAGCGCTTTTTATAAGAAACACACCGGGAGAGAGGTGGATTTTAACGCCATCAAGCATGACAAAGATGGCTTTAAATTATTATTGTTCTCTATTCCGTTAGGAAGAATAAGCACCCTCGATATCAATGAGGCAAACGGATATCCAGCCAAGAAATTTTCTGGTCCGGTTCAAGAATTTATGGATTGGTATGAAAAAGAATATTTGGTTTTCAAGGATTACGAAATTATCAAACATATACCGCATGCCTCGTTAGAATTCCCTCCGTCGTATCAAGAAGAAGGAGGGGTGTCTAAGAGTCTTGTCTTTGGCAAAAATTACAAAATAAACAATTTTAAGATGACTGATTTATTTGTGGATCAGTTGTTTCAATGGGTTCCCGGTGTAGAAGTCAAAGCGAAATATACCAGGCTTTATTGTGATGTTGAAAAATATCGAGACGATCGTTTAGAACCAATGAGCAAATATGGGCAAGGGTATGTTTATACCATCTCGTTTGATGGGGAAAAGATGCGCCGGCATTTCAAATGGAATGGTGTAGATCCAGATGGTGAAATAGATGAATATTACGACAAACATCATGCCTCCTTGACTGCTGAAGTTAGGAAGATTTTAGAAAAGAAAAAGAAAGTCTTAATTCTTGATCTTCATTCTTATAGTGATGAGCAGGCTATTCATATTGAGAAAAAACCGCCTTTTCCAGATATCTGCATCGGATTAAACGAAGGATTCAAAAATAAAAAACTGCTTGATGCTATCCTTAGAAGAATCGAAGACAACGGATTTTCTTATCAAATCAATTACCCCTACAGTGGCAGCATCATGCCAAATAGACTTAAGAAGTCAGAGCTTAAAAATGTTGAATCAATCATGCTCGAAGTGAATAAGAGACTTTATCTGTAAACGGATGTCTTTTGGGATTGATTCAAACTTTGCCTTTGATCTTTTGCCTTCAAAGAATCTAATCTAGATTCCGCGTGTTTTCGTTGTTATTAAAAACCGAAGAAGTGCAGTGCTAAATAAAAAAGAAAAGACGTTTTTCAATCTCTACCTTTGAGATTGGTTTTTCTTGTATAATATCAGCATGAGATATTCTCTTTCTCCTTTCCTCGTGAATATAGGAACACCAAATGATGCTCAATCGCAACGAAGAGTACAACGAACTGAATGACGTTGGCCAAGAGATCAATGATTTCGGTGGCTCCACGGCAAAATCGGGGACTCCCACAGCAAAAAATCTCAGCCACTCCTCAGAAAATCCGCCCAATGAACCCTTTTCTTTGGCATCGGAGCAAACTCCCTCCAAAATCACTTCGGGGAATCTCGTGGCGACTACGACAACCACCTTGGCTGCCGGCGCGGTGGTGGGCGCTGTGGCCATCGGGGCGGTAGAGACAGCGATTGCCACTTTGGCTCTCACTTTTGCCCCAAAAATCTCTGAGGGGCATTTCGGAACCTATGTGAACATCAAAGAAACAAGCATCTCCTATTTTGGCACTTTGGAATATAACATGGACGGCACCGTCTTCGTCGAATTAAGCGATGGGACGACCGTCCTTTCTTTAAGGGAATATGAGCTTTCTTCTTCCGAAGGAGAAAGTGAGAACCAAAACGCCCCTTCCGAAGAAAAGAAAGCGGATTATCCTTATCTTTATTCTTTAGAAGGCGTTTTTAATGAGCAGGGAGATTTGGCACTAACCTTCGATGCCACTTACTATTTTGACCTTTATTATTGGAAAAATGGACAACGAAAGTCCCTCTATTCGGCCACGATAGAGATGGGGGATGGCTTTTTCGCCGGGATTTTAGGAGGGGAAGTCTCCATCAATGCGAATGATCGAGCTGAGACCATCGAATATGGCGCTAACATCGGCTACAACAAAAAGGGGACCCTTTATTGTGAATTGTCGACAGAGGCGGGAACCCTTCTCGCCACCCAGGAGTTCCCTTTGGAAGAAAGCGAGGACAAACGCCTTGACCATGGGCAAATGCCTGGTGATTCTCATGATTCCTTATATCTTTATGGCGACATCGTTACAGGGAGTTTCGGGAGGGAAGACGGATTATCATTCGATTTCAACGAGAGCTATCGATTTGATTTCTACCATTTTGGCCCGAATGGAAAAGAGATCGTTTATTCGCAAAACAATCTTGTCTTCCTTGATGATTACCGAATTGAGAATTGTTCATGGACCGGGGAAGAAGATTCGATGAGTTTAGAATTCCGATACGATCTTTCTTTCCTTGATTCCGGGAACCTCGCTCATTATCTCGTTGATCCTCAAGGGAATGAGTTTTTGATCGATGAGCAGGAAATCATCGCCGATCCTTTTGACATGAATCCTGATGAAAATGGCTATTACCACACGGAAATCAACTGTTTTTATCAAGGGCATTATGATTTCGAGGGCTATGCCTTCCGAGTGAAAGACAAAGATTACGGGAAGATTTATTTCACCTCGGAATATAACGTTTCAACCCTTGCTAGTTTCCACGCTAGATTAAGCGAGCCGTTGGCTTTAGCAAAAGACGATAACCGTTTAGCTCTCACCGTTTCCTTTGAGCTGGAATTTTCTTATGAGGAAAGCGAGCCTTCTTCTTATGGTTTGGCGGGGATTCTTCTTTGTGACGGTTCTTCTTTGGATGCCGTTTTAGAAAGTGACGAAATCAAATGCGGTCCTGAAAATGCAACCTTAGTTTCCGAGCAAGAGAACCGCTATGCATTTTCTTATGAAAAGACGTTCTATGGGACGATGTCTCCCTCAACGGAATATAGTGTCTGGATCAGAATCGAAAAACCGGAGAAAACAGGAGATTATCCCCTTGATCACAAGACTTTCAGCCTAAATCCCGAAGGAACGATCACGCCTTATATCAAATTGAAAGAATATGAGACCAGCGAAACTGGGGCGGCGGCAGGCATCTATTACACCAGCCTAACTTATGAATTTGCCCAGAACGGTTATGCCGAAGGGAATGGAACCTATGTCGTGAGGGCATATCAAAACGAAGGCGGGGAAATTCTTTCCGAAAGCGATTTATTTCTCTCCCAGGACGGTTTTGCCACCGCCGAAATCGTGGCCTTTTCTCTTGACTCTGCTCATGGAGATAGCCGCATCATCGAAGTGATCGCACTTCATGAGGGTTCACCGACATTAACGATTAGCAAAGACACCATATATTTCTAAAGATCAAGGAGGAAAGAAATATGATCAAAGCGTTAAAGAAATGGTGGAGGGAAAAGAAGGAGACAGAACGCCGGAATTCCATCCTCACCATCATCCTCGCCATCCTAATGTCACTAGCAGGCATCGTCTTGCTCCTTTTATCCCCGCATGTTGAATTCATCAACGCCAGTGTGAATGCCGCCGGGGCGGTAGGAAAGGCGGGAATCGGAGAGAAAATCCTTGGGACTTTCTTCTATATTCTTGTCTTCATCGGTTTCACGATGGTGATTCGAGGGCTTCTTTTCGTCCTCTTTATCGCCGTTGACAAGAAGACCTTGACCATCGTGAAATTGATCTCTTCCGCCATTAAATACGGGATGGGGATCGCCTTGATTTTCATGGTGCTATCCGTCTGGGGCGTCCCAGTGATGGCTCAATTGGCGGCCGCCGGAATCCTTGCTTTGGTGATTGGTCTTGGAGCCCAGAGCATCATCAGCGATATTCTTGCGGGGTTGAATATTGTCTTTGAAAACCAATATAACGTCGGCGATATCGTCTATATTGACGGTTTCCGGGGAACCATTTTGGAAATCGGCCTCACCACGACGAAAATCGTCGATGCCTCTGGCAATGTGAAAATCATCAACAACAGCAAGATTTCAACGGTCGTGAATCTATCGGCGAACGTCTCGGTTGTGATTGTCGAAGTGGGGGTAGAATATGGAGAAAATCTTCCAAAACTCGAAGAGCTTTTGCAAGAGAATATGGAAGCGATTCGTCAAAGAAACCCCATGATGCTTTCCGCGCCGGTTTATATGGGGGTCTCCAAACTCGGTGATAGCTCGGTTGTTTTGAAATTCTCCGTGCAAGTCGAAGAACCAAACCGTTATGCCGTAGAACGCGCCCTATATCGCGAACTTTATCTGCTTTTCACCGAGAACCATATCAACATTCCCTTCCCTCAAATCACCATTTCCTCCCGCGAAGAAAAATGATTTCCCTTTCCCTCAAAAAGAAAGAATCGATCATGTTTTGACGAAAGAGGCTTGCATTTTCCTCGCGTATGCGTGATAATCACTCACGTGGAAGATCCTCGTCGAGGCTCCACCAGCGCTCAACATTTCTTGAGTGGTGTCTACGGACCCACTCTTTTGTTTTCTTAGGAGGAAAATGATGAAAGAAACTGAAGCGGTGAAATCGCTACTCACGCCCGTCTTGGAAAAGGAGGGCTTTGAGCTAGCAGAGGTCACCCTGACCCGTGATAAAGATGGGCTTACGTTGCATATCTTCGTTGACCGAGATGAGCCAATCTCCCTAGACGATATCGTCCGCGTAAGCGACATTATCAACCCAATCCTAGACCAAGAAGACCCTGTCGATGGCCCTTATGTCTTGGATGTCTCCTCGCTGGGGCTGGAAAAACCCCTCAAATTGGAGAAACTTCCGCATTATGTCGGAAAATACGTGAATCTTCATCTCTCTCATCCCTTCGAAGGAGAAAACACCCTAGAAGGAGACCTTCTGGAGGTGAATGAAGAAGAAGTCGCTCTTGGCATCAAAATCAAAGCCAGGAAAAAAACAATCCGTCTCAAGCGCGATGCTATCGACAAAGCCCGCTTGGCAATCAAATTCTAAAAAAGAGGAAATAAAATATGGATGTCACTGAATTCCAAAACGCGATCAACCTGATCGCCGAAACCAAAGGTGTCTCTCACCAAGCCGTCATCAACGCCTTGCATGATGCCTTAGAAGTCGCCTATATCCGCTATTTGAAAGGCGGAAATGACGCCCGTGTCGAAGTTGTCATCGACGAAGTCGGAGGCCACGTCACCATCGCCCAACTCAAAGAAGTTGTCGAAGAAGTCGAAGATGATTATCTTCAAATCAGCGTGGAAGATGCCAAAGCCAATGCCGATGCCTTAATCGCAGAAAGCAAAGAGGAAATCGCTTATCTTAAACGCAATGAAGCCCGCAAGAAAGAGGACCTCAAATATCTCATCAAATTGATCGAAGTGGAGAAAGAGACCATCCGAGTTGGCAAAGATTATCGCGTTTATTGCCCATTCGCGACTCTTTCTAAGCTTGCCGTCGCCGGCATTAGAACGACTTTGAAACAAAAAATCGCCGAAGCAGGTCACGAAGTCCTTTATGAAATCTACAAAGACCACATCGGGGAACTTGTCACTGGAACCGTCGAAGCGGTCTCTGGCTCGACTGTCACCGTCAATATCGGCAAAGGCACGACGGATCTTTATCGCGAAGATTTAATCGGCGAAGAAGAATTCAAACTCGGTGAGCCGATCAAGATCTACATCGAAGAAGTCCAACAGCCAAAAGATGAAAGTGGTCATTCGCCAAAAGGGCCGCAGATCAAAGCCACCCGTTCTTCGGAGGGTTTCTTGAAGAGACTCTTTGAAGAAGAAATCCATGAAATCTTCGATGGCACCGTCTTAATCAAAGGCATCGCCCGTCGCGCTGGCATCCGTTCTAAAGTCGCCGTCACTTCCAATGATGAAAACGTCGATCCCATCGGCGCTTGCATTGGCCCAGGCGGAACCCGTATCCAAAAGATCGTCGCTCAGCTCGGCAATTCCAAATACAAAGAGAAGATCGATATCATCCCTTATTCGGATTTCCTCCCATTATATCTCGCCGAATCTTTGCGCCCTGTCGATGTTTTGGGGGTCAAGATCATCGATGAGAATTCTCAACCTCACCCAACCGCAGCCGTGGTCATCGAAGATGAACAATATGCCGCTGCCATCGGAAAACGGGGATCCAATGCTTCCTTAGCCAACAAACTCACCGGCTGGAACATCCGCGTTTATAAGAAGAGCGATGCGGAAGCCGAAGGCATCGATTATGTGCCATTCGACGAACTCCAGAAAGAGGCGGAAGAACTCAAGAAAGCCAAATCCAGAGAAGAATATGCCAAACGTTCTGCCGCCGAGATGGCAAGCAAAACCGCTGAGCCTATCGCCCCAGCGGCTCCTGTCCTTCCAGAAATCGACGAAGAAGAAGTCGAATTGGAGGAGGCCCCAGTGGTTGAGCCTATCGTTCCAGAGGTTGCTCCAGCAGAAGTCGAAGAAGCCCCTGTTGTCGCCCCTATGGTAGAAAGCGAACCAGAACCGGTCGTCGAAAAGACCGCGGTCAAGACGACCAAGACGCTCGAAGAACTTGAGCAAGAATTGGCCAAATCTTCCGAGAAGAAAGACGACAAGAAAGGCAAAAAAGGCGGCAAGAGCAAACGTCCGCACAACATTTCCGAAACGGAAGTGGCTCGCGTTGCCCCAACCGAAGTTCCTTCTGTCCAAGAAGCGATGCCAATCTATTCTGACGAAGAGCTCGCGGAAATCGAAGAAGAAGAAAACGCCGCCAACCAGATGGAAGACGATTCCGTCGATTACGAAGATTTCGACGAATATTACGACGAATAAATCTAAGTTTGCGACCCATTCTATGATTTAGGGTGGGTCGCCTATCTTACCGCAACAAAAGGAAGACGACTTGTCAAAAGCGTCTCTTATCCTACGGAGGGATCTATGGAACAAGATGCAAGGCTAGGCTTTTTGGGAATCCTCTACGTTTCCCATCGAGCCTTAATCGGTGAAGAATTGTTCAGTCGCCTAGAGAAAGTCCATTTCATCGTCATGGCGAATGACCTTTCTTCCGGCCAAAGCAAAATGCTGCAAAAGAAGATCTCTTCCCGCCACATCCCAACCGACGCTACTTCCTTTAGTGCCGAAGAGCTCGGAAAAGCCTTAGGTCATGGTGAGATTAACTTCATCGGGATCACGGATCAGAAATCCGCCATCTCTTATGTTACGAAATCAACGAAAGGGGTAAAGCATGAAGAAGAATAAATTTGTATCCAACAAAGACAAAAAAGAAGCGGCAAACCGCAACCGCCAGGCAAATTTCGATTCCCGTCCTCATCAGAAGAAAAAAGAAGAATTTGCCAAGATCAACGGGGGCGTTTTCGTCTATTCGAAACCTCTTTCCGTCGCCGATCTTTCCAAAGCCATCAACGTCCCGGTCAACGCCATCATCAAATATTTGTTCATGAATGGCCAAATGGTCACCATCAACCAAATGCTCGATGACGAAACAATCGGAACCATCTGTCTGGAATATGGCTACGATTTCAAGAAAGAGAAGATCGTCGATGCCGAGCATTTTGAAGAGCTCGAAATCGAAGACGATCCAAAAGATCTCCGGGAACGCGCTCCCATCGTGACGGTCATGGGACATGTCGACCACGGCAAAACTTCCATTATCGATGCCATCCGCCATACCAATGTGGCCGCCGGAGAGGCAGGGGGGATTTCCCAAGCCATCGGCGCTTATCAAAAAGACGTCCACGGCAAGAAAATCACCATCATCGACACCCCAGGGCATGCCGCTTTCACGGCCATGAGAGCCCGTGGCGCCGATGTGACTGATATTTGCGTTTTGGTCGTCGCGGCCGATGATGGCGTCATGCCACAGACAATCGAAGCCATCAACCATGCTCAGGCTGCCAATTGCCAGATGATCGTGGCGATCAACAAAATGGACAAAGCGGGCGCCGATCCGCGCCGCGTCAAAGAAGAATTGATGCAACATAACGTCATCGCCGAAGAATATGGTGGCGATGTCTTGATGGTGGAAGTGTCTGCGAAAACCGGGCAAGGCCTTGACGAATTATTAGAAACCATCCTCTTGAAAGCGGAGATGATGGAACTCAAAGCCAACCCAAATCGTTATGCGATTGGCACGGTTTTGGAAGCCAATCTCGATAAAGGCGAAGGACCAAAAGCCACCTTCTTGGTGCAAAATGGGACCTTAAATGCCTCCGATTATGTCGTTGTCGGGGAAATCTATGGCAAAATCCGCCGCATGACCAATGAATATGGCCAAATCGTGAAAACCGCCGGCCCATCGACCCCGGTTTCCGTCATTGGCTTAAGTGCCGTGCCTAATGCCGGCGACCGTTTCATGTCCTTCCCTAGTGAGAAGGAAGCCAAGGAAATCGCCGAAAAGAGAGCCTTAGCCAAAAAAGCCGAAGAACAGGCGGGAACTGCCGCAAGATCCTTGGAAGATCTTAATAATCTGGTCACTTCTGGATCCATCCAAAACATCAATGTCATCGTCAAAGCCGATACGGATGGCTCGGCGGAAGCCCTCAAATCTTCCTTGGAAAAACTTTCCAACGACCAAATCAAAGTCCATGTCGTCGCCTCTCAAGCAGGGGCAATCAACGATAATGATATCCTTTTGGCCCAAGCTTCCGGCTCCATCATTTATGGTTTCAACATCCGACCAGATGCGAGAATTTCCCAAAAAGCCGCTGAAGCGGGCATTGAGATTCGCCCTCATCGAATCATTTATGAATTAATCGATGAAATGACCGATCTTATGAAGGGTATGTATAAGGCTGAGCAAGTCGAAAATGTGACTGGCCAAGCCGAAATCCGCCATATCTATAAAATCACCCATGTTGGCACTGTCGCTGGCTCTTATGTCACCTCAGGATTGATCAAAGCAGGGGAAAAGATCCGTCTTCTCCGGTCCGGCGTGATTGTCTACGAAGGGAAACTTGGCTCTCTTAAACGATTCAAAGATGACGTTAAAGAGGTCAAAGAAGGCTATGAATGTGGTTTTACCATTGATGGCTATAACGACATCAAAGAAGGAGACATCATCGAAGGATACGAGATGGTGGTCAAAGAATAATGGCCCAGCGTTCTGGCAGAATCAAAGCCTTGATCGGACGGAATATCTCCGATATCTTGATGTTTGATTTGAAGAATCCGAAAATCGGCATGCCATCGGTGAATTTGGTCGAACTGAATGGCGATAACTCCTTGGCGAAAGTCTATGTTTCCTTTCTTGGATCGAAGCATCCTCAAAAGAATTTGGAAGAATTAAACCGTTGCAAAGGGGTCGTCCGTTCTTTGCTCGCCAAACGAATGGATCTCTACAAAGTCCCAGACATTCAATTCTTCTATGACACCCGTTTCGATGAAGAAGAACATATGAACGCCCTTCTCCAAAAAGAAGAAGCGGAATTGGAAGAAGCCAAAAAAGGCATGAAATAACGATAACGCCCCTTGATTGGGGCGTTTTCTTTATCCTCGCTTCAGAAGATATCTTTCTTGAGTGGATCCGTATTCTTTCTTTTTGCTGAAACCACATCGCAACGCGAGGCTTTTCCTGACGTTAAGAAGCCGGAAAGTCAAAGGAATTCTCTCTTGGGAAAGCCGGTCCATCAATTCTTTCAAGCCAACGCAAAGATCGTCATCCTTCCCCTCTAAATAGAAGAATTCCACCCGGTGGCGGGAACAGAAACGGTAGGCGATTTCGCCGACTTTTCTTTGATGCTTCAGCAAAAGGAAATCTTTTTCGCCCTCTTTTTCTTTTCGGGAAGCAAAATGGGTGAGACGCATATCCTTGGCAGAATAGACGGGTTTCAAGGTATAGGAAGGATCATTCTCGCAGAAAAATTCCAACGTCTCGAAATAAAGCTCGAATTCTTCAGCATTAGACAACGCCTTTTTCAGGCTTTTCCTGACCTTTTCGTCTTGCAATAGGATGGCAGGAATCTTTGACTCCATCTCCGAAAGAGGGAGAGAAGACTCATAATGGGGGAAAGACAATTCTTCGGCCATCGTTTCCAATTGTCTTCGTTCGCAAAGAATCAAGGGGCGGATCAGATCGATATTGGCTCCTTCCCAGTGCAGTTTTGGGGTGATCGTGGCGAACTTTCCGTTTTCGAAAAGATTGAAAAATAAGGTTCTCACGGCCTCATCGTGGGTGCTAGGAAAGGCGATTTTATTGGCTTTCAACGAATGGGCCACGTCCTTGAGGGCGCTTTTCAGAAGCTTGGAATATAGGCTGCGAGAAAGTTTCTTCCCTTCTTTTTGCCGGCTAAGCAACGTGGGATAGATGAATTTCGCGTCCACGACAGTCAAAGAAAGACCCAAATCCATGGCGAATTTTTCCCAACAAGCCGGGTCTTCCTTCGAATAGCCAACATCTAAAAAAACAGGGAAGAGACGATAGTTTTTCTGGCGATATCGTTGATAATAGAAAAGGGCATAAAGCAAGCCGAAACAATCGCGGTCCCCAAAAAGAGGAACGACAATCCGATCGCTTTCCTCCATCAACGCATAAGAGGAATCGGCGTTCCTAACGCAAGAAAGGACATTTCTGAAAGTGAGATTTGCCATAGAAAGATTTTACCGCATTTGAGACGTTCTTTTTAGGCGGAAAGACTACTTTTCTTCTATAATAGTTAAGCATGAAAGACGGAATTATCTTAATCAACAAAGAAAAAGGGATGACTTCTCGCCAAGTGGACAATCATCTTGGGAATCTTTTTTCAACAAAAAAAGTCGGCCATCTGGGGACTTTGGATCCTTTTGCCGAAGGCTTGTTGGTCATCGGGATCAACAAAGGGACGAAATTTCTGACCTATCTTGACGATTCCAAGAAAAAATATATCGCTACCCTGGTTTTAGGGCAAAAGACCTCCACCGGAGACCCGGAAGGAGAGGTCTTGGAAAGCAAAGAGGCGCCTTTTTTAGAGGAAAATAAAATCAATTCCGTTTTGGCTTCCTTTTTAGGGGAAGGGGAGCAGATTCCTCCGATGTTCAGCGCAATCAAAATCGATGGCGTCCCATTATATCAAAAAGCCCACCATGGGATAGAAGTCGAACGAAAGCCGAGGAAAATCCGCATCGATTCCATCCATCTTCTTTCTTATCGGGAAAAGGAAATCGTGTTTGAATGCGTGGTTTCAAGAGGCACCTATATTCGGACGTTAGGCGAAGATATCGCCGAAAAATTAGGCACGGTAGGTTATCTTTCTTCGTTGAAACGGACCAGGCTGGGGGATTTTGATGTCAAAGACGCGATTTCATTGTCAGAAGCAAACGAAAATCATCTTCTCGACCCTTCCTCTTATCTTCCTTTTCCGTCGCTTGAAATCCAGGAAGACGAGGATTTTGCCGACATTATGAATGGAAGAATGGTCTATGTTGGAAAAGATTTGGGAGAACGCATCGTGATGAAAAAAGAGGGAAAGGCCTTGGCGATTTACGTGAAGGTCCAAGACACTTTGACTTACAAACCAGAAAGGGGACTTTTCTGATGGAAAAGATCTTCTTTCGCCTGGGGGAATCGATTCCTGACATCAAAAAAGGGGCCTTGCTGTTAGGGAATTTCGATGGGGTCCATCGCGGGCATCAGACTTTGATCAAGGCGGCCAAAGAACGTTTTTCCTTGGTCGGTGTCTTGCTTTTTGACGCCAATCCGGCCGATTTGATCCCCTCACTTGGCAAATCTCATCAAATCTTGACCTCTTTGGAAGACAAACTTTCCCGTTTTTCTTCTTTCGGAGTTGACCGGGCTTATATCGTCCATACCGATTTATCGTTCTTGGCTTTACGGAAGCAAGAATTCATCGACCGGGTTTTAAAACCGATGGATCCTAGCCTTATCGTCGTCGGAACCGATTATTCGTTTGGCTATCGGGCGGAAGGGGATGTCAAGGATTTAACAGAACAATTCGAAGTTCTGGCCCTGCCTTTATTGCAAAATAACGGCGAAAAAATCGCGACTCGAAACATCATTCAATATCTCCAAAAGGGAGAGATCGAGAAAGCCAATCAAGAACTGGGATATTGTTATGAAATCAAAGGCAAAGTCGTTCGTGGATTGGGAAATGGAAGGAATATCGGTTTCCCAACGGCAAACCTTGCCCTAGAGGCC
>OCTW011321565.1_pt1 | contig 13232 bp, 14 predicted proteins | sample 1539671 | NCBI WGS metagenome assembly OCTW01 (sample SAMN02144230, study PRJEB22623) | gut metagenome | biome: sheep rumen | host: Ovis aries | place: New Zealand | reverse complement strand
GAAGAAATATCTAAAAAAAAATGTTGTGAGTACAGTTGTGCTTTGGGATGGTGTGCATAACGAGTCTTATTTAAGAGATATTTCTATAGAATTAGGATTGGATACGTATATTCTTCATCCTTTGGATATAGCTAAGCCATTCAAGAATTATACAATCGCTTCTAATTATCCTTATTTAAAGGATTTTTTTCATCAGTTAAATGAGAAAGAAAAAAAAATAGGTTTGGAATGGGCAAAAAAAATAATTAAAAATACTTATGGGAAAAATAAAAATGCATTTGTGCCGTATAGAGAAGGATATCAAAATTTATTTGCTTCTACAGAGGTTTTACCATCAAATGTGTATAAAGATGAATCATTAATTAAAATTATAATATGTCCACATATATTTGATGAAGATCAGTGGCTTAATGGGGAACAAATTTGTGGTAATAACTATATATCATGGCTAGAATTTTTGGGGGATGTATCTAATGTAACCGCATATTCATGGTATCTAAAAATTCATCCGGATGAAACGGAACGAGGAATTTTATATTTAAAGGAATATCTAAAAAGATATTCGAATATTAATCTAATCGAGGCACAAGTATCTCCTAAGGAGTTGCAAAAGGCAGGATTTAGATACGCTGTTACAATTGCAGGTTCAATTGGGCATGAATATCCTTTATTGGGAATTGATGTAATAAATTCAGGATCTAATCCACATATGGCGTTCGATTTTAATATTAATCCAAAATCTAAGGCAGAGTTATTGGATGTATTGTTACATTTACAAAGTTATTCAAAATTGGAAAATGCAAATCAAATTTACGATTTTTATGCAGTTTATTATTTTTACTATCAAGGTAATCAGTTTTCAGAGGAATTTCAAGATATATTTGATAAACTTGACTTTCTTAATCTGGATATAGAACATACGATATATAGTGTATATATGGATAAGTACACAGATTGTTATACAGATATGGAAATTAAAGAAAAAATAGAAAAGTTATTGAAAAAGGTTAAGCTATGGAAACCAGGAATATTTTATAGAAAATCTGAAACTAAGTTGAAAAAATTATTACAAAAAAGTAATTTATAAATGTGAATTAGAAAAAGAAATATTGGTGATGTGGAGTATTATTATGAGTACATGGAAGAATTGTTGCATACCTAAGGATATGTCTATAATAGAAACCTTGAGGGTAATCGATAAGGCAGCTTTGCAACTAGCATTAGTTGTGTCAAAGAGGAAACAGTTGCTTGGAGTGGTTACCGATGGAGATATCCGACGTGGACTTTTAAAAGGACATGAGCTTTCTGATTCGGTGGCAGAGGTTATGAACACTAGTCCTGTAGTTGCGCATATCAATCAGGAGAAGCATTATATAGCCAGTATCATGCGTAAATATGCTTTACGCCATATACCTGTTTTGAATGATAGTAGTGAATTAGTCAATTTGTATACGTTGGAAGATGTTCTATATAAAAAGCAACGAGACAATTTGGTTGTTCTTATGGCAGGTGGTCTAGGAACACGACTTCGTCCGTTAACGGACAAAATTCCTAAACCTTTACTAAAGGTGGGCAATAAACCGATTTTAGAGATTATCATTGATAATTTTATTGATAGTGGTTTTCATAGGTTTCTATTGTCAGTGAATTACAAATCAGAGATGATTGAAGATTACTTTGGGGATGGTACTAAATTCGGGGTGGAAATAAGTTACATTCATGAAAAAAAGAGGATGGGGACAGCAGGTGCCTTGTATTTTTTGCCTGAAGAATTGAGAGACCCAGTTGTTGTAATGAATGGGGATTTACTGACTAAGGTTGATTTTGGGGAGTTTGTTGATTTTCATACGGGAACTAAGGCTATAGCTACGATGGGAGTACGTGAGCATAGCTATCAGATTCCGTATGGTGTGATTGATTATGATGGCGATAAGATTGTAAGGATTAGAGAAAAACCGATACAGGCTCATCTCATTAATGCAGGAATGTATGTTCTTTCGCCCAAGGCAGTAGATTATGTACGCGAAGAAAAGTTCCTAGATATGCCGGACTTATTCAATCAGTTGATCGAGATGGATGAAATGACTACTGTATATCCCATCCGTGAATATTGGATGGATATAGGGCGATTGGATGATTTTGAACAGGCACAGAGAGATTATGAGACTGTATTTGCTACATAGGAATATATGCATGATAAAATTAAATATTGTTGTCTGAAGATTGAATTTTATTAGGGAAAAGACCTACTAAAATGTAGTTTAGAAAGTTTATGAAGTTCAAAGAGAATGACTTTCGGGAAGAACTAAAGGTTATAGGTAATAGGTAATAGAAATGCCTAGATAAATTTTATTTGACTTTGGTATCGGGGGGAGATGTAGCGATTACAGATTATTTCGATGTATTGACTATGATAATAAAGATGATAAATTTCTAATTGCGGATATTGATTAATGTATAGTAGAGCAATTTGATAGAAATTATTGATTTGGGATGATGTGTTATGAAGTTAAGCATTATAGTTCCAGTATACAATACAGAGAGATTCATATCACGATGTATTGATTCATTGCTTTGTCTTAATATATCGGATTATGAGATTTTATTGATTGATGATGGATCTACAGATTTTTCTGGAAAAATCTGTGATGAATATGAAGCGAAATACAATATAGTTAAGGCATTTCATAAAGAAAATGGTGGAATTATATCTGCCAGAGTGTTTGGGGTGGAGAATTCACGAGGAAAATATATTGCCTTTGTAGATAGCGATGATTGGGTGGGAGCGGATATTTATACGGAATTTCTATCTAAGATGGAATCCGACACTAGAGTGGATGCTTGTGTTGGCGGATTGATGAAAGTTTTTCCGGATGGGACAAAACTTCCAGTTTGTCCTCATTCCTGTACTGAGTTGATGACAAATGTCGAAGCAATGATAGAGATGTTACGGTGGGAGAAATTTCGTTGGGAGTTGTGTGGAAATGTATATCGACGTACATTGTTTCATGATTTCCATCCACCGGAAGAAATCTGTATAGGGGAGGACTTTATTTCTAATTTCTATTTGCTTCGAGAAGCGCGAAAAGTTCTTTATCAACCGATATATCAGTATTTTTATTATTTTAATTCAGAAAGCACAACAGAATCAAATAAGACTAATTTAAAATCGGTTATGAAGGTTTATTACTATGTAAGTAGATTAGGCCTTCAAGATAAAAAATTGCAAAATATGATTGAAATATTCTATGCAAAAGTAATGATAAGGGATATTTTTTATCGAATATTATATGATGAATTTACGGAGTATTGTTCATTTTGTCGTGGTGAATTGAAAAGGCTTATATCAAATCCTGATGTATACTCCTTTTATGCGCATTATTTTCATATGGAGGATTTTCAAAAGAGTTTAGAAAAAGATGATACTTTTCATGATTTTTGGATAAGGTCATTTGAAGAAGTTGTAAATAAGTTACGAATATATACAATTCCATATACAAAGAGATATATATATGGAACGGGAGTTATCAGCAGGTTCATTCGTGGTTTGATGGATAAATATGACATAAGATATGATTTGTGTGTTATTAGTGATGGGCAGGGAAGAAAAAATACTGAAGAAAGATACATCTCAGAAATAGATGATGAAAATGCGAATACATTTTTTATACTTGCGCTTGCCTCAACTTATCATGAGGATGTCATAAAAATTTTGAATAAAAAGGGATATACTCATATTTTGGCTATTGATATCATTTGCGATAACATGTACAGATAATCATGAAGTATACTGATGGTATTAATAGGTAATTTATTCCAAATAAATTTTAAGCTATAAGAGGTGGACTGAAAAGTAGATGGTTTTGAATGTCTAAAAAGGAAGTGGGTTCCAATGAATATTGCACTTTTGATTGCCGGCGGCAGCGGCAAACGGATGGGACAAGAGATTCCAAAACAGTTTTTGAATGTCTATGACAAGCCGGTCATTATTTATACATTAGAAGCGTTTCAACGTCATCCGTCCATTGATGAGATTGCGGTGGTTTGTCTGCAAGATTGGCAGCATGTATTGGAAATATATGCGCGGCAATTTAACATCACGAAGCTTAAGACTATCATTCTAGGAGGGGAAAATGGGCAGGAATCCATTCGGAATGGTGTGTTTGCCTTGGAAAAGAACCATGGGAGGGCAGATGTTGTCCTTATTCATGATGCTATTCGCCCTTTGGTCTCGCAGGAAATTATAACCAACTGTATTGACGTGACGGAGAAGTACGGCAATGCCATTACGGTGATCCCTTGTGCGGAGGCCATGTTGATGACGGACGATCAGGCATCTTCTGATGATATCATTGACAGGGAATGTTTGAAGAGGACACAGACCCCACAGGGGTTCCATTTGGGGGAGATATGCGATGTGCACAGAGAAGCTGTGGCACAGGGGAGACTGAATTCGGTGGCATCTTGTACATTGATGATTGAAATGGGCCGGAAAGTTTTCTTTTCTCAAGGCTCGGAGAAGAATGTAAAGCTTACTACTGTGGAGGATTTGGATATTTTCAAAGCTCTTTTAGTATCCAAACGTGCTGAATGGCTGAGGTGAAAAGATGGGGCTGCTGGATTGTCAACGATATTTGAAGGATTTGGACATGTGTCGTGCTCATGTGCTGAGATTTTCTGATTTGACAGGAAAACGGATTTTAGTGACAGGAGCCGGAGGGATGCTTGGTGGGTTCCTGGTGGATGTCCTTTGTCGAGCATGTCAGGAGGAAGGTGCAGACATTGATATCTTTGCGTTGGGGAGAGACATCTACCGACTGAAGAAGCGTTTTCATGAATGGAATGGCTGGAAAACACTTCACTTGATCCAACATGATGTAACTAATGCTATACCGAGTTCTATGCCGTCTGTGGACTATGTGATTCACGCAGCAGGAAATGCTTTCCCACATGTGTTGTATACAGATCCAGTAGGAACTATACAGGCAAATGTTCAAGGTACGTTTCATTTGTTGGATTACCTACATAGGGCTCAGGGACAGCGTTTTCTGTATGTTTCGAGTGGAGAGATATATGGACAGGTAGTGGATGGAATAGAGTTTTTCTCGGAGGATTACTGCGGTAATGTGGATTTATTGTCTACTCGTTCATGTTATCCATTAGCAAAGCGGTGTGCTGAAAATCTCTGTATTTCCTATTGGAATCAGTTTGGCTTGGACTGTGTAATTGTCCGTCCTTGTCATACCTATGGAGCGAATTATACGGAAAAGGACAATAGGGCAAATGTACAGTTTGTGGACTTAGCGGCTCAAGGAAAGAACATTATACTTAAAAGTAAGGGCGAGCAGGTTCGCTCATATGCCTATGTTGCAGATACCATCTCGGGAATGCTTTCGGTGCTATTGGCAGGGAAAACGGGGGAAGCGTATAACTTGTCGAACTCTTTGGGGACGATTTCCATTGCAGGATATGCAATGAATGTAGCCAAAGTAGCAGGGGTATCTGTGCAGTTTGAGAATGATTCCTCCGAGGCAAGTCCTTTTTCCAGGGCGGTTCTTGATAATAGGAAATTGGAGGCACTAGGGTGGAAACCTGCATATACTTTAGAAGAGGGCATTCGAAGTACAGTAGAAATTGCTCGGTTCTTGAAAGAGGGTAAAAGTACCGTTCAATAAGTTACATGTGGAATTGAGTGAAAACAGCAATGGAACTAAAAGCAGTAGATACAAAAGATTTTCTGAGGGAACTCCAGCTTACGGAGTTGGAGATAGCAGTTGAGGTGGACAGGATTTGTCACAAGCATGGTATTCGGTATTCTCTGGACGGGGGGACGCTTTTAGGGGCTATCCGGCATAAAGGATTTATCCCTTGGGATGATGATATGGATATTGTCTTTACCCGTGCGGAATATGAAAAGTTTTTTCTTGCCTGCCAAAAGGATTTGGATCAGGACAGGTTTTTCCTTCAGGAATATCGGACGGACCATTACTATCGATGGGGCTATGCAAAAATGAGGCGTAAGGAGACGAAATTCATACGTTTGGGGCAAGAACATATGCAGTATAGAACTGGCGTGGCGATTGACCTGTTTGTTCTCGATCATGTGCCGGATTCCATTTTCGCTCGTCAGGTACATTTTGCTGTGAATTATGCCATACGCAAAACTCTTTATTCGGAATTAGGGAAAAAGGCAGCTCCTACAGCTGAGGAAAAAATGTGGTATAAGCTTTTGAATTTGATCCCTAAAGATGTTTGCTTTTGGTTGAGAAATGCGATTTCTGGCATCATGAATGAGCGGCAGACGGAATTGGTTGCTCACTTGCTGTATCCTTATCCGAAGTCGTGTCAATATGGAATTCCGATGGATATCTTTGCGGAGTACGAGGAACGACCATTTGAGGGCATGATGTTTTCCGTTGTCAAAGAATATGACAAATATCTTACGCTCTTGTATGGTGATTATATGACGCTTCCACCGGAAGAGAAAAGAGAAACACATAATCCTGCTTCGAATATTCAATTATTGCCGATTACGTTGGAACAGGTTCAGAAGGGGTATCGGGCATAAATTGCAGATATATTGGGATTGGAGGACTTAACTATGAAAGCTATTATTATGGCTGCCGGTGTAGGCAGCAGGATCAGCCGCCATGTGGATAAGCCGAAAAGTTTGTTGGAAATCGAAGGGAAAACCATTCTTCGTGGTACGGTGGAAATGTTGTTGAAGAACGATATCCAGCCGTTAGTGGTTGTGGGCTATCAGCATCAGCAATTAGAAGAAAATTTGGCCGGACTTCCCGTTCAGATTCGTCATAATCCGTTTTTCCGCGTCACAAACAGCCTTGGTTCACTTTGGTTTGCCAGAGACTATATTCCTGATGATGAAACCTTGCTTCTGATGAATGCAGACGTTTTTTGGGAACAGGATATTTTGGATATTCTGCTGAACGAAAAGAAGGATGCGCTGCTTTTGGCAGATTCTTCTTTGTCGCGCTTGCAGGATGGGGATTATTTCTTCGGCTGTGATGGTGAGAAAATCGTAAAATATGGAAAGGATTTGGCCCGCAGCATACGTACGCATGAATATGTAGGGGTGGGCAAAGTAGAGCCAGAATTTATCCCGTATTTCAAAGAAAAGATGAATCACCTGATAGAGGAAGAGCATTACGATTACTGGTGGGAGAACATCCTCTATCAGTGCAGCGGAGAGAGGGATGTTTATATTCGTGACGTTAAAGGACATTTTTGGGCAGAAGTAGACTTTATCGAGGATTATGAACGAATCATGTCCTATATTTGGGACAGAAAGCAGTAATTAGTTGGGAGGGGACGGAATGCGATTATTTACCATAGGTCCGGTGGAGATGTTTGATGAAGTAAAAGCGGTGCGAGGAAATGGGGAATCCGTGCCTTATTTTAGAACACAAGAATTTTCGGATATGATGCTGGATACGGATCGGCTGTTTCGTAAGTTTGCAGGGACAGGGGAGAATTCACGAACAGTATATTTGACAGCCTCGGGGACAGGAGCCATGGAGGCTGCTGTTTTGAATTGTTTTACGCCAAAGGACAGGCTGCTTATCATTGATGGTGGTACTTTTGGCCATAGGTTTGTAGAAATCTGTGCTATGCATGGTATTCCTCATGATGTGATTTCATTGGCGTTTGGAGAAGTATTGGAGGAAAGGCATTTCCGTGAGGTTTATGACAGAGAATATACGGCACTGCTGGTAAATATGGATGAGACATCTACAGGGCAGTTGTATGATATGGAGCTGATATCAAATTTCTGCAAAGAAAAGGGAATGTTTCTCGTTGTGGATGCTATCAGTTCTTTCTTGTGCGACCCATTCGATATGGATTCGTGGGGTGTAGATGTGATGATTGCCAGCTCACAGAAAGGGCCTTGTGTTTCTCCCGGGCTATCCTTGGTCTTGTTGAGCGAGAGAATTTTGCGAGAGCGTGTCATGACGAGTGATTACCGCTCTATGTATTTTGGATTTAAATCCTATTTGGAGAATTTCAAACGGGGACAGACACCTTTTACGCCGGCGGTTGGGGTGTGTGTAGAACTTCATGCGGCACTTCATCGGATTGAGCGTGTTGGCTTAAGCAAGCATTTGACGCAAATTACAACGGTGGCAAAGGATTTCCGGGAGAGGTTAAAGGACTTGCCGGTACGCATCCCCTCATATCCTCTGTCCAATGCAATTACACCGGTCATTTTCGAAGAGCCGATTGCTTATCATGTTTTTGAGCAGCTCAAGAATCATTATGGGATTTATGTCAATCCAACAGGAGGAGCTCTTCATGACACTATGTTTCGTGTTGCTCATATAGGGCAGACCAATGTGGAGGACAATCATATGTTGGTTAATCATATTCGGGAAATAATGAATTTTTTACATATAGAGCACTATGGGGAATTATGTTAGAACATTTATTATTGGTAGTGTATTGAAGTATTATTGTGGAGTATGTAGGTTACGAATGTGAGGGATATGTAATGAGATATTGTCAGAAATGCACCATGCCAGATACTAGACCAGGAATTACTTTTGATGAAGAAGGCGTATGTTCTGCTTGCCGCCATTATGAACATCGTAAAGAGGTGGACTGGGACAAGCGTATGACTGAGTTTGAAAAATTATGTGAAAAGTATCGTGGCTGCAACGGTAAAGGTCAGTATGATTGTGCTGTAGCTGTTTCGGGGGAAGGATTCTCATTATCAAGTCCATATTCATAAGGAAGTAATGCACATGAACCCTATCCTCTTCAGCGTTGAGGATAATTTCCCCATGACTAAAGCTGGGAAACATAATCTCAAAAATATTAGCGAGGAATTTGGCTGCACAATTATCAGTTGTAAAACCAATATCAAGGTGCAGAAAATCTTGATGTGCCGTTTCTTTGAGAAATTTGGTAAGCCAACTTGGTACATTGATAGATTGATTTATACTTATCCATTGTACATGGCGTTGAAATTCCATACTCCCATGCTTTGCTATGGTGAGAATGTAAGTTATGAGTATGGTGGTAATGCTGGAAAAGAAACTTATAGTGCTAAGACACAGATAAAAAATGGTGTGGCCTCGGATATGCCAACGGAAGAATTGCTAGTGGATGGGATTACGGAAAACGATTTTGCCATGCTGGATGCGCCCAGTATGGATGAACTTGACCAGCTAGATCCGTTCTATCTGAGTTACTTTATGTCATGGAACAGCTATAAGAACTATGTTTTTGCTAAATCCCGAGGTTTCCACGATTTAACTCATGAATGGAACCGTACTAATAACGCGGAGAATTTTGATCAGGTTGATTCTAGAGCATATTTAATTAATCATTGGTTAAAATATCAGAAATTTGGCCATGCATTTGCCACGGATTATGCAACTCGTTTTGTACGTTATGGTATGATGACACGAGAAGAAACTATTAAGATTGTTAAAGAGCGTGATGGTCAGCCGGATCCGTTAGCTGTAAAAGACTTCTGTGAGTTCTGTGGTTATACGGAGACGGAATTCTGGAAGATTGTCGATGGATTCTATAATAAAGATCTGTTCCAGAAATACGAATTTGGTCAGTGGGAACTGAAGAATTCTATTTTAAAATAATAACTTTGAGGAATAATTAACTTGATGAGGTGAAACGTTTCGTTAAGTTAATTAAGATTGTGAGGTTTGTTAGGTGAAAGTTTCAAATTTCATAGCTAACCAAAATATAACTGTATCGGAAGCGATGCAAAAGTTGGATGCAAATTCAGGTGGTACGTTATTCCTGACTGATACTGATGAAAAACTAATTGCATGTATCACAGATGGGGATATTCGTCGCTATTTGCTATCTGGTGGCAAGATGGATGGCGATGCTGTTAAAGCCGCTAATCTACATCCACGCTATGCCAGATCCATAGATGAAGCAAGGTTGTTGTTTCATAAAAAAATTTCGTTGCTATTCCGATAGTTGACGAAGATATGAAAGTCGTAGATATCTATAGTGATATTGAAGGTGTAGAAAAGGTAAAGGCAAGTTTGCATGTACCTGTAGTTATCAATGCTGGAGGTAAGGGGACGCGTTTGGCGCCATATACGAAAGTATTACCTAAGCCCTTGATTCCGGTCGGGGATCTGCCTATCCTTGAGCATATCATGAATGAGTACTAGAGTTATGACTGTACGGATTTTCATATTATTGTTAATTACAAGCGCGATTTGATGAAAGCTTATTTTGCAGATAATGAGCAAAATTACAATATCACTTGGTACAATGAGGGCATGCCGTTAGGGACTGGCGGTGGACTTAGTCTCTTAAAAGGTGTGTTCCATGATACTTTTTTCCTCGCTAATTGTGATGCCCTACTGGCGGCTGATTATGAGAGCATGCTGAATTTCCACAAGGAAAATGGCAATGTTATCACCATGATTTGTGCCTATAAGAACATCAATATTCCCTATGGTGTGGTGGATATGGGCGTGAATGGTGTTATTGAAGGTATGCGGGAGAAGCCGTTGCTGTCATTTTTGACCAATACAGGCATTTACATCGTAGAGCCATCTGTGGTTGAAAGCATGATTGATGGTGAAGCGATTGGTTTCCCGGATATTGTGGAGAGGGAACGGCAAAAGGGGCATAAGGTTGCTGTTTATCCAGTTTCTGAAAATGATTGGATGGATATGGGGCAAATATCTGAATTGGAAAAAATGAGGATTAAATTGTATGGCGAATAAGAGGTATTAAGCAATATAATTTTGATAAGTATTGGGAGTTTTTTATATGGCTTGGGACAATACATGGGAAGAAGTTTTTCAAAATAATGAGTGAGGAAAATATCCTGCAGAATCTTTGATAAGATTTATAGCACGAAATTTCTATAAGGTAAACAACCGTGAAAGTATAAAAATTTTAGAAGTGGGATGTGGACCTGGCGCAAATCTTTGGTATATGAATAGAGAGGGATTTACAGTTTATGGTATAGATGGTTCAGAGACAGCGATAAAAAAGGCAGAGAAGAGACTGAAAGAAGATATCTAGGACGGAAAAGGTAATTATTCGTTATATGTAGGAGATATAATATCTTTGCCATTTGAAGATAATTTCTTTGACGCGGTTATAGATTGTGAAGTAACATACGCCAATCAATATTCAGAGGCTAAAAAAATGTTTGCAGAAATGTATCGCGTTGTCCGGGGGGGATAATGTACTCTTGAATGTTTGCTGATGGGATATACGGATTAAATGCAGATGGTTTAGCAAAAGTAGGACCAATGACAGGAAAAGGTTATGCGCGTATGACTGCTAAGAAAGAATTATCGGATTTGCTTGGTGCATGGCATATTGATTCTATAGATTTAAGTATGTACACGTTAGATGGCATAGACAATCAACATTGGATTAAAGAATGGATTGTAATTGCAAGGAAATAGTGACAGGAGGTTATCATGGAACTGGGCAGTAATTTTGATTTAGATGTAAATGATTTGTACATGAAAATTAATAACGTAATAACATATCTTTCTAACTATAATACTGTCTGGTTTAATTATGGCAGATCGGCTATAAAGGCAATAAGTGTTCCTAAAGGGAGAAAAGTTTTATTGCCAGAGTTTATCTGTGAATCTGTGATAAGTTGTTTTCCGGAAGATGATATTGTTTTTTATAAAGTAAAAGAAGATTTTAGTATAGACTTTAATGACTTGTTTGGGAAATTAAATAAGAACGTAGGGACATTGTATATTTGTCATTATTTCGGTTATCTGCAGGACAAAGGCAAATTGGAGCTTTGCAGAAGTTATGCAGATGAGCATGATATCTGCATAATCGAGGATACAACGCAAAGCTTTTTTTCCGAACAGGAACATGTCGGTGATGTGGTAGTGGGAAGTTTGAGGAAGTGGCTGCCCATTCCTCAAGGGGCGGCCTTATGTTTGCGGGGGGGGCACACTTCTAAAATAGTTACTTGTCCACAACAAGTAAGCAGATATAATACAAGTACAATTGGTATGATTTTGAAAAATCTGTATATCAACAAACAATATGATACAAACAAAATGTATAGAGAAATTTTTACAAATTGTGAAGATGAAGTAGATGAAACGGCACAAATTGAAGGGATTTCAGAGTTAGCGCTTTTTGTGTTGAAATGTTTTGATACGGATAAAATCATTGAGAAAAGAGTAAGGAATGCTGAACGGCTAAAGAAATGCTTGGATGAAGTGGGAATAGAGAATAAACCGTTCAGCAAGGGAGAATGTCCCTTGACTTATCCTATTCGTGTTAGGAATAGAGACAAACTTAGGAAATATTTGATGGATCATCAAATATATTGTGCTGTCCATTGGCCGTTTGATGGCTGCCAGCCGAAAAGCAGATTGATGGCAAAAAGAAATGCAGAAGAATTGTTATCTTTGCCGATAGACCAAAGATATGGCGCAAAGGAAATCGATTATCTGTGCGATGTGCTTAGTAAATACAGGGTGGAATAGTTGATGTTAAAGGTATATGACAAATCAGAAAAAGATGCGTGGAATGAAATTGTAAAGTCGTTTCGAAATTGGGATATATATTATCTATATGAGTATGCGTATTCTTTTATGCTGCATGGTGATGGGGATATGCAGCTTATTTACTTTACCAATGGTGAGGAACGGCTGGCTTATGTTGTGATGCAAAAAGATATTTCGAATAGCAATGCTTTTTCTGATCTGTTGGAACCTCATGTATATTACGATTGGGAGACTCCTTATGGTTATGGGGGTCCGTTGGTAGATGAGAAGTTATCGATTGAAGCTCAGCAATTATTTGAAACGGAACTTAAACAATATTGTCATGAGCATCGTATTGTGTCGCAGTTTCTGCGTTTTCATCCACTATTAAAAAATTATGAAGTGTTACCCGAGTTAATCGAAACTAGATATTTGCGTGATACCATTTTTATGGATACGGAAGTGGACGTAGATGGCATCATGTTGAATATGGATAGTAAAAACCGGAATATGGTGCGGAAGGCGATAAAGAATGACGTTACGATTGTAAAAAAAGATATAACCAATCTGGATGAGTTCGTGCAAATGTATAATGAAACTATGGCTAAGCATGGAGCTGATGAATATTATACATTTGGTCGGGAATATTTTGATTATCTAGCGGAAATGGGAAATAATGCTTGTGTGTTTTATGCGATGTATGAGGGGAAGTCAATTAGCAGTGCAATTGTTTATTATAATGATCAA
>OCTW011568068.1_pt1 | contig 13234 bp, 12 predicted proteins | sample 1539671 | NCBI WGS metagenome assembly OCTW01 (sample SAMN02144230, study PRJEB22623) | gut metagenome | biome: sheep rumen | host: Ovis aries | place: New Zealand | reverse complement strand
AGATGAAAATACCTTACCCATGATATTACTTTCCATAGTAATATCACCATCTAACCATACTCTTAGAGAGTATGATTTAGATTGGTTAGGTGTTAGAATTCCAGAGCCTAATACTCTTCCTTCTATAGCACCATTTATAGTTGTTGTAGTCATTAATTCATATTCACTTAATAGTTTTGATGTAGAACCATTAAAACTTGTTCTAACATAGTTAGAATCAAGTGTAGTTCTAGACAAAGATTCTAAGTTAAGAGTGTATGAAGCTATAGTAGAACAAGTATTTTCTACTGTAAAAGTATATGGAGTAAGGTTCATACCTTCTTCATTAGTTATAGGGATAGAGTTTTGTAAGTTTATGTTATTTAATTCATCTTCAATATCTAGTTTTAAGCAGCCTGAAGTAACTAGATTAGCTACTTGGCTAGTAGCAGTATAGTTCCATGATGCATAGGTAATACCTATACAACTAGTTAATATAATAAATATACCTAATACTATTAGTATTACCTTCCTTTTCATTGAAATCCTCTACTCCTACCATATTCTATAATTTTTATTGTACTACAAAATGTTGAATAAAAATAGATATTAGGTTTAATCTAATATTATTTGTTAGATACATGTATATGATATATATAATTTGTATACATTATCATTATCAATAAATGATTTTAAATTTGATGCTGATTCACAGTTTAATATTAATTCTTCTAAAGTAAACAATGGGAGAATATCTTTAAATTCTGTTACTTTTTCTGTGTTAAAGTTTGATAAATCAAGTCTTTTTATATTATCACATCCGTAGAACATCCAACTCATATCTGTAACATTTGAAGTATTAAAACTACTTAGATCTAGTTCGGTTAATGATTCACAGTCAGTAAACATACCACCCATATTATCAACACTTGATGTATTAAAATGTGATACATCTAAACTTCTTAGTTTAACGCAATGATAGAACATATACGACATGTCTTTTACCTTAGATGTATTAATATTACTTATATTTAATTGTTCTAATGATTCACAATTATCAAAAGCGCGTGCTGTACTCGATAGTTTTTTAGCATTTAAATTAGATAAATCTATTTTAGTTAGTTTTTGGCAGTTATTAAACATATAAGACATGTTATAAAGTTCAGGTGCATAGAAACCACTTACATCTACTTTTTCAAGTTCTTGACAATTGTCAAATAAACTTGTCATAAATTCTACATTACTAGTATTAAAATTAGTTAAGTTAATGCTTTTTAATGATTTACAATAATAGAACATATTTCTCATATCTCTTAAGTTAATTGTATTAAAATTAGAAAGATCTAACTGTATTATACTTTCACATCTATTAAACATATATTGCATGCTATAAACATTAGTTGTATCAAACATGCTAATGTCTAAGTCTTTTAAAAGACTACAGTTTGAAAACATCCATCTCATATTTGTAACTTTTGATGTATTGAAAGAGCTTAAATCTAATTCTTCTAGTGATGAACAATTTACAAACATGTAAGACATGTCTGTTACATTAGATGTATTAAAATTAATAATATTTAAAATATTTAAATTTTCACATCCATTAAACATTGCTGACATATCAATTACTTTTTCGGTGTTAAATCCATTTATATTTAGTCTTTCAAGTGATTTACAATTCTTAAACATATTACTCATGTTAGTGACATTGCTTGTATTAAAATTAGATAAATCTAAATTAGTTAGTTTATTACATTCGCTAAACATATCTGCTGTTGATGTCATATATAAAGTATTTATTATAGATAGATCAATATTTGTTAAATTATTGTAATTTTTAAATTTATCATTTTGAAGATATATATCTTTATCCGAATAATAATATAGAATACTATCTTCCATCCATACATATACTTTATTTATAGATAAATAATCACTTATGTCTACTGCATTTAATAATATATCTTCACTTGGAGTGGTGTCGTATGGTCTTATTGTTGTTACTTCTGTATAAAAGTCTTCTAGATCATTAAATGCGTAGTTCTTAATTAATGATATATTGCTTAAATCATCATATGCTGCTTTAAGTACTATATTATTTTTGCCTTCAATTATAGTATCACTAGTTATTTCATTTTCTACATTATCTAGATACCAATGACTAAATAAATATCCTTTTTTTACTGGTGTTGGAAGATCACCATATGTGTTACCTTCTAGTGATGCTAATTGATTGGTTTCTAGTTCTCCACCATCTGCATCTAAATTAATTGTTACAAAATCGTTATGAACATTACCGTTAAGTGTTATTTTAGATTCAAATGTTTGATTTATTGTTTCAGGTATTGCTGGTGTGTTTTCATCAAGCCAAAGAGCTATTCCAAACATTGATGATTCACCAGGCATAAGTTCTTCTGATGCAAGTATTCTACCTTCTTTTGCATCTTCTATAATAGTGCTATCCATTAATTCATATTCATTTAATAATTTAAATTCACTACTAGCTGTTGTATAACTTTTTATATATTTTGAATCAAGTGTTGAGGAAGGTAATACTTCTAGGTTAACATCATAGATTGCTGGTAAGTCACAAGTGTTTTTTAAGATGAAGTAATAAGGCGGCACACTTCCTTCTAATGCTTCTTCATCTGTTATTGGATAAGCTTTATTTAGAGTAATGCTATCACTTTCTTGTTGTATTTCTAGTTTGAAGCAACTTGATTTAAGTAGGTTATTTGTAGTTGATACTTTAGTTGTAGACCAATAAGCGTAAGAAATACCTATTACTCCAGTTATTATTATTAATATTGATAGAATTATAAGTGTTAATTTCTTTTTCATGTATATCATCCATTCTGCTACCTTTAAAATTATATTATAAATAATATTAAAAGTATATAAAAAATAAACAACAGACGTTTAGTCTGTTGTTTATTTAGCTAATTCTCTTTAGTTCCTAATATTTCATCTAGTTTAGATACTGCAGTAGTTACTGTAGTCATATCTGGTTGCATTACATATAGATTAAGGTTTGGATATGCGTGAGTTGGCATCATAGCACCTGTACCTGTAACATTATAAGTTTCTATAGTCCATTTAGCCATATCTTCTAATTCCATCTTAATTAGAGAAGTTATTTCTGTTGGTTGTAAGTTAGTTTCAAATGTACCATTTAATGCATTTAATAAACTATCATAACTACTTAGTAGTGTAGAACTTGAAGTTAATTTAGTTATTACTTTTTCAATTACTTGTTCTTGGTTTTCTCCACGGTGACGGTCACCTGTAGAATATGCTTTTCTTTCTCTTGCAAAAGCTAGAGCACACTTACCATCTAAGTCATTTAATCCTGGTTTAATGATACAAGAGTTGTTAGTCCAACACTTGATATCATAGTTAACATCAGAGTTAACTCTGATACCACCTATAGCATCAACTAGTCTTTCTACTGAGTTAAAGTTTACTCTTACATAGTAAGGTATCTTTATTTCTAGTAAGTCTTCAATTGTTTGCATTGTAGAAGTTACTCCTCCATATGTACCAGAGTGAGTTAACTTATCTTTTAATCCTGTTTGACCATGTATTTGTACATAGTAGTCTCTTGGTATATGTACCATCAAGATATTATGTGTAGTTGGGTTAATAGCCATGATAATATTTACATCGGATAATGATCTTGATGGTAGAGTACCACTTCTAGTATCAATACCTTGTAAGTAAACTACAAAGGCATCTTGAGTAACATCAATACCTGTTTCAGTACTTTGTACTTTAGTTTTTACTTCTACTGAATCAATTACTTTTACACTTGATGCAAATGTTTCATCTACTTCAGTCATTGCTTCGTAGTTACCTGAGTTTACTAATATAATCTTTTCTTTATCTTCTTTTATTGATTCCATTAAAGATACTATATCTTCTTCATAGTTTATAGAAGCATAGTTAGTTTTCTTTCTTAGAGCTGTTTCTAATAGAGATTGATTATCACCTAGGTCTTTATAACTATATACTTCTTTACCATCTATGTCAGTAAATTTAGATATGCTGCTATCTTTATTTACTACTATATTATAGATATTAGTTTCATATTCTCCTGAAGCTAGGTTTCTATTAATAAACTCTAGTGTTTGATCTATTTTTAGAATAGCAAATGTTTCACCTGCCATATATGCAATAGATAATATACTTAATATTATTAATAGCCAAGCTTTAGTATTCTTCTTCCAGATAAATAATCCAACTACAGCTTTTAATAAAGCTAATGCTGCAATTATTAAATATAAGTATTTATTTGGTAATACATTAGCTTTAATAATAAAGTATATTAAAGCTCCAGTGAATACTAAACCTACTAACCATATTAGTCTAGATACTAATCTTATTCTTTTATTTTTCTTTTTATTATTTGTAACAACTTTCTTAGACATACATACCTCTTCCCTTTTTTACTTATGTATTATAGCATAAGTATAGAAATTATAAAATATGTTCTAAATTATACATATATAAAGCAAAAAAAGTCGATTTTTTCAATCAAAAAGCCTCCATTTTGGAGGCGCACTCATCAGAACAAAATACCACATATAAATGTGCACTAATTAAATGTTAAGAATAAGTTTAACATTAGCAGTAATATTCTCATCACTTAATTGTGATTCTAAATTTAAACTTTGAATCATTGCGGAATACTGAGTTCCTTTTTTTAATTCTACCAATAATTCTTTACAATAATATCTTGGCACATAACCCAAATGATATGATTTATCATTTTCTTTAAAAATAATTTTAATTGCATTCGGATCTTTTAAATTTTCTGGTTCTGGATCTAAATATAGTTTTTTATTAACCTTAAGATAGTTTTTACATTCTTCTACATCACTGCAATGACTTGTTCCAGCAACATCAAATTCAATTTTGTTTGGATCAAAAGCTGGAACAAATTCATAGTTATCTGTTAATGTTCTTCCACGTGTTGCTTTCAAAATATCAAAATCATCTGAGTCTTTTTCTAAATTGTAACAATTTAAAATTTCTAAATAATCTGGTCTTGTTTCATTTGGCAATCTTGTCAAAATATTTGTAAATAAAGTATCACTTTCGTATGATTTTTTTAAATCTTCAAAGCCTGGAAAATATTTAAAGCCAACTGTTCTGGCATCATCTAATTCTGGGTTAATATAAGTAAAACTATATCTATTATTTTCTTTAATTAATGATCCAATTTTATATCTTCTTCGTGAAGTTGAATCTTTCCAAATTAACCATAATTCTTCTTTCATTACTATCACCTCTTTTTACTTTATATTTAATAGTATATCTCTTCGTCTGATTAAGTACGTTATTATATATTTCTTATGCTCATTAGTCAACAATTCATCTGGTATTTTATTAACTAATTCCTCTATTATTTCATCAGTAAGTTTCTTTAAATTATTAATTTCAGGTATAACATATTGTGGAAAATTATCGTATAAATATTTAATCAGCTCAAAATGCTTATATTTGCTTTTATTGTCTTCCTTGTATATTATTGTCTGACTTCTTTCTATATATGCATTAAAATCTTTTATACCGTCATAATATTTTTGTGCATTTACAGGGTTTCTAAACTCTCTTAGTAAACTATCACCATTATCATATAAAGGTGAAATATAATTTTTACCTTGCTTTTCTGTAATTCCCCAATTTTCTTCGTGCCTATCTTGTTCCCCTATTAACGCATCAAAAATCATTATCTTAACAAAATCCTTAAATAAATCAATATCTATATCATCTAATACAGATTTAATATTTGAAATAGTATAATAACTATTTCTCTCTTTAGTATCTTTATTTAAATATGCAACAATATCAGTATGGGGAGCTTTAAATTTATCAGAAAAATAATAGTTTAAAACTCCAATCTTATTATCATTATCAACTGCCAATTCAATTTTAGCACAATCATATCCCAGTACTTTAGCAATTTCATATGCTAACTTTTCAGAGCAAGCTTCACTGCAATCATAATCTTCACGTTCATATTTGAACATTGCAAACTCATGTTTATTATTAATAGCTAACATCTTTTTTCTTGATCCGCGAACAATAGGTTCATCTTGTATAAATTTAAAATCGACTTCTGCTTTTTTGATTTCATATTTTTCCATAGATTCACCTACTTTACCTATTTCGTTTAAATTATATCATGTTTTTTTATTTAGGAGTATACAAGTTTGATGTTTTTTATCTTCCTTTTGAATACTTATCAATTAATAAAAATATGATAGTTATTATTTAACACTACAATAAAAACGAATTAATTAAATCTCCTATTGAGAAATTATTTGTTGCATTTATTGCATCTACAATTTCTTTATAATTGCATGACATGGCAAACCTCCTATAGTTTATTGGTATATACTACAAATGCGATACTTTTTTACAAAAAGGCACATAATTTAACGTCTACTAAACTACTACAGAATCTCTTTATTCCATCATTTTTAATATGCAATCTAATATATCATCAAAATCTATATCTTTTGCATACTCATACTTTCTTTGATATATGCGCCATCTAGATCTTATTAATTCACTTTCTCTTAATATATCTATTGTTATTAAAGGTTCCCCAACGTATTCTCTTTTAGTAAATGTTTTATCAATTGCTTTTCTAAAATTATCAATATTAATATTCTTCCAATCTCTTGTATAAATCAAATATACATCATAGAAATCTTTCATTCTACCATTTAACTCAGATCTACTAAGTATTGTTTCTATCTTTTCAGCTAATACTGTTTCAATATTATAAGCAAGTAAAACTATATAATTATCTCCTAGTAATGGAATATATTTATATCTAATCTCCTTTGGAGTTATTGGATCACCTGTAGCTATATCAATATGAAATCTTTCTTTAACATTTTCAAGTTCAATTTGAATATCTACTCTAAATCCACCATATTCATCCTCATCTCTTATTGGCGCTACTCCTAAAAATGAAAGTTTAGCATTATCATCTATTTTTATAGAAACTATTTCTTTTATCATTTTAACTATTGTTTCTTCATTAAAGTTTGCATTTCTAAAAGCAGTATCTATATCCATTGTAGTCCTATTTTCTACTCCAAAAAGTGTACTTAAGTAGAAACCACCTTTTAAGATAAAATTATCTCTATACTTACTTTTAGCTAATCTTTCAATAAATCTATCATACATATAAAGTCTAAGTAATGTATTAAAATCCACATTTTTTTCTTTAGAAATATTTCGTAATTTATCTTTTAATTGCATGCTATTCATAAAATACCTCTATAAAATCCATTACTTCTTTTTTTATTCCCATTTTATCTGCATATTTTGATAGTTTAACTAGATCTTTATCTTTTCTTTTAACATATTCTCTAATACTATGTTTAACATGTTCTGAGTCCATTCTATTTTTAGATCTAATAATATCACAAATACATCTTTCTATATCGTAGGTTTTTACTTTATTACCCATTGGAGTATCAATTTGAATTAGTCCAAGTTCATAAATATCTCTATCAACATAAAAAACATTATGATTTTTTATTTTATAATTAAAATAATTATTAGGAACTGTTATGTCATATTTATCATTTGGAGCCTTAATAGAAAGTCCGTGAAAATAAAGTGCAGTCATATGTGAATAGATAATATTAGGAAGTTCTAATCCAAAAACAAAATAGCTATCTTCTATTTTACTTGAATCAATATAAATACCATTACCAACTTTTTCTATCATCCCTTTATCTTTCATAATATTAAGATACATTCTATGAATCCCAAGATTAGATAGTTCTTTTGAAGTAACATATCCATTATTCATTTTCATAATAGATTCTATAATTTCAATATTACTTTGATCTTTAAATTCCTTAATTGTCATACTTTCCATAAATATTCCTCCTTGACAAATCTAATGAAATTATAATATTTATCATTAGTTTTGTCAAATATTATTAAAAGGAATTGGAAATATTTTCCAGAACTTAGTAATTTTACCTACTTTTGGAAATTTATTTCCAATACTCTAAAACTATCAATTTTTATGCATTTTTTAGGTTTACGTACCTAGCTTAGAACCTAAAATAAATCAATATGCATTTTACCCTTTATTTTCAACAAAATATAAACTATTTGCTCTCGTCATGGTGCGTAGATGTTTAGTCAATCTTTTGAGCACTGCAGTGCACATTTTGCCTTATAAAATAAGAGCTTGTACACTGTAGTACATTTTAGAATCTTTTTTTAGATACCACAAAAAGTATCTAAAAATGCATGTAGACGTCATCTAAAAATAAATGTGAAAATATTATAAAAGAAGCATATATAGATTCGTTGCTATATATGCCTTTTAATAATTATTTTTGATATATTTGTTTTAACTTTTTATTTAAGTATAAATATACTTCAAGATCGTTTGTGTAGATATTTAATGATTTCTTACCTCTAGTAAAAAGAATATTTAATTCATTGAGAAACTTAGTTATTTTTTCCTCATTTCTAATATCTTCACCTTCTTTTACTAAAATATCCTTTCCTTTTTTTCTTATTACACGTACATTTTTTAAAAATATATAATTATTTTCTACGTCAAATGAAATTGCATGTAATGTATGACCAATATAATTTTTATATTCAACTGATATTGAAAATGTAAAAAAATCTCTATCAGCCATATAAAAGATTTCATCACCAACCAATATTTCATTTACTTTTTTTGTGTGTACACACATTTTTGGTAAATTGAATTCAAAATGTATTTAAATATTTTTCAAACTATAAAAGATGCACTGAAGATTTTTGCCGTTTACGTCACTTTTCTTCAATGAAATCTTAATCAATAAAAAATCCATTGAAGATTTTTGCCATTTTTGGCTTTTTTCTTCAGTAATTATAAAAGCAAAAACCAGCTTATAGCTGGTCTTTGAAATACCATATACAAATATATATGCATTAGTTAAATGTATTTATATTATATATTATATTATATACTTTATTAAAGTATTCTTTTATTTTATCTATACTAATAGTATAACCATTTTCTGTATTTATCCATGGATCTTCTTCATGTGTAAGGTTAATTAATGATTCAGCCTCTATTTTTCCATAGCTTGATACTACTAGCTGTATAATCTTTTTTAATCCTTCATTAACTTGATAATTTGTTTTAGTTGATTGTATTGGAGTACGTCCTTTGTATTTTTTATATACTTCTTCTATAACTGGACCATACTGCCATGCAGATATATTATTTATAAATGCTGGTTTATCAAATATTCTTAAAGATAATCCTTGAACATAATATAATAATTTTTGAAGTTTTAATGGTGTAATATATTCTGCTACTTCACAGTTATCTTTTATTCCATATTTTTTACTTAGATTATCTATTTCTTTATTATATTCATTAATTAATTCATTAGTTACATTACTTACTAATTCTGTTTCAAATATAAGATCTTTGTAATCATTAATATTAAAATCTGCAATTCTATGTTCTTTTAGTTTTTTTAATATATTTACTTTATTTAAGAATTTATTATAAATATCATCTGCTAAGTTAGTTTTATTTTTAACAAGTAGGCTATACATTATGTTTGGATCTTCACTTAATCTTATAATTGAATCAACTGAATCAGTTTGGATAGATCCATTTTCAAATCTATGAATAGTTATTTCTCCTACTCCAATAGATAGAGCAAATTCTTTTTGATTCATATCATATTTTTTTCTTATATTTTTTATTTCAGATGATGTAAGTAAATTCATTTGCTTTTTATATATGTCGTATAATCTAGTATCATTTTCTATTTCTAGATCTCTATCAAATACTTCTTCTCCTGTTTTTGGATCAACCATATAGTATTCATCAAATTCAATTATAGTTCCTTTGACATTAGTTTTAATTGTTCTTATTTTAATATTTTCTTTCTTCATTTTATCAGCTCCTAAAATTCATCTTCATGACAAGATAATATCTTAATCATTTTATTCTTATATTTTATCTTAGTATAAAATATAACATCTGGTAATATTTCTTTCTTAAAGATAAATAATTCTTCACCTGGACAATCTCTATCTGGTTCTGGTCCTTTATAAAGATCTTCTTTTTCTAAGCTAGCTATATAGTATTCAATATCATATTGGGATAGTCCATATTTACGTTTAGATGTTCTGTTCTTTAAAGTTGGAACCATATCATAGTTTCCTTTTTTCATGCATAGTATATAGTATTATATATAAATTATCAATTGATAATTTTATCAAACAAAATTAAAGCTAGTATTATACTAGCTTTGTTCTTAGTTTATTTATAAATATATATGAATCTAATAGTTTATCTACTACTAGATTATATTTAATAGATTCTTTTTGTTTTTTAATCTCTATACCTTTAGATTCTAGTTCTATGTGTTTTTTACTTTTTAATTTTACTTCTTTAAATAACAGTTTTTCTTTCTTTTCTATAAGTAATCATTTCATAGTATATTATACCATGACCTTATAGCAATTATATCGTACCGTTTGAGGTATAATACCATTACAATCATACGGATGAAATATATATTGTCCGTATCACTGTAAGAAATCCATTGAAGATTTTTGCCGTTTACGTCACTTTTCTTCAATGAACTATTTTAAAACTTAATTTTTTTGTACCTAAATTGTACCTAAGATTATTTTAGCAATATTGATAGCTCGCAAGTCCTTATAAAATAAGGGTTTGTACACTGTAGTATATTTTAGCATCATTTTTTAGATACCACAAAAATATCTAAAATGGGATGTAATTTGTCATCTAAAATAGGATATGCTTTTTTATCAAAAAAAACTGTATATCAATTTATTATTTGTTGTATTGTTTGTTTAAAAGTTAAATTATGTCCAATTTGTGGAATGTAGCTACATAAGTCTCTAGCGATTGATCTTCTTTTTTCATATTCATTATCAATTGGAAATCTTTCAGTGTAAAGATGAGATACATCCATAAATACAACATCTAATGCAGAAGTAAGCTTATTACATAAATAATCAAAGTTTTTCTGATTTCCAATAGTTATAGATAATAACCTTATATAGTTATTTGCAATAGGATTAAGGTCATCAGTAATTTTATTTTTAAACCTACCATAATTACCATTTATTAATTCGGTATAAAATAAAAAATCAACATATTTTAATGTTAAAAAAAATATTATCACTACAGATTGATCACTAGTCCAATTATTATTATCTTTATTAAATTTTTTATATTTATTAATAAACTCACTAAATATTTTTTTTGAATCTCTAGAAGAAATCTTTAAATAATTAAATATCGTAGTACTTCTATTCACAATATCATTCAAATCTTCTATCCCTGATGTATCAACTATTTCGTTAAAATTCAAAGGTAATAAATTGTATTGATAATCAAAAAATTTACTAAAATATTTTTCACTATCCATTCCTTGTCCAAAAATTGTTTTTGCGGATTCTTGTAATTGTAATTTATCTACAGCAACTATAAAAACGCAGTTTTCTATATCAAAAAAATGTTTGACTATTTCTAACGTTTCCATCGCAAAATTAGGTTTACATCTATCTAATTCATCTATAATAATAATTTGTGTTTTATTTTTGCAATATTTTTCAAGCTTGCTTTTTATTTTTGCTTTACATGTTTCAAAATCGTTGAAGTTCTTTAAGTATTCTTCATTTTGTATTTCTAATAAATTGTCTTTAATATAATTCAAATCTATGTTATATCTTTTCTTAAATAGACTATTAGTAATTGAATATGAAACACTTAAAGCTGTATTAACAAAATTTTGACTGGTACTTTTTATAAATTTTCCAAATTCTTTTCCTAATTTTACTTTATTTTCTATGCTTGCAAAAAAAGGTAAATAAGCGTTTTCATAAAAATCATAGCTATATGAATCATATTTTAAAAACAGATCATAATTCTCATTATTATTAATATACTCTTCAACATCATTCAAAAAAGTTGTTTTACCTGATCCCCAAGCTCCATTTAATAAAATGACTAATCCCTTTTCACTATTTTCTTTATATTCATTTCTATTTTTTATTATTTCAAACAACACTTCTATGTCATCACTACGAAGAATTTTTTTACTTTTCACACTACTTCCTCCTAACATTAAAAAACGCCACTACAAAATCTTCTTAACAAAGCCTGTACTAGCGCCTCTTCTTACTACAAAAATTATATCATATTTATTTTATTTATAATATTTAATGAATAAGTATTTATAGTATAATTAATTTCCTTTCATTATGTTTATAATAGTATTACCAATTATATTCATAACTGATTGATAAAACCAATTATATTTATTTAGATGATTGGACATTTTTTTAAATAAATTTTTGTTTTGCTTAACCGATTTCAAATCGCTTAGATCATTAATATATTGCTTTAGTTCTTGCAATATATTTTTTAATTCTTCTTTATCTTCATCATCTGCTTCGTCGTCAATTTTTTTATCTATTTCTTTAAATGTATGTTCTATATTAGTGTTAGAATTATTAACTATTCCAAAATTTATGTTACTACTGCTTACATTAAATGATTTAATAGTTATACTATTATTGTTCATTTTTTTACTTTCCTCCTCTTTTTCAAAATAGTTAGTTCCTTTTGGGGTTAAAATTGCTTCCCAACTACCATTTAACCAACAATAAGTTTTTGCGGCACATCCTTTTATTTCTAGTGTTTTAAATAATCGTTTGATTTGAACTTTAATGTATTCAGGAAATTTTTCGATTGTTCCAGAGTATGTATAACCGCTATGATTACTTTCTAATATTATTTTTAGCAATTCTTTTTCTGCTTCGTTTAATAAATTCATTTTTTACCTCTTTTCTAATCATTTTTAAAAACATTTATGTGATAGGTTTATTCTTTAGTTTATTTATAAATATATATGAATCTAGTAATTTATCTACTACAAGATTATATTTAATAGATTCTTTTTGTTTTTTTATTTCTATTCCTTTAGATTCTAGTTCTATATGTTTTTTACTTTTTAATTTTACTTCCCTAAATAACAGTTTTTCTTTCTTTTCTATGTAACTCATTAGTTCTTCTTTAGATAGTTTATTGCTATTATATAGAATAACCTTGTTTTTAATTAGTTCTAAAGACTTTAATACTTCATTTAAGTATTTTATTAAGTTAGTATAAATAAACTTATCACGAGTATTATTTTTAATAATAAATGAGATATCATTT
>OCTW011596525.1_pt1 | contig 13235 bp, 10 predicted proteins | sample 1539671 | NCBI WGS metagenome assembly OCTW01 (sample SAMN02144230, study PRJEB22623) | gut metagenome | biome: sheep rumen | host: Ovis aries | place: New Zealand | reverse complement strand
CCACGCACCCATATAGGGTGCGACCAGATATATCACAGATAACGACAGAGTATTGTTGGTTTCAATCCACGCACCCATATAGGGTGCGACTTGACAAAGAACTGATGGAAAAACCAAATAGTTATGTTTCAATCCACGCACCCATTAGGGTGCGACCTGCAAGGATGCCTCCAGACTGAGTTTCTGTCCGTTTCAATCCACGCACCCGTATAGGGTGCGACAGGTGAGACTCATACTCAGATGAGCTCCAGGCAGTTTCAATCCACGCACCCATTAGGGTGCGACCATCGACCTTCATCGGGATGTTTGCACCCTCCTTGTTTCAATCCACGCACCCATATAGGGTGCGACTGAGGGCGCTATTTCACCCACCGGCGGGGTATAGTTTCAATCCACGCGCCCATATAGGGTGCGACAGGTCGTAGTTGATCAATATCGAGTAGAATATCTGTTTCAATCCACGTACCCATTAGGGTGCGACGTCCACCTACAAAATTTTGCAGTTCTTTCAGGGAGTTTCAATCCACGCACCCATTAGGGTACGACGTTGCCCTCGGGAACGTATGGTGTCAAGTACAAGTTTCAATCCACGCACCCATTAGGGTGCGACCAGCATTCCCGAACCTGACTATCACCTACGACAAGTTTCAATCCACGCACCCATATAGGGTGCGACGACAAAGCATCAAGACAATTTATCTATGTAAAACCGTTTCAATCCACGCACCCATATAGGGTGCGACTTTCGTCAATGTGTCAAGCTCCTCCAGGAATGTGTTTCAATCCACGCACCCATATAGGGTGCGACTTGGTGTAGTATTCGTTTTCGACTTGGATTTGGATGTTTCAATCCACGCACCCATATAGGGTGCGACCGTAAGGCTCTGTCACTGCGTAACCTAAGATGCAGTTTCAATCCACGCACCCATTAGGGTGCGACGCCAATGTCTATACGTGACTCGGAGTGGTTAATGTTTCAATCCACGCACCCATATAGGGTGCGACAGAGTAACACTGAGTTCTCTACCATCCAGGAGAAGTTTCAATCCACGCACCCATATAGGGTGCGACATTCACCTCGTCATATCCTCCACACGAGGCGAGATAGTTTCAATCCACGCATCCATTAGGGTGCGACCCTCTCCAGTCAGAGCATAACGGATCAGCCCTTTGTTTCAATCCACGCACCCATAGGGTGCGACCTGCATTTACATCCTTGCGTCTTGTACCTACAGGGTTTCAATCCACGCACCCATATAGGGTGCGACCATTTATCTTTGACTGCACCTTCATGGATTGCAGGTTTCAATCCACGCACCCATATAGGGTGCGACTATTAGCAATCTCAGGTAGTACACCATTTAAAGGTGTTTCAATCCACGCACCCATATAGGGTGCGACTGTATATATCTCAAATACGGTTATTCCAATACATTAAATACTCATTTTTGCGAACTTATAATATAATATCTAAAAAGACTATTTATAGCATCTGTTAATCTCTTAATTAATTGATTCTCAGCCAGTGCGAAAGATGTTCGTTTTATGTATATCATATAGTTCGCATTGCCTTAGATGATGAGTGCATCATTTACATCATAGGATGTTACCTTTCCTAAGGTTATCACACGGCCATGACTTTTAGAACTAAGAAAATAGAAACGTATACTATCTAGTTTCATATCCATGATGCTAGTAATTCTACTCTTTAATGTCACAAACTGAGCTTCTGTTAATTCACATTCAAAAACCGAATTTTGTACACGCTGTCCATAATCCTTACATGCCTTTGCAACATTTCTAAGTCGTTTTTGGCCTGTTTCACTAATGGTATCAACGTCATAAGTTATGAGTACATACATAAAACTATTATTTTATTAGGAATACCGGGTAATCGTCAATATCGTTTCTCACAAACCTTGCTAATAGCATGGCTTGCTCAGATATGCTTCTGGGGTCGTAACATAGAGTGTATTAAGTAGTTTCCTCATAAAGATTCTTCTTTAAATAATACGATACTTTGGTACAGTCTACAGATGAGGGCATACATATGTTATTTAATGAACACTTATCACAATGTCTGCCCCGTTGAATGGGTGGTATTGTTCCTGATAAGAAGATCTTATGCATTTGTTGTGCACAATCAACCACAATAGAACGAAGGTTTTCTGTTATTTCTACTTCAATACGATGACGTAGCTCGGCATAATAAAATGCACCATAGTTAATATGAATGTTATATTGTTCTTCCAAGCACATGACCTGAGCAGCTAATTGTACTTCATCCTCTTCATGTCTCTTAGGTTTTCCATGCTTGTATTCAACAGGATAGGGCAACCAATGTCCTGTATAGCGTGGATGAGTAATAGAGTTTATCATGTCGTCGGATGGGTGAAGTTCAACAACGTCAGTCACTCCATAAAGCCCTAACTGATGCGAGGCGATATTGACAGACCTCAACGAGATATAATCACCGCATTTCTGGCGATAGAAGGGATCGTCAGCATGCTTGTGCATCAGGCTCCCCTCCATCGTCAATCGGTTATCATCCCAATGTTGCTCAATATGTATCAATGCCCATTGTCGAGGACAGAACCGGTAGTGCTGTATCCCCGATAGCATAAGCATATCGTCATCACTGTAGGTCATGGGCTAATTGTCGTTATTATTGTCTTCTTCAAGTGGCAAAGCATCGAGGAACCGGTCAAAGTCGCTTTGGAATAGACGGTCCTGTATGATACGATATTTCTCAAACTCCGTCTCAGCATGCAGTACAGCATCTTCGTGGCTCACGCTCCCGGCATTGTCGAGGATGGGTCGCTCGTCGCTCGAAAGATAGGCGTCGATGCGCTTCGCCCAATCTGCCATCGTCATCGGGATATGCCGCTTGGCACGGCTCTCAGCAAACTCTAGAACTGCTGTCACGATGCGCCCCATATCCTCCAGTTCCATCTGTTTTAGATAGTTTTTGGCAATCGTAACATCAGTCTTGACAATCTTTCCGTCAGGTGCATTCTCCCAAGTGGTTAGTCCCATGTGCTCTTTGTCAGCATCAGCTCGCTCCACAATTAGTTCTGCGGCGGTCCGACCATGAACGGCATAGTGCATTTTGTTCTGTATCCTCTTATAAAACAGCCGTGTGGTCGGTGCATCCTTGTTGTAGTCCATACTGGTAGCATAGATATCCGTTAGCTTCTGGTAGAACCGACGCTCGCTGAGCCGTATCTCGCGTATCTCAGCCAGCAGATGCTCAAAGTAGTCCTCACCAAGGAACGTGCCGTTTTCCATACGCTTTTTGTCGAGCACGTAGCCCCGAATGGCATACTGGCGCAGAACACTTGTCGCCCACTGCCGGAATTGGGTGGCACGGATGCTGTTCACACGATAGCCTACAGCAATGATGGCATCGAGACTATAGAATTGGAGGTTACGACTGACGTCCCTATTTCCTTCACGGCGAACTACCGAGATTTTCTCGGTAGTTGCCTCCTCTTTGAGTTCACCACTATCATAGATGTTCTTTAGATGCAACCCAACATTGTCAGTCGAACAGTCGAACAACGTCGCCATGGCCTTCTGCGTAGCCCAGATGTTTTCATCCTTATAGTATACCTCTACACCCTGCCCTTTACCCTCGACTTGGAAAATCAGGAATTCCGCCGTGCTGTTTCTTATTTCACGCTTCTTTGCCATAGGCGGTTAAATCATTTCTTCAATGTTCACACCTGCAGGAAGGTTATCCTTATCTATGGTAACCGTGTAGTCAGAGAAAGAACGAGGTGCACCTTCGCATTTTTTCTCAATTATGACAAGGTCGAAGAGCTTGTTAGCAGGAGCATTTCCCAGTACCGAATCATGTTTGAAAACAATCAACTTCTGTGCGCTCATCAGGCCACGTGCTGCTGAACGGTCAACATCGAACATATTCTTCAATGCGTCCCAGAAGAGTGCGAGATCTTCCTCTGAGAATCCCGTCTGCTTGGCAAGATTGGCAGAAATAAAGCCATGACAGACGTAAAGGCCATAGGGAACAGTGGCTTTGCGACCTTGTATTCCCACTTGAGATTCATAACTCTTTTCTTCATCCCTCGCTGCGCAAACTGTTAACGCGTGTTCCATTGAGACTATTGGGTCGTAACTTCTGGCGAAGGTCATTTGTATTGCTCCTCGTACCTGTCCTGCATTTGCACCAGTTGACAGAACGGCTCCAAAAGTACGAACATCATAAAATTTCTCACACATCCTTTTTCGTCCGGATTCAACCTGTTCAGGCTTTGCTTTATCTTTTACTTTCAGCTCAATACCTAATTCTTTATAAGCATTCCTTATCTCTTTGTTAATGAATACCTCTTCTCCGGAAATCTCTTTAGACTTTATCAAAATATCATTTCCTTCAATTCCAGCTTTAGCCACCTGCACATAGTTGCGGACTTTACGTTTCAGACAAACGTCTGTCACAAGTCCCATACCGGTTTCAGCATCTATACGAGGCAAGTTACCTGCATCGGGGTCACCATTAGGATTTCCATCTTGTACATCAAAGATGTAAATGAAATCAATTCTGTTTTTAAGTTCTGACATAGTTGTATGATTTTAATTGTTATTATTCGTTATTATTCTCTTCGCTCTTTGTAAAGAAATCCTGTCGTTGATGATAATAGCCAATAAAGAAACGGCCTTGATCCTGCAAATCTAATTGAGGTCTGAAGCCATCGGCATCAATCTTACTAATAATTTCCTGCTTCAACTTTTCGAAGTAAATCTTACGTCCCTCATTCTTAAGATTCTCCACGTGATGGTTAGATAGATTCAGAATGGTAGAGAACACGGCAGCAGGGGTGGAACTTGCGGAATTCATGTACCGTTCACGGATAGAATGTTGGTTGTTTGCCTCTTCCTGAATTTTGTCAAGCACAGCAAACAGTCGACCACAGAGGTAGCCTTGATTGTTGTTTTCTTTGTCTAACATAACTTTTATTTTTTGTTCTTTTTTATTAAGTCGATTAAGATATGCCTTGATAATGGCAGCACGTGTAACATGCACCGCATTTTTGTCTTTCTCTCCTGATTCTGCTCGGATTCGTCTGATACAAGAAGCAAAGAGCGTATGAGGATAGGGTAGTCCCTCAAAAATACTTTTTACTACTGCTTCTGGCAAATTTGGTGTGGCATCGGAGACCTTACCCCCAAGAGTTACTGTGCTAATGATATTGCGCAGGCTCATATATGGTTTCTTTTCCAGACGGGTGTTAATAACCTCCATGTCATCAAAGTGTTTGCAAATTGTTTCTGCAAACTGCTGCAATGGAATCTCTGCCCAGTAAGTGACTGCAATACGTGCCGCATTGGGAGCCAGTCCTAAGATATAGAATATATCATCAGACGAGGATTTCAGCGTCCCCTTGTAGATAGCCTCGAACACCTTACGCACTTGCTCAATGCCTCGGTTCGGGTCATCTCCTATGTCTTGAAAACCGAATAGGCTGAAGAAACTGTCTTCTGCTTTTTGTCCTGCTTCATCATTCTTGGAAGCCCAGAAAAGGAAAGTGCGTGATCCTATCAGAAACTTATTGCGAGAGTCGGATGCTAACAGATGATTGAGGGCTGTCGTATATGCAAATTCAGCTTCTTCACTAATTGGGGCATTCCCACCTTTGGTCTTTCCGTATGAGTCATAGCCCGAACTAACCTGAAAAGCCACCAATTTGGCTGTTGCTTGGCTACCTGGTATCATAGTGGCTGTTGTGGTTTCAACAGTTTTGCCTTTCTCACCAGAGATGATGCATACTTGTCCCCCATCTACTTCTCTTTTTGAGTCTTCATCAAACAATTCTGCTTTCTCTGCCACAATTTTGGTATCTCCATCTATGAGAAATGAAAAGGTGGAATACTTCTTGTTGAGATTCTTCTCGATCTCTCCCCAAAGGGAATCACGCTTCATTTGATTAAGAATGAACGCCTGCTCATGCTGATAGAACTTCCATACTGCCGCAATGTCTTTATTGTCAAGATGTGCTTCATAGATGCTTTCTATCTTGCATTTGAATGTCTTATACTGTGCCGAAGAATCGCCTTTGTCTGAATAGCCAAAGACATATCCACTATTATCGTACAGATAGTTAGCTGCCAATGCGCTCGTTCTTCCGACATGTTTCTTCACCAGGAACTTCTGTGCCTGTTTTTTGTCTATGCGCCTGTCTTCAAATCGAAGGAAGTTCCCATCTTTGTCTATGACAATGAGAAATCCAATTTCTTTCAGTTCTGTACCTGGCCTTGGCAAATTGCCACAACGATGGTAATAGTCATAAAGTGCTTTCAGTATCATCGCAGTATCTCCTCACTATCTTTAGGTGGAACAATAATGACCCCGTTTTCCATCTTTGCACGATAGAACATGGCTGGTGGATTCTTCAAGTTTTTCTCAAAGTCCATGTCGTAAAGCATGATGCCCAGATCACGGCTTTCGCTGATAGGTTCGGCCATTTCATCAGATTCGGGATTGATTAACCTGAAGGATGCAACACACTCGCGAGTACCTAAATAGGGTTGGTTAAAGCACTGACCTTTGCTGGCACGACGCTCAAACATGGCATTGTATTTTGCCGGATTCTCGTCATGATGCTCCTCGTCAAATAAATCCGACTGTTTCGTCCTCTTCCGCCGAGGTATGAATTCCAGTTTCGCCCAAATGCGATATTTGACATCTTTTAATAATAGACTGTTCTTTTGTTGGCGTTTGTCCTCTATGAAGATAGGATTCTTCGATGCCACAGCTCCTACTTCATTACGCCGTACTGATGTCCACTTGATAGGATTCAGTAGCTCTATCTTTGTTACTTGCCAGTGGATGGCAGGCTTCCAGAAGATGGCTTCAAAGATAGCACGTGCGGCAGAAGGCGTAATGACATCATAGCTCACACGCTCCACTTTCAGTTCTGGACGGGTGAAGCAGGCCATCGGCCCCCATACCTCTAAACAGAATTCTTTGTCGTAGTATTCCATATAATTTATATTATGTAAGTTTCTTCTAACCAATGATTCTCTATTGACAATCCTGTGTCGTTATGATAGAAGGCAGGGTTGGTTATTACATAGATATTTTCGAAAGGTTCCTCTATTGCACCTATGTTCTTCAGCTTGTCAAAATCGTGCTTGCGAATGTTGACGCTGTATTGGGCCATCTGCTTCATCAACTGATAAGAGGGACCTTCAGAAAGTAATCGCTGATAAAGACTGATGCTGTCATGCCAATTGATGAGAACAGGCGTTGTCTGGTCATCTATCAATTGAAACCGGTTTGCAGCTTCCTCAAACTCACATGTAGACTTATATAGTAATTCTTGCATTTGTTGTTTGTCAAAGTTGTTAATCCGGCAATGTAGTTGCTTGAAATAAGCCTCCATTGTCTCTGGAGCAAACCAATCATATTGGCCAACCATATTCAGTCGTGCGTTGTTTGTCTGTGAAATAAAGCCTGGCGGCAGTGGATGCTCCTTTCCTAAACTGAACACGTAGGTACTACAAATTCCTTGTTTTCCTTCACGATTGCAACGTCCTGCTGCTTGGAGTATCGAGTCGAGTCCCGCCTCTTGCCGATATACCACGGGGAAATCTATGTCAACACCAGCTTCAATAAGTTGTGTGGCTATCACTCTGATGGGAACATCTGTTTTATCCTTCAAAAGCATTTTAAGGTGATGAATGGTTTCTGCAACATGAGCTGGACACATCATTCGAGATAGGTGTAAACAGATTCCTTCTTTAGGTAAACGGTCAAAGATTTCCTTGGCATCCTTGCGAGTGTTTACAATACAAAGCATACGCCGATATTTTGCTATTTCAGCAACAATATCGTCATAGGTTTTTGGAGTATTATCTATTTTTAGTTCTACACGTCTTAGCTTGTCGTGAAGCTTTGCATCTGCAGGAATGATTTCGTGAACAGAAGTCAGGGCGTCAAATCCAACAGAAGGATTAGTGCCCTCGATTCTACCTGTCAGTACTGGTTGACTGGCAGTGGTAAAAAGGACGGATGTATTAAAAAGACGACACAAGGTGTCAAGTGTATGAACGATAGGCTTGTAAAAGTCCATGGGTAGTGTTTGTACTTCGTCCAATATCAGTACGCTTTTTACGATATTATGGAGCTTCCGACAGGCTGAGCGTCTGTTGCTGAACAACGATTCGAATAATTGAACGTTGGTGGTAATAATGATGGGGTAATCCCAATTTTCGGTAGCCAATTGCATACGTTCTCGTTGTTCCCTATCTTTGATATCATCAGGATTAACGTTTGAGTGATGCTCCAACACGTTCTCTTCGCCAAAAATTGTTTTTAACGTTGCTGCTGTCTGAGCAATAATGCTGGTATATGGGATAGCTATGATTATCCTTTTTAATTTATTCGTTACTGCGTGATGTAGAGCCCATAATATCGAAGCTAATGTTTTTCCTCCACCAGTAGGTACAGTAAGACTATAGAAACCTTTAGTCCCAGTGCTTTCTTTTATACACAGATTTTGCACATAATTACGGATGCGATTAACCTCTGTATCGTCAGCTTGAGTTTTCAGATTCCGCAAGTATGTCTCCAGTCTTGTTAACAGTTCTTTCATTGAGGTGTGACTTCCACGAAGAACTGCTTGCTCCGGATTCATAAAATGTTCTGTGTCGAGGTTGTCTGCATCTACTAAGCAAGAGAAGAGCATTCTGACAAGATGGTGGTAGTCATATTTCTCAGGTTTGGGTAATACAGGCATATTAAAAGATATCTTAGTGCCTTCGGAAATTTCATTAGGAATGCTTTTCTTGATTTCTTCTTCAAATAAACAATAGTCGTATAGACCTCTATGATGTCCTGCAATCGGTTGAGCAATGAGAGAAGCTATATGAGGATATTGTTTCGCAGCAATACAAGCTCCGACATAGGCATGATTCGGACCTTTTATTAAATGAGCATATTCTTTATTATAACCAGTTACACCTCGGATGTATTTCTGCCATTCAGCTTGTTCCTTGCCTTTATCATGTAAAAGCCCCATAATCCTGCCAATTTTACCCATATCAAAATCAGATGCAAAAGATTCTGCCAATTCCGCAACTCCTTGTTGATGTTCTTCATTTGACTGGATAGCCATATCGGATAGTCTAATATGTGATATAATTACCTTAGAATCTTCCATTTTTATAGGTTGGTATTAGTATTATAGTTTTGTATGAGCAAAAATACAATTAAAATTTGAAATTCCCAATAGTATTAATAGTTTTTTATTTATTCTTTATCATTGTCGTGGAAGATGTTTCTATCCAGATTGTTTTTTGAGAAGAAGATAGCAGTGTAAATGTTTGTATGCCCTGCAGTTTATTGTTTAATCTGCCGATGCATTATTGGCACATACTGATGACTCACTTTTCCGGAAAATGTGATTTTTGGCTCTAAAAACATGCCGAAAATGTGATTTTGAGGTTTTTTCGCTGGTGATTGGTGACAGGCGGGGACAGGCACGCCCTTCGGGCAGAGCCAGTCCCCGAGTGGAAAGAGCCAGGCTCCGAGTGGAAAGAGCCAGTCCCCGAGTGGCGGAATAAAAATCTTTGTCGCTGGCACATGAAAAAGGGGATTTTGCCGTTATAGGTAGGCAGGCCGTGGTCTGCAGAGAAAAAGAAAACGAAAAAAGCGTGGTGCATGGAGAAGAAGAAGGTTGCTTTGGTGCTGTCGAGCGGTGGTGCGCGCGGCCTGGTGCATATCGGGGTGATCGAGGAACTGACAGAGCGGGGCTATGAGATATCATCGATCGCGGGGTGCTCGATGGGTGCCCTGGTGGGGGGTATCTATGCCACGGGTCATCTGGAGGCGTTTCGGGAGTGGATGAAGACGATCGACCGGAGGAAGATGCTGGAGCTGTCAGACCTGTCGCTCAGCATCAACCATATCGTGAAGGGGGAGCGTATCATTGACGCCATCAAGGAGATCGTGCCCGACGAGAAGATAGAGGACCTGCCGATACCTTTCTGCGCGGTGTCTACCGACTGGCAGAACGGGCGTGAGGTGGTGTTCCGAGAGGGGAGCCTCTTCGACGCGATACGGGCGAGCATCTCGCTGCCATCGTTCTTCGACCCGGTGAGGCGCGACGGGATGATCCTCATCGACGGGGGCATCATCAACCCCATTCCGCTGAACCGCGTGCATCGCTGTGAGGGGGATATCCTGATGGGCGTGGACGTGAGCGGGCACGACTACCAGGGACAGACGGAGATGCAGCAGGCGATCAACGCAAAAAGGAAACGTGACAAATCGTGGAAACAGACGATACTGAACAAGATCATCCCGGATAATATCGAGTTTAATACCCTGACGCTGCTGTCGCGCGCCAGTTCGCTGATGATCCGTCAGAACTCGCTGCTCATGGAGCGACTGATGAAGCCGGATATCTTGTTGGATATCCAATTAAGTAGGTATACGACGTTCGACTTCGATAAGTCGGAGAAGTTGGTAGCAATAGGGAGGCAGCGGGCGAAACAGGTGTTGAATAGTTTTGAGGATGCCTTACCCTAACCCTCTCCAAGGAGAGGGAAAAGGCCTTAGACGTTTGCCTTTGGTAATTCTCAATTTTCAATTATCAATTATCAATTATCAATTATTAATTATTATCTCAACCACCCCAACGTCATGTTCTTTCTCTCTGTGCCGACAGAGAGAAGTAACTTTTTGAGCCCCTTGATAAGGGGCGGCTCTAAAGCAGGGTTCTTCTTTTCTTCGGCACGAAGTAATTAACTTTCTACCACTTTTCTCTGGAGAAAAGTTCCAAAAGAGCCTCTCCTCCCCACGCCCCTCCACATGGAGGGGATGTAACCGCTCCTGCTCGTCGCTCTTACACTAATGTAAGCTCGGACCATCAAAGGGGCGGCATGATTGTTTTTCCTGCTCATCGGGATTTACAATCCCGATGTATGGCATATCGGGATTTGAAATCCTATAATAGCATTGCAAATGCTTATATTCATAGCGTGGGGATTACAAATCCCCACGAGCGAGTTATGCCTTAGACCTTTGCCTTTGGTAATTTTCAATTATCAATTATCAATTATTAAGGCAATAACATAGAAGTTGACCCAAACGTCTAAAAAAGGAGCAGTCATTGGTTTGGCTGCTCATTATTATGATAGAACATTCTGTTCAAATCTGCATAGTAATAGTCTGTTCCTTGGACTCTTCTCAAAGTATATAGCATACTTGCAATTCCTATCAATTTCCTATTTTTTGTTTCGAAACAGAAGTATCTTACATTTAACTCATAGAGACTATTATAGAAGAATTGCTGTAATTGAAACATAATATCAGGATTGTTAACAGTACGAACTCCTATAATTTCATAGCAACGTTCACCGTTTAGAATATCAAGATTATGAATGACAGACACGATAGATGCTATATCAGTATCATCATTATATGCTATTGCTGATATTTGTCTTCCATCATGTTCATTTAATAATCTTATAATTACATTATCTGTGTCACATACTATTCTTGTATTCTTCTTGTATATCATATATGAACTATTTTTGGGTAAAGGTAGACCTGCTCATCGGGATTTACAATCCCGATGTATGGCATATCAGGATTTGTAATCCTATAATAGCATTGCAAATGCTTATATTCATAGCGTGGGGATTACAAATCCCCACGAGCGAGTTATGCCTTAGACCTTTTCCTTTGGTAATTATCAATTCTCAATTATCAATTGCCTTCGGCGATTATCGTCACGAAAGGCTACGGGTAGGCGCGTAAGCGGGAATCTCGGCAGAGATTAAGCAAGCTTATCTCTGCTCTCGCTGCTCCGATAATTATCAATTGTTTCCAATTTCTCCGAGTGCTTCTTCGGCGATGTAATGGAGGTGGTGGTCGGTGCTTACCTGCCGGAACTTCAGCAGGATCTTCTCGATCTGTATGGGGGAAGATGTTGACGCCCTTGAGGATGATCATATCGTCGCTGCGGCCTTGCAGACGGGCGATGCGGCGATGGGTGCGGCCACACGGACAGGTGCCGGGCAGGCGTTGCAGCTGCAATGCCTCGAGTGCCGCGCGTGGCATGGCCTCCAGTTCGGCATGATAGTATTGTTCTGGGTTATGCATATCTAATAATGATGAAAACGATTTTACCTTATTCTATACCTGACTGGATGCAAAAATAAGAAAAATCTTTTATTTTGGCAATGATGTGGACATATTTTTGATGGTTTCGGGTGATATGTCCATGATCCGTCTGGCTGTCTATTGTTTCTTGGGAGAAAGAATTGAGAATCTATTGCGGGTATCAGAAATGGCCGTATCTTTGCAACAGAAACAACGACAGGTTCGCCTGTCATCACGACGAAAAAGAAATTATTAACGAAAAAAAATATTACGATATGAAAAAAGCATTATTTATTTCAGTGATGATGGTCATGATGACCGCAGTTAGTGCCATGGCACAGAAAGTAGATTACGACGGCAAGCATGAGGTGGCCGTGAGTTATGGATGGGTGTCTAACTCCGATTGGATAGATGTTTTTGAGGGTGTAGGCGCTGCCATGGTGGGCGTGACCCTCGACGGTGAGTCGTACACCGGTCCGATAGCTATCGAATATCATTACCGTGTGAGTCCGCTGGTGGCTGTAGGTGGTATCGGAGTATACGGCAGTAGCAAGCAGGATATATACCTCATGGGCAAAGACCATGGCAAGGACGGAAAGATGACAAACAATTATTTCACCGTGATGCCCAGCGTGAAGTTCGACTGGTTGCGCACAACGAATTTCGGTATGTACTCTAAGTTGGCTGCCGGTGTGACCTTCCGCAGTGAGAAAATGAAGTACGACAAGCCGGGGGCAACGAACCACAGTGATAACGATGTGCACTTCAACTGGCAGGCTTCGCTGATCGGCGCAGAGGTAGGTGGCGAGAATATCCGCGCATTCGCAGAGCTCGGTCTCGGTGAGCAGGGCATGGCGCTGGTAGGTGTAAGGGCGAGGTTCTAAGGAGCCCCTCCCAACCTCCCCGAAGGATGGGAGAGGGTGAACCTCTCATTGCGGGCCTGACCCGCAATCTGCAAGAAATATAAAAACATAGAGATACGGAGGTACAGAGGTGATAATGCCCTGTACCTCTGTTTTTATAAACCTCCCCAACCCCTTTGTTCTTCTCTCTGTTTTGGCAGAGAGAAGCAACCTTTTGAGCCCCTTGATATCTACTCTTTCTC
>OCTW011458951.1_pt1 | contig 13235 bp, 25 predicted proteins | sample 1539671 | NCBI WGS metagenome assembly OCTW01 (sample SAMN02144230, study PRJEB22623) | gut metagenome | biome: sheep rumen | host: Ovis aries | place: New Zealand | reverse complement strand
GGACCAGCAATACGGAGGTAGACTTCTACCTGCAAAACGGGCACTTATTTGTGGAGGCAGTAGCATGAGCACGATTAACAAAGACTTAGGAATGGTCACCGCATACGCGTATGCGGTCGCGGGTGGCTACACAGGAACCGAGGCCGAGTTCACGGCCCTGCTCGGAAATATCGCGGAGGACTTGGCAGAGATTGAAAACCTGTCCGTCACGGTCGAGACCCTTCCGGCGGGATCCAGAGCGACAGCGAGCTATGCGGACGGCGTTCTCTCGCTTGGCATTCCCGGAGGCGAGAAGGGCGACACAGGCAAACAGGGACCGACAGGAGCCACGCCTGATATGAGTATTGGGACGGTAACGACTCTGGCACCGACAGAACCGGCTACTGCCAGCATTACCGGAACGGCTGAAGAGCCGGTATTGAATCTTGGCATCCCCAAAGGCGACACGGGAGAGGTGTCACAGGCGGAGCTTGATGCCGTTGAGGATGCCGTTGCTGACTTAAAGAGCGATTTGCTATCTTACATAAATGGTAGTAGTAAAACCATTACACTTGCGTCAGGCTCGCAAAAAATACCAATGCTTCTATTAAAAGGCGTTACATATACGTTTACCAATAATAGAAGTTCTGGTTGCACATTAGGCTATTACAAGGCAGATGGTACAGGAAATGATACAAACATATCAGGTGGTATAAACGCAAACAAATCAGTTTCCTTTACCCCTGACGCAGATGACTGGGTAGGTTTACGCACATGGTGCGGAAACGCAGGAACAGTTACTATTACTTCCAACTATTCTGATTTAGATGCAGGTCAGCGGTTTTTAGAATTAGAGCCAAAAGCAGATATACTTATCACCAACTTTGCTAATGATGTGCATCCATCTTTAGAACTTGGCGGAATTACAATATCAAGTGCAGGTTGGGGTTATTTTGAAGATACAAGGCGAGTTAGAACAAAACAGGGTGAAGTAATTCCACTGAATACTGGTGATACCATAGGATTAACAAGTTATTCTGGGACAAGATATTATCTTGGATGGAGAAAGTCTGACGGAACATATGGTTCAGATGGATGGCTGACTGCTGACTTTACTGTTCAAGAATCAGGGGAATATATTGTTCTTATCGCAAATAATCCTGATGCAGAACAAAGTGACACATCAGCACTTGGAAATCTGCTAAAAATTACACATTATTCAACAACAGGCGATTTTGTTAAAAGCGATGAAACTAAAAAAATTGCAGGCGAATTAGATGCATATCTTAATTATAATGTTAAAAGCATTAATCACAGAGGCTTTAACAGTATAGCCCCTGAAAACACATTGATTGCTTATAAGCTATCAAGGGAAAATGGATTCGTTTATGTTGAAACCGATGTGGACTACACAAGTGATGGTGTGTTGGTTCTGATTCACGATAGCACCATTAACAGAACGGCAAGAAATGCTGATGGAACAGCAATATCTCAAACGATTGCTATAGAGGATATTACTTACGAACAGGCATTGACCTATGATTTTGGAATCTATAAAGGGGCATCTTATGCAGGAACAAAAATACCAACATTTGAGCAATTTGTTTCTCTGTGCCGTAATATAGGCGTGCATCCATATATCGAACTTAAATTCGATGATTCAGATAAAATTCAAGATTGCATAGATATCGTAAAAAAATATGGGATGCTTGATAAAGTGACTTGGATTGCCACAGTTCCTGATGCCTTGCATCATCTGAAAGTCGCACTGCCAAATGCAAGATTGGGATATGTTGTAAGTTCAATAACAAGTGCAGTTATTTCTAACGCTTTAAGTCTTCAAACTGGAACTAACGAAGTGTTTATTGATTCGCTTTCTTGTACAGATGCAGAATGTCAGTTGTGTATTGATGCAAATATTCCGCTTGAGGTTTGGACTTATAATCAGGTGTCAGAAATCCTTGCCATGAATCCATATATAAGCGGAATAACAAGCGATACACTTGTTGCAAGCAGAGTGCTATATGATAACTCTATAGAATAGACCTTTAAATCAGTAAAGCTGTGCGTAAGTGGTACTGGGTGGACGAGACGCTGGATATGCCTATGAGCAGACGCTTGTGGGATGGATATAAAAAGCCAATGGAAATGTGGTAGGAGGGAATATGAGTTTTGGCACAAAGTTAAGAACAATACTTGTCATAGCAACGTGTCTGAATACGGCACTTATGGCAACAGATATCACTGGATTTGCATCACCTGTTTTAGATCTGATCTATAAATGGGCAAGCATCACCCTGAATTTCATCATCGTGGCGATCGCCACATACTTCAACAACGACTTCACTGAGATTGCCTGTGAACATACAGGAGCAATGAGGGCTGAGAAGGAATACGAGAAATTCGGCACAGACGGCGAAGACTTCTACGAGGACGGTGATGAATCATGAGCTATATCACTTATAAGCAGGCTGACTCCAGGTGGGGACGGAAGAACTACAACGGCTCATCCTCTATGGCAACAGCCGGATGCGGGCCGACATCGGTTGCGATGCTCGCCTATGCGGTAGACGGCAAAACGAATCCGTGGGATGTAGCAAAATTCATGCAGTCGCACGGATACGCTATCAGGAACAACGGGACTGCATGGGCCGGGATTCCGGCGGCAATGAAGCACTTCGGATTAGAGAATGTTAAGAATGTGGCGGACATGGATGACGTGTTCGCCTTTTTGAATAAGGGATACTGCGCCGTGTTCCTGTTCCGTGCTGGAAGCCGTGGCGGTGTCCGCTGGACGACAGCCGGACATTATGTGGCTGTGACGGATTACAAAGTCAAGGGCGGCAAGCACTATCTCTATACGAGAGATTCCGGCGGACGCAATCACACCGGATGGTACGCATACGAGACGGCCATGAGAGGACTGATACCTCAGGTGTGGGTCGGGAAGGTTCCGGCATCCAGCAAGAAGAAGGAACCTGGCAAGCCGACAACGCTTCCGGTATTGCCTGATAGAGGATACTTCCGCAAGGGCGACACAGGAGCAAAGGCGGTACAGGATATTCTGATCTATCTCGGATTTTCGTGCGGAGCATCGGGAGCTGACGGCATCTACGGGAGCATCACGGAGAGGGCCGTTAAGAAATTCCAAAAGAAGTACGGATTGAAGCCGGACGGGTACTGGGGAAGATACTGCAACGAGAAGGCAAAGTCGCTCCTCGGCATCGCACCGAAGAAGACCACACCTAAAAAGACTAATGCGGAAAAAATCGTAGAGACCGCAAAAGAGGTCGCATGGGCTTATGGAACCAAGTCGTCCAAGTACAGATATCCGAGCGGAGCACCAGTATCAGCCTATAAGAAGGCACTGGATAAAGCCTATCCTGACAGGAGCCATTGGGGAACGCAGACTCGTAAGGGAGCATCCTGTGATGTATGCGCCGGAACTATCATCAGAGCATCCGGCGTGGACAAGAAATTCCCGAGAGGACTGGACGATGATTATAAGTATCTGCCGAAGTCAGACCGCTTCAAGAAGGTGTCCGTAGACTCCAAGTCAGACCTGAAGGCAGGGGATATCATCATATACCGCAAGAAGTCAGGAGGCGGTCATATCTGTATCTACATCGGATCAGGACGGATCGTGGAAGCCGGATATGTCACTAAGCGTTATCCGTGCACCATGAAGTTGGCGGAGTCGAGATTAAAGCTATCGTACCGCAAGAAGAACTACAACATTTTCGGCGTATATCGTGCCAAGTAGGAGGGGGAAAATGCAGAAAGCAATCGACATATCAGCATGGCAGGGCAACGTCTCTGAATCAGGATTCAAGAAGGTCAAGAAGGCGATTCCATGCGTCATCCTGAGGTGCTCCTGTACGACGTGGGAGGGCTTTCATCTCCACGAGGATAAAGTCTTCGACCGCAACATAAAAGCCGCTCACAGCGCAAATCTGAGGCTCGGAGCATACCACTACTCACAGGCCATATCAGAAAACGAAGCCATTAAAGAAGCAAAGTTCGTCATCAAAACTCTTAAGCCATATAAGTCATGGATCAAACTTCCTGTCGCCTTCGATTGGGAGTTCGGAGGGCGGCTCAACTCACACGTAGCGAAGCAGATGGGCAAGCAGAGATGCCGTCAGATATGCGATGCTTTCTGCCGGACGATACGAAACGCGGGATATGACGTGATGGTATACGCCAATCTCTCCACTCTTAACGCATATATTGCATCAGATATCTACAAATCATGGAAGATCTGGGTCGCCCAATATGCTCCCAGATGCCAATATAAGCATGCAATTTATATGTGGCAGTATTCATCCGGCGGTAGCGTCTCAGGACTGTCAGGAAGAATAGACATGAACAATCTCTACGGAGAGGCAAAGAAAGAAGAAGAGAAGAAACTGTACTGCGGAATCCTGCCTGTATTGCCACACAGGGGATGGTTCAGTTCAGGCGATTCCGGCAAACAGGTCAAACTCTTACAGATATTCCTTAACTGGTACTTTAATTATGATCGATTGGAGGTGGATGGCGAGATAGGACGTAAGACCATCGATGCCGTCAGAGAGTATCAGGCCATTGAGAAACTGAAGATAGACGGAGGCTTCGGGAAAGAGTGCCTGAAGAGGGCCAAGGAGGTGAGAAGATGAGCGAAACAGCAGTAACGCTTCTGGTCGCCATATTCAGCTCCAATGGATTATTCTCGCTGATCGTCCTGGCAATAAACCGGCATTACTCCAAGAAGGAACAGAACGAAGAGCGATGGAAGCGGCTCGAGCAGACTTTAGCGTCCGTTACTTATAACCAGCTGTCCGATAAGATCGAGAAGCTGCTGGATCAGGGATACGCCACTCCGGATCAGCGCCGGGAGCTGAAGATCAGCTTCGATGCCTACAAAGCGAATGACTGGAATGGTGACATGGACGAGCGGATGGAGAAGGTTTATTCACTTCCGACGAAGGACCTGAAGGCCAGCCGTGATATCGCAGTGAAACTGCCTTGAACCCCCGTGCACATAAACCATAACTTCGATATAACAAGCAAACAAACCCTTCTATTGGCAATTTTACGTGCACCGCACGGGAGTCAGCCCCAGAGCAATCTGGGGCATTTTTTATTGCTTTTTATTATTCTCGATCTCGTTCATGTATCCGGCAGTGATGATACCGGCCGGAAGCGCAACGATGGCGATCCCCATAAAAGCTGACAGCATCGTAATGAATCTACCAACGTCCGTGGTGGCGAAGATGTCCCCGTATCCGACAGTCGTGAGCGACACGGTTGCCCAGTAAATGGCATCATAAAACCGCTCGAATGTTCCAGGCTCAATCTGAAACATTACGAGGGCCGATACGAAGACGTACCCGACAGCGAGACACCCGACAGCCATAAGGGACTGCCTCTGTGTGCGGAACACGTTTATGAGGATCCGGATGTTCTTGGAGTACCTGATGATTCGGAACACCCTGAGAGCGCGAATGAGCCGGAGGATCCTGAACGCCTTAAACGCCGGGTTGATTAGAACGATAGACGGCAGTATCGATAGCAAATCTATGATCGCCATAGGCGTTGCTGGGTACAGGAGCATCGCACGGGCCGCAGATTTGCCCTCAGAGAGGCCTGAAACGAACCATCTGAGCAAATAGTCGATTGCGAATATAATAACGGTTATATGGTCAACCGCTCGGAGCACATCGTTCTGATGCCGGAACACGAGCGGCAAAAGGCTCGCCAAAATGATGACGATCATTGCAGAATCGTACATCTTATGGTTGAGCACGTTATGGATTCTCTGTCTCATGCTGCTAAATTCCTATTGCCTTATAAAATATATTAGGTTATAATAAATTCAGTCGGGAGGACAACAATTATGAAAAAAGTGATGTCTATCACGATTGAGGAGAGCTTATATGAGCTCCTCAAGCAGATCGCCGAGAAAGAAAACCGTACAGTCTCAAATCTTGTAGAAACAGCGATTATCCAGTACATCGGCGAATAACACGTAACTGTGCCATGCTATCCAACTATTCCCTTATAATAACTATTCCCAAAATTATGATTCTAGTGAATAGTTCCGAAAACGGAATAATTGAATATGGTAGTATGGCACCATCAGAAAGGTGGTGTTTTTTTAATGAAACAAGTTGCAGTCATCGAAGAAAACTCGCTCATTGATTATGCGAATTCTTACAACGAGCTCATGAACGAGCTGTCCAGAACCGAGGTCGAAAAGGTGGAGAACGTCTCTCCAACGTCGGCGCTCGTCTACTACGACACACCGGATGAAGTCGAGAAAGCTATAGAAGCGGCGTTTGATCCGGACTATCGAGTCGAAATCACAAGTGAAAGAGAAACGGAATACGAGGCCATCGTGATCGAGGTCAGAGTTCCGAAAGAGAACGGGCGCGTGTGTGCAGAATGCGAAAATTACATCTGGGGTAAAAGTTGTCCCTACCATGAAGGGCACGTAAGACACATGGACAGCGCTTGTCCGATGTTCAATCTAAACATTTCGAGGTTTTAAGAGAGGAGGCTGTTATGTTCACAAAAAAAGATATAGCGGAAAAAGCCGGCTTTTGTGCAGCATGCATCATCATCATGCTCGCCTGTGCATGGGCATATAACTCCGTAGTTCCGGCGTTCCCGCAGTAATGAGTTACTTTAAGGAATTGCTGGTAGAGGAGCAGGCTGCGGTCAAACAGTTCGAGTATGAGCAGGAGCAGATCCGGCTCGCTCTCACCGGAAGCAGATGTCCGAGCCGGGCAGAGGTAATCTATCGCTTAAACGAAATCCGAAGAAAGGAGGGGAACTATGGCATATGGAATGAACGTGACGCAGTGCGATCTGAGGACAGAGAAATGTCTGGGAAAGAATGATTGCTGCTATGAGTGCCAGTACGGACGGATCTGTGCATCCAGATGCAGAGACGATACGTGCAGACATGCCCGGATCAGCGACCGGCTGCATCAGGGAAAAAGAAAAAGGCTTCAACGCACGGTAGCACTGTCGAAGCCAGATTCCTATCAAGTTGTATTTACATTATACAGCAACAGTGATAGGCGAGTAAATACGTAAAACGAGCAATAGGAGCAAAACATGAATATCAGAGCAGAGAATATAACATTCGACGATCTGGACGAGATCTTGTTCGGGCCGGATGAGGACTCCGTTCAGGACGAGATCCCGGAAGATGTATTCGATGAATTGATGGAGGTAGCAAATGTATGACGAAGATTATCTGAGGACTCTTACGATCCTCAAGGAAATGGTCTATGTCCCGGATTACGTCGATGTAGACGAAGACACCTACGCCTTCGGCACGCTGGAGGCCATGAACGTGGTTCTCGATGGCGCGATCGAGGCGGTTAAGAAAGACATGGAAAAGTCAAGAAAGAACAGCGAGGCGTTTTACAGAGCTCAGTACGAGCTGAACGAAAAGAGACGGAAGGAGACTGACAGCGATGATGAATGAGATTTCAGATGTCGCAATAAACAGCTACTACGCGAACATCTTCGAGAGGGCACACGGCTATGATCCGTATGAGGGCCAATATGAGGACGAAGACAGAGAGGAGGAAGAGGATGGCTGACCACATCCACTGGAAGAAGACAACCAACCCCGATTATCTTGGAGCGTATGCCTTCGATGAGGGCAAGGACATGATCGTTAAGGTCAAGGATGTCCGGATCGAGACGGTCCAGAACCAGCAGGGGAGGGAAGACAAGCCGGTATTGCATTTTGAGGGAGATGTGAAGCCCCTGATACTGAACACGACCAACATGAAGGCAATCGAGAAGGTCGCCGGGTCCCCTTATATGGACGAATGGGTCGGGAAGAAGCTCCAGCTTTATGTCACGATGGTGAGTGCATTTGGGACAACGACAGAGGCAGTCAGAGTCAGAGAATTCGCACCGCAATAGGAGGCGCCAATGGAATTAACAAAAGACACGTATTTCGGTAGAACAGCGAATAAGGAGTACATGTCCGTCTCCCAGTTCAAGCAGTTTAAGGCTTGCCCCGCAGCTGCTATGGCGCAGATCCGGGGCGAGTGGGACAGGCCGATGACAACGGCACTCCTGGAAGGTTCATATCTGGACGCACATTTCTCCGGGACGCTGGCAGAGTTCTTGGACGAACATCCTGAGGTGCTAAATAAGAGATCCGGCGAGCTTAAATCCGAATACAAAAGAGCGAGGGCAGCCATCGAAGCAGCTGAAGCAGATCATGGCTTTATGGCTTATATGGAAGGCGAACCACAGCGGATCCTGACCGGCGAGCTGTACGGAGTCCCCTGGAAGGCAAAACCTGACTTCACATTCCGGGACAAGCTGGTCGATCTCAAGTATATGAGGGACATGCATCCGATATGGAGCGAAGGCGAGAAGAAGACATTTATCGAAGCATGGGGCTACCACATACAGGGGTATGTCTATCAGCAACTGGAGCTGCAGAGAACCGGCGAGTTGAAGCCGTTCTATCTTGCGGTCATCACGAAGGAAGACCCTTCCGACAGGGCCATTATCGAACTACCTCAGTGGCTCCTTAATTCGGCTGGGAGCATCGTCAAACATTACGCTCCGATATTCGGTGCTATTAAGAGAGGCGATGCGGAGCCGGAACGGTGCGGAGCATGTTCTTATTGCCGGAGCACGAAGGTGACAAAGGAAATCACTAAATACGAGGATCTTCTCGAGTTGCTCTAAGCGTTTGGACTCCAAAGGGGCATCGTGAGAGCATATCACTTATTGAAGCGTGTTCCTGACTGACAGTTGGGAGCACGCATTTACGGAAAGGATGACAATATGTTGGGAATCAATCTTAGCGGAACAGCAGCGGCAACAGGACGGAGCATCGAGCCGGGCGGATATATTATCCGTATCACAAAGGCTTATAACAATACGAGTAAGCTCCGTATGGAGTTCGAATTCGATATCGATGAGGGACCGCTTGCGGGATTCTACACTGACTTCGCCGATCGTAACGGGTGGTCGAGAGCGACGTTCTATAAGTATTACACAGATAAAGCGCAGCCGTTTTTTAAGACGTTCATCAACACCGTGGAAGACAGCAACAGGGGCGCTCCTGGACTTGTTGTCGAGATCACCGGCCCGGATGGAGAACCTCAGGAAGACATCGATGAGACCAAATTCGTCGGGCTCCGGCTTGGGCTGGTATTCGGCATGGAGGAGTACTTCAGCAAGAAAAAAGGCAGAGTATATCAGAGGGAGGACTTCTACAATGCGGATTTTGTAACAGTAGACACGATCCGCAGCGGTGATTTCGTTGTGCCGGAACTGAAGAAGCTCGATAATGCTCCTACTGATCAGCCGTCAGATGTAGTCGACACAACAGCCGGATTCGAACAGTCTGAGGCTGAAATGCCCTTCTAAGAGCCATGTTTATCATCGAAGACACACGGCAAAAGGAAGGCAAACATGACATGAAACACCGTTATTGGGTCCAGACTGGAGTGGGGCGGGCAAGATCCGCCCTGTGGTTTGGCGACTACTGGGCAGCTCCTAAGGTTGCTGTAGATACCAAACAGGATATCAAGGAGATCGCAGTCAACCTGTGCGGGAACCGGAAGGAAAAGAGCCGGTTTCGGGAGGAATGCGACAAGGCGAAGACCGCAGGGTGCAAGTTGGTGTTCCTGATAGAGGATAAGAACTACGAGACCATAGACGACCTCTATGGCTCCCGCATCTGGATCCATGACGGAAGGACGATATCCGGAGACAGCATCGCTACGGAGATGCATTCCCTTATGGAGCGGTTCGGAGTCGACTTTATGTTCTGTGAGCCGGAGGAGGCCGGAAGGGTGATTAAGGAAATATTGGAGGGTTGGTGATGTTAAAGAGCGCAGGAGGCTGGATTAAGTGGTACAGGAGGGCAGAGCAGAATGATGTTCTAAAGGATGACCATTTTGATAAGTATCATGCTTTCCTGTACCTGGTCGAAAAAGCCAATATCACGCCAGTAGATATCCCAATCGGGAATCAAACGCTTCATATGGAACGAGGGCAACTGTTCACCAGCGTGCGAAAACTGGCAAAGATTTGGAACTGGAGCCTTGGAAAAACACACAGATTCCTTGGAACACTTTGTGGAACACATATGATACATACCAACAGTATCATGAACGGAACGCTTATAACCATTGAAAAATACAGTGATTTTCAGGGTTCACGGAACACCAACGGTAACACCTACGGTAACAGGAGCGGTAACACCGACGGGTTACAGGATAAGAATATAAAGAAGAATAATAAGAAAAAGCGCCCGAAAAACGCATTAAGCGTTTCGGGCTTTCCAGAAGAACCAGAGACGGAGGCTGATGTATGGCCAGGGAGGAAGACAAAATAATACTCGGCTCTTGGCTCATCGGCGAACATCTGGAAGACGTGAAAACAATACCGGTTGCAGCCTTTGGTGATCTGGCCCCCGTAGCAAAGCAGATCCGACTCGGAGAAACAAGCTATGTGAAGATTGCCAAGGCAGCAGGCATCCATATCAGTGAGATTAGCGATATTCTGTCACATGCACAGTACGAGAATGTGTATGAGTCAATCATGGCGGAGCACCACAAGCGGGAACTCCAGTCATGGCTGCAGAAACACCCGAACGCTGAACCCGAGGAAATTCTGGAGACTATTCAGAAGCATACCAGAACCTATACAAGGAGCCTCCCGAACGGGGTGACGATGTCAGATGCTATCCTCCGTTATTACGAAGAGTTGGATCGCAGAAAGAACCGGGACATGGTCTACACAGGAATCAGGGAACTGGACGACTCGATGAACGGGATCATGCCGGGAACACTGACTGCCGTAGGGGCAAGACCGTCAACAGGCAAGAGCGCGTTCATGCTGCAGATAGCGGTCAATGTAGCGGCAGCCGGAGCAAAGGTCATGTTCTTCCCGCTGGAGATGTCCGTAGAAGATACGACCGAAAGGATCATTATGAGATACACTAGCGGGCTGAGGCAGCGGGAGATCAAGACGGGCCAGCTAGAGCCGGATCAGTGGGATCGGATCTACGATACTGCGAGGGATCTGGAAGACATCCAGGACAACCTGATGGTCTTCGAGAATGTCAGAGACATAGAGACCATAGAGGCCCTGACTCGAAAGCATGCGCCGAATGTTGTGTTCATAGATCAGCTTCAACAGCTTGAAGCAGCGGAACAGTTCCAAAGCGTTCGCGAGAGGTTTGGACATATGACTAAGAACCTGAAGAGGATTTCGATGGAATCACAGACCTCAGTTTGGTTGGCATGTCAGCTGAACAGGAACGCAAGGGGGACAGACGCAACCATGGCGGACCTTAAGGAAGCTGGCAATATCGAAGAGGACTCCGATAACGTGATCCTACTGAGCCGAGACGAAGACGCTGAAGAGGATCGGGTAGATCTAAATGGAGCCAGGGTAATCAAGGTGGATCTGGCGAAGCAACGGTCCGGAATGACAGGCGATTTTCTGATGAAGTTCGTTCCATATAGATTCACTTTCCAGACATTGCCGGAGATGCCACCGCCAGGGTTTTCTCAAGTACAGGAGGAGATCCCGTGGTAAAGGAGACAAGTTATGAGAAAAAGACGAAAATTGAAACTGGTCTGTGAGGACTGTGGTGGAGTGTTTATTGGTGAATCACCTCGTAACCGCAGATGCCCAGAATGTAAGATGGCTCTGTCAAGGCGGCGAGGAATCGAATACTACTATAAGAAAAAGATCGAAGAAGAGAAGAATGCTACGCCAAGCAAACCTGTACCGGAGCCGGAGCCAGAACCAAAGAAGCACGACGCAACGCTTTGTTGGGGCTGTCTGAATGCGGTACCTGATAATGCACACGGCTGCAGCTGGTCGAGAAGCTTAACTCCGGTAGACGGATGGGAAGCCAGACCGAGTATAAAGAATTCAGATGCATGGTTTGTAAAAGCATGTCCAAAATTCATGCCGGACATCGTTACCGAAACGATGGAATCAGAACCAAAGACGCAGGGCGAGGAACCGAAATGGAATGGGACAATAACCTTTGAGGATGAATATGACGCCATGACATTCATGGCGAACGCATACAGACTGTAGGAGGAACGAACAATGAGAGCACTATATAAAGGCCCAGCAGACAAGGGCTTCAGAGAAATCATCGTACCGAACTTATTGCATCCGCTCCAGGAATTGGTCGGCGGATATATCGAAACAGTAACGGTGAAGCTTAGTCCACAAGTGATCGTGATCTGTAACGAAGAAGCGAGGCTGCAACATTTGGCGTATAACTGCACGATAGAAGGCAAAGACTATACCGGCGAGTTCGACTGTCCATTCTTCGGGAGCATCCTGCTGGTAGGGGTGGACGGGGAGGAGTTTACAGATTGCCCGATCTCACTGGTACAGGCAAATGGACTGATCCTGAAGGAGGGATAGCATGAGCGAAAAGATAACTCAGATTTTGGAAGAGATAGCAGCTCAAATCTGCGATGAGTATTGTAAGTATCCGAGTCAGATCGCGAGTCAGGAAGAGCTGGACAGGATATGTGCAGAGTGTCCGCTAGAGAGGATTTAGGAGGCAACACGATGAAAAGCGAGTGGAGAGTAACAGTCAACATGATCGGTTCGGAAAAGAAATACGGGGTGTATCGCCTGAGAGATATGAGTCAGACCGACCATTCCGGAAACCGAGAAGAGCTGGGCAGATGGTTCGATGAGCGAGAGATTGCGCAGGTCTACGCTGACGCGCTGAACGAACAGGAGGAAGAAGCATGAAACGATTACCGATAATAACAGCCGCAGTGGTACTGGTCGGGGCCTTCTCCCTGATCCAGACTGCGTGCGCTGAGTCGACGCAGCTGCACCTGCTGATCATCTCGCAGACACAGGATGCGCAGATCGAGGTAACTGTAGGAGATAAGACGAAGACGGAGGAGCTGGATGCCGGGCTGAACGCATTGAGTTATCCCGCAGCCTCCTGTCTGGACGTCTCGGTCCTTGCCTTCGGGGACGACACGGATCTGATCCCGATCAAGGGAAGCGACGGGGACTGGTACGCTGTAACGATGGTAGGAGCTCCGGAGGCGGAACGATGACACAGCCAGATGGATATAAGGACGTCACATCGATCCTGGACTTCGTCAAGATAAAGATCTGCGACGAATACTGCAAATACCCAGAGCGATATACCTTTGACGGGAGGACGTATCAGGACGAAGAGAGGTTTGAGGAGCTGCTGGCGGAGCACTGCGACCAGTGCC
>OCTW013373111.1_pt1 | contig 13236 bp, 12 predicted proteins | sample 1539671 | NCBI WGS metagenome assembly OCTW01 (sample SAMN02144230, study PRJEB22623) | gut metagenome | biome: sheep rumen | host: Ovis aries | place: New Zealand | reverse complement strand
TTTTCCGAATCGCGGTGCAAAGATGCGATTTAGCGAGTGCCAACAAACTCGTTTGATTGGCCGAGCGTGAGCATCTTCGCCGTTTGCGACGGCAAAGATAGACAATGTTCATCAAACAAATGGTCGGTTGAAATACTCCTTAATTCAACCGACCTTTTTTTAAGTTCTGTTAGCCGTCGAGCCTTATGCCTCCACTTGACATCGTCAACGATATATGTCTTTTTTGCTTCATAGCAATCTGCGGTTCCTGCTTTACCTGCCTTGCGCTCGCAAAGAAGAAATTTGACATCGGAAAAAGCGTTCAAACCACGGGGTACTTTTAAAAACAGGGAACACCACGGGAACACGCACCCACGCTATTATAGCATATTTTGGGTAGTCGTTGAAAATCAAGATTATTTGTAACTCTCTGATAATGAGCAACAAAGTACGTTTATGAAAATCAAGAAAAATCATATTGGGTCAACAGTTAATCAGGGGGTCGTTGGTTCAAGCCCATCCTGAAGCGCCAAAGAAATCAAGGAGTTACGAGCAATCGCAACTCCTTTTTATTTGCAATAGGGAACACCACGGGAACACGGGTTATTTCCCCTCTATCCATTTATTGATAAGAGACGCATTAATGTTAAGGCTATCTTTATAGTCAAAGCATGCGATTTCATTTTTGATTAAAGGGCTTTTGATTAAATAATCTTTATTTCTTATCCTTATTCTTGAAAAAATAAAATATAATTTGTACCTTTGGGGCAAAATATTACTAAAAACATGGCAAAGAAAAAGGAACAGATAGAAGAGCCGTTAGAGAAGCAGTTGTGGAAAGCCGCTGACAAGTTGCGCAAGAATATTGACGCAGCAGAGTACAAGCATGTGGTTCTCGGCCTCATCTTCTTGAAATATATCTCTGTATCATTTGAGAAACTCTATGCAGAACTGGTGAAACTGAAAGATGAAGGTGCTGATCCAGAAGACAAAGAGGAATACAAAGCAGAGAACATATTCTTTGTACCTGCTAATGCCCGTTGGAGTTATCTGATTGGTCAGGCTAAGAATCCGCTCATCGTCAAATACATTGACGATGCGATGGATGTGATTGAATGCGAGAATCCATCGCTGAAAGGTGTGTTGCCCAAAGTCTTCTCCCGTCCCAATCTTGATCCGACAAGTCTTGGTGAACTCATTGACTTGATTGGCAACAGCACATTATCCAATGTGAGCACGGGCAGTGCAGATTTATTGGGCCATGTCTTCGAATATTTCTTGGGTGAGTTTGCTTTGGCTGAAGGCAAGAAGGGCGGCCAGTTCTATACACCTCGTAGCGTCGTTGAGTTATTGGTCAATATGCTGGAGCCATATAAAGGGCGTGTATTAGACCCTTGTTGTGGTTCTGGTGGAATGTTTGTACAGAGCGAGAAGTTCGTTAAAGAGCATCAAGGACGTATCGACAATATTTCCGTTTATGGTCAGGAGAGTAACCAGACCACTTGGCGACTCTGCAAGATGAACCTTGCCATTCGTGGTATTGATGCCTCTAATGTAAAGTGGAACACCAAAGGCTCTTTCCTCAATGATGCTCATCAGGACGTGAAAGTTGACTATGTAATGGCAAATCCTCCTTTCAATGATAGTGACTGGAGTGGTGACCTGTTGCGCAATGATAAGCGTTGGCTCTATGGCGTTCCCCCTACGGGCAATGCAAACTTTGCATGGATTCAGCATTTCATCTATCACTTGGCACCATCAGGACAGGCGGGTTTCGTTTTGGCAAAAGGTTCGCTGACATCAAAGACTGGTGGCGAAGGAGATATCCGCAAGGCATTGATAGACAAAGGTCTCATTGCTTGTATCGTCAATCTCCCTGCTAAACTATTCCTAAATACCCAGATTCCTGCTTGCTTGTGGTTTGTAACCCGTAACCGTACCTGTCATCCTGGCGAAATCCTCTTTATCGATGCCCGCAACAAAGGCCGTTTGATTAATCGTCGCACCCGTGAACTGACAGCCGCAGATATCAAAGAGATTGCTGAGACCTATCACCATTGGCGCGAAGAATCCAATGACTATCAAGACATTCCCGGTTTCTGCGCTTCTATTCCCGTCAGTCGCGTTGCCGAACTGGACTATGTCCTCACCCCAGGCCGTTATGTTGGACTGCCCGAAGAGGAAGATGATTTCAACTTCGCCGAGCGCTTCACTGCCCTCAAGGCTGAGTTTGAAGAGCAATTGAAAGAAGAAGAGCGATTGAATAAACTGATATTAGAGAATTTTGAGAAGATTAAAATATAAGATAAGTTATGGACTACAAAATACCCAACTTGCCTTTAACAATAGACGTAGAATCAAAAGCTGTTCTACGACAACTTAGTTTGGCTCATCGGAAATTAGCAGAACTAAAAGGAGTTGCATTAACAATTCCTAATGAAAACATCTTGATTAACACTTTGATTCTTCAAGAAGCCAAAGACAGTTCTGCAGTTGAAAATATCGTCACAACACACGATGACTTATACAAAGCAGAATTGAATATGGATAACTTCACCGTTTCTGCTGCGACAAAAGAGGTACAAAACTATGCTGAGGCTTTAAGATATGGTTTTCAACTTATTAGAAACAATAAAGTATTAACGCTCAACAATATTAAAAGCATTCAGCAACGGTTAGAAAAGAATACGGCAGGTTTTAGAAGTGTACCCGGCACAACACTTCAAAATCAGTTTGGCGATGTTGTTTACACTCCCCCACAGGACAAGACTGTGATAGAGAAGTACATGGATAACCTACAGCAATTCATCAATGATGAATCTATGTGCGATTTAGATCCATTAATAAAAATGGCTATTATTCATCATCAATTTGAAAGCATTCATCCTTTCTATGATGGTAATGGTAGGACTGGGCGTATTATCAATGTACTTTATTTAGTTATCAATGACTTACTTGATTTGCCAATTCTTTATTTGAGCCGATATATTATTACCAATAAAGCAGAGTATTACAGACTTATTCAGGCTGTAAGAGAAGAAGGCAAATGGGAAGAATGGATACTATTTATACTTAGAGGTATTGAAGAAACGGCAGGTCAGACCATCACGCTGGTAAAAGAGATATCAAAGTTAATGTTAATTTATAAGGTCAGAGTGCGAGACCTTCTAAAAAAGGCATATAGCCATGAACTGCTGAATAACCTTTTCAGCCATCCATATACAAAAATAGAATATGTTATGGAAGAAACAGGTGTCATTCGTCTGACAGCCACAAAGTACTTAAATAAATTGGTAGATGCTGGGCTCTTGTATAAGGTAAAGCATGGCAAATACAATTACTACTTAAATATGCCTCTCATTGAATTATTGAGTAATAGCAACACTTTATCATTAAAACAAACGGAGCAGATAGAATCGGTAAATAGATAGTGATATGATTTGTGAATATACTATATATGATACTGCTGATATGTATATGAATGTGGCTTTTCCTATACATGAAACCGATAACGTGCATACAAAAACGCCAAATCGTATATATGTTAATCATCATAGAGATACAAAAAAAGAGAGAAGCGAGTGGAAATATATATTTAATCATAATAAATAATAATTATGGACAAGAAAGAAAATAACACAGCAGATGTACGGTGGCTACAGCGGTTCAATAACTATCGCAAGGCATTAAACAAATTAGGACAGGCTGTTGATATAGCCTCCGAAAAAATGGATTGGGGCGAGGAAGTGGATGATTTGCTTCAAGAAGGTCTTATTCAACGTTTTGAATATACACATGAACTTGCATGGAAGGTCATGAAAGACTATGCCGAATATCAAGGTTATACCGATATTAAAGGTTCACGCGATGCTTTCCGAAAAGGACTGGAAATGGGAATCATTGACAGCGAGAAATGGATGGAATCTATAGAAGACCGTAATCAAACATCGCACAACTATGATGATGAGACCGCCAATGAAATCTATAAGGCTGTCGTAAATGAATATTATCCATTATTTAAGAAGTTCGAGAAAGAGATGCTTAAATTCTCAGAACCAGAATTGTTTTGATTATGCCATACGGACTGAAAGATATAGAGATTGAGAAAATCTGTCGTTTGTTTGCAGAAAACGAGCGAATAGAGTCTGTCATCTTATATGGCTCTCGGGCAAAAGGTAATTATAAGCCTTTCTCAGATGTTGACATCACTCTGAAAGGAGATGAATTGTCTCGTCATGACTTGAATTTCTTGAAAATTTCCATTGATGATTTATTGCTTCCATATCAATTTGATATTTCCATTTTCAAATCTTTAAATAATCCTGATTTAATTGACCACATCAATAGGGTTGGAATTGCAATATATAATAGAGGATAAAAGCACCATGAAACTATTTTCTGAACGATATAATTATACAAGAGTCTCTAATGTGATAATTAGAGAACAAATCACACCAGAGATACAGAATGCTATTTGCTCTTGTTATGACAAACTAAATGCTTTTTTCATGGAATCAGGAGCTTATTACAATGACCCATATATTAATATGGAAAAATATTTGTGGACTTATTTTCTAAACCAACGTGAAGGAAACTTTCATGATGGTAGAAGATATCATGTAGTTGCAACTCTCTTTTTGGAAGATAAAAACAATCCTTGGTATAGAAAACTGGATTTGGTTGAGTTCACTGTTAAATATCTGAATGCTCTTGACAAAAGAAATGATAGAAGATATTATGTTTCCAGTTCGTTTATTAATCAGCTAAACTATGAATTTGAAAGATTGAATTTTGCCTATAGAGTGGTCAATACGGAAATAGTAGAAATAACTTCAAAAGAGGAACTTACAGCAATAGAATCCTCTATGCATGAATCCTCCAAAAATATTAGAATACATTTAATCAATGCATTAGAGTTGTATGCAAAGCGACCTGTAGGAGACTATAGGAATTCTATTAAAGAATCTATTTCTGCTGTTGAAGCTTATTGCCGAGAAATTACAGGTGAGAACACTTTAGGCAACGCGCTTGATAAATTGAAGGACAGGGGACTGATAATACCAACAATATTGAAAGTCGCATTTGAGAAACTGTACGCATATACTAACCAACCAGACACAGGAATTCGACACGCTTTAATGGATCAAGACGGCACGTATACGCCAGCTTCAGAAGAAGCTTTGTTTATGTTGGTTTCATGTAGTTCTTTCATTAATTATCTGAACCGGAAGCTAAAATAGTTATATGAGCGAGTGGAAAGATTATAAGTTGGCAGATTTGACTATTGATGGCAAGGGTTGCTATGGTATTGCCGCTCCTGCTGTGGAATATGATGCCAATAAATATACATATCTGAGAATAACGGACATTAATGATGACGGAACTATCAACAAGAATGGTTTAAAGTCTGTTGATGATAAAAATGCATCTAACTATCTACTGAAACCAAATGATATAGTATTTGCAAGAACAGGTGCAAGCGTTGGCCGCAGCTATTTTTATGATGGAAGAGACGGTGAACTTGTATATGCAGGGTTCCTTATCAAATATAGTTTAGACCCCACCAAAGTCAACCCCAAACTATTGAAGTTCTACACTCATTCTCAAGCATATTATGATTGGATTAAAACTGTAGATAACGGAGCAACAAGAGGCAATATTAATGCTCTGACATATGCATCTATGCCAGTTTTATTGCCAGACAGAAACAAACAAGATGAAATAGTATCTATTCTCAGTTCTTTAGATGACAAGATAGATTTGCTGAATCGTGAGAATGCAACACTTGAAGCAATGGCAGAAGCCCTCTTCCGTCAATGGTTCATCGAAGAGGCCAAAGAGGATTGGGAAGAAGGAAAACTTGGGGAGATATGTGAATATGCAAAAGAAAAAGCAGATATTGCAAACATTGATAGGAATACCTATATTACAACAGAAAACATGTGTTCCAATAAGCAAGGTGTTGTACCCCCATCATCCGTACCAGAGAATATAAAAGTAACTATCTATTCACCTGATGATATTTTGCTATCAAATATAAGACCATATTTTAAGAAATTATGGCTATCAGATAGAAATGGTGGCTGTTCAAATGATGTTTTATGTATTAGAAGTAAAAGTAAAATATTCAAATACTTTGTATATTATACAATTAGGCAAGACGAGTTCTTTGATTATGTGATGTTGGGCTCAAAGGGTAGCAAGATGCCAAGAGGAGACAAACACCATATTATGAACTGGCCCATACAGAAACCACCTAAGCAAATGCTTGAACTATTCAATGAATTTGTATTAAGAAGCATAGGGAAAATGCAAAACAATAATAGGCAGATACTATGCTTAGAAAAGCAGCGAAATACACTTTTACCCAAATTAATGTCAAATACTAACGTATAAAGAACATGATCCATAAAATATTAGAAATTCAAAACAGCGGAAGATTCTTGAATTACAAACCTTCTGAGAAAGAATATGGTTGGAATGGTATTTTTTCCCAAAAGAATACCATTTATGCAGAAAATGGTTCTGGTAAAACCACATTTACACAAATTTTAAAATCCTTATCTGGGAATAACTGCGAATTAGTAGAGAAAAGGAAATCTTTACAGTCGATAACACCCATTAGGATATCTATTCTTGATGATAAGAATAAAAAATATGTATACCAAACAAATAACTGGAATAATTTTATTCCCTTTGTTGAAGTTTATGATAGCTATTATTCCGAATCTAACATTTATATCGTTTCACTAGGTAACTATGAATTTCCTAGTAATTTCTATGATATTATTCCTCACGGATACGATTTAATCCGTGAAATAAAGAAATGGAGACATAAACGAAGCAATTATGCTACTAATATTCGTAATACAAATCGCGAAATAAAGTTAGCCACAGATGTTATTGAACGGAAGAAATTAGAGGGCATCCGAAAGAAGCAGCAGGAAAAAAAAGATCAGTTCTCAATCAAAGTAAAAGATTTAGAAAATCAATTAGATTCTCATATTGAAGAAATTGGAAAGTTGTATATTGAAAAAGCAAACAATTATTTGCGTAAGTTTAATCCTAATTTGGAAATAAAAGAATCAAACAAACAGGGACAACAGTTAGTATATTATATAAACATAAATGGAATTGAAGCAAGGTCAGACACCACAAGTATTCCTTTGAAACATACATTAAGCGAAGGGGACAAAAGTTCTTTGTCTTTATCTTTCTTTTTAGCACGATTAGATCTTTTACCAAATATAGAAAAGAGAATTATCGTGTTTGATGATCCTATTTCAAGTTTTGATACCCGAAGGCGGATGATGACAATTTCTATACTTTCAAGAATTGCAAAGAAATCAGCACAATTTTTTTTATTAAGCCATGATATAAACTTTATAAAAGAGTTTTGCGATAGAAATCCAGACAGTACAAACCTCAAAATAGTATGGCGAAATGAGTCCAGTGTGTTTGTTAAACATAATATTAATGTGGAAACAATGACTGGTATCACAAAAGATATTTATACTTTGCAAAATTACTTAAAGAACGGAGCAATAAATGATTTTGAAAAAAGAGAAGTTATAAGATGTATACGCCCTGTTATTGAAGGGATATTTAGATTTAAGTATCTTAATGAATTCACAGATAAAGAATGGTTAGGAAATTTTCTAGAGCATATAAGGAATAGTGACAAAGATTCTCCACTTTACCGATTGAATGACTATTATGATGAGTTATCTGATATCAATGATTATTGTAAGCAATATCATCATTCAAACCCTAAATACATGGAGGAGCCAATTTTTGATGAGGAATTAAGACAATTCGTACAAAAAACTTTGAATATTCTTGCATATATATAATATGAAAGTTGAATTAATTATAACCATTATTATTGCAATAGGCGGTTGGGGATTTGGCTTATACCAAATGTTCAAAAATAGACGATGGCAGCAAAAAGATTTGCTTGCAAATAGGCGATATGAAGAATATAATCGCTTTATGAGAAAATTGGAACAAGTCAATGAGTCTGTAAGGAAGAATCCAAACCTTATATATGGAATGTCCAATGATTTCTTATCAGTAATCTTAAACGGGAATGCAGAAGAAATAAATACTGCATTACTAAAATATAATCAAGAAATTCTTGACTTTGTAAAAACATCAACGGAACCGTTATGGATTATTAACCAAGAAATAAGTCCTCTGTTGTTAATTGCATCTGATGATTTGTCTAAATTACTTTCAAAATTAAAAGAGTTAATTGAGGACTTTAACAATGAAATGCAAAACTGTCTTTCAAAAGTTAGTGCCAATGATTCCAATAGTTTTAAAGTGTTTGAGACCATTGGACATGATGAGAGATGGAAAGAATTTAAGACTCTTAATGATAATATCATACAGTTAATGCGTAAAGAAATAAACATAAAATAAGTCTATGGATGAATTGACGATGAAACGGCTTGCCGTTATAAAACAATTATATCTTCATGGTATAGACCAATCATATGAGACAGAACCTATGAATGGCTTTTCCATCTTGTCTTTTCATGATAGTGTGGAAATGTTCATGAAATTATGTGCAGAACAGAAGAACGTGCGTATTGACAGAAATGTAAATTTTGGAGATTATTTTGTTAAATTACCAGACCTTCAGTGTAATGCAACGATGACTAATTTGAATAGTAAACGAGTAAACTTAAAGCATTATGGCACACTCCCTTCAAAACTGGATATTGAAATTTCAAGAGCAAATGTAACTGATTTCTTTGAACAAAATACACCTATTTTTTTTGATATTGAGTTTAATGGAATCTCGCTTATTTCTTTAATAAAATATGAGAGTGTCAAGAACTATATGGAAACTGCACTTTCGAACTTGACATCAAACAACTATAAAGAATCCATAACTAATTCTCAAATTGCTTTTAAGGAGTTAATGGCTTGTTATGAAGAAGAAAATACAAAAGAGTATCGTAATCCTTTTGATTTTGCAGGTCATTTACGTCGTTTAAGTCTATTTAGTGATATACGGAAGATAGACCAAGACTTTTCGCATTTTGTAGATGATATAAAGAATGCGATTAAAAACATGGAGGAAATGACGAAAATAATTGGTTGGGGAATTGACTATAAGCGCTACTGTAAATTTCGTCTGCTTTCTCCTTATATTCAAATGTGGTATTCTGAGAACGGACGAGATTATGATTGCTACATTAATGATGAGCATGACAACAGGAAATGCAATCTACGAAATGCACGGTTCTGTTTTGACTTTGTTATAGAGTCTGCCCTGAAACTTCAACAATTTGATATAGATATAAATGAAACAATAGAATAGCATTATGACCAAACTCTTGGAATCTGATATTGAGCAGTTGGCGATAGAACGGCTACAGGCGAAGAGGTGGAACTACCTCTATGGGCCGGACATTGCGCCAGATGGAGAGACGCCAATGCGGACATCATTAGACGAGGTGGTGCTAAAGGAAGTGATGGCAAAGGCAGTGAAGCGGCTGAACCCAACGCTGACAGAGGAAGTGCGTGATGAAGCCATCAAAACTATGCTGCGTATTGCATCGCCTGACACGCTTGCCAATAATGAGACGTTCCATCGGCTGCTCACAGAGGGAGTACCCGTTTCTACCTATCAAGACGGTATGGAACGGGGTGAGAGAGTTTGGTTAGTAGATTTTGAATACCCGTGGAACAATGAGTTTACGGTGGTCAACCAGTTTACCATTATAGAAAATGGGCATAACCGTCGCCCTGAAGTACTGCTTTTCGTGAATGGTTTGCCATTGGTTATCATTGAACTGAAGAACGCTGCCGACGAGAATGCTACCATTGAGAGCGCCTACAGGCAGATAGAAACCTACAAACAGCAAATCCCATCGCTGTTCACCTATAACGAACTGATTATCATTTCTGATGGATTAGAGGCTCGTGCTGGTTCTTTGTCGGCAGGATTCAGTCGCTTTACAGCATGGAAGAGCGAGGACGGCGAGCATATTGCCTCGCCCTTGATGAGCCAATTAGAGGTGCTGATCAACGGGATGTTGGAGAAAGACACCTTGCTCGACATCATCCGCTCGTTTACAGTATTTGAGAAGCAGAAGACAGAAGACCTGAAGACAGGCATCACCACCATCAAAACGGTGAAGAAGATTGCTGCCTATCACCAGTATTATGCCGTAAACAAAGCGGTGGAATCGACATTAAGGGCCACAGGCATCAATCTTGGTGGCGATAAGGTTGCTGAATCACCTGCAAACTTCGGCTTTAAGACGGTGAAAGAACAAGCGGTTGGAGATCATAGGGCTGGTGTGGTTTGGCACACACAAGGCAGTGGCAAGTCGCTGTCGATGGTATTCTATACGGGAAAGATTGTGCAACGACTGAATAATCCTACTGTCGTGGTGATTACTGACCGTAATGACTTGGATGATCAGTTGTTTGACACCTTTGCAGGCTCCCGTCAATTACTGCGCCAAACACCTGTGCAGGCAGAAAGCCGAGAACACCAGAAATCACTGCTAAAGGTGAACTCTGGAGGCGTTATCTTTACGACCATTCAGAAGTTCCAGCCTGAGACGGGCAATGTGTATGAACAACTGACAGACCGTTGCAATGTTATTGTGATAGCCGACGAAGCACACCGTACCCAATATGGCTTTAAGGCCAAGACGGTGGATGTAAGGAACGAGGCAGACGAGGTGATTGGCTCGGAAGTGAAATATGGCTTTGCCAAGTACCTACGTGATGCCCTACCCAACGCCACTTATCTCGGCTTTACTGGTACGCCCATCGAATCGACGGATATCAACACGCCTGCCGTATTTGGCAATTATATCGATGTCTATGATATTGCTCAGGCAGTAGAAGACGGTGCTACGGTACGCATCTTCTACGAGAGCCGTTTGGCAAAGGTGGCGCTGAGCGATGAAGGCCGAAAGTTAGTGGCTGAGTTAGACAAGGAGTTGGATACGGAGACGATGGACGATGTGCAGAAAGCCAAAGCCAAATGGACACAGTTGGAAGCACTTATTGGTAGTCCAAACCGTATCAAAAACATCGCTGCTGACATTGTGCAACACTTTGAGGAACGTCAGAAGGTATTTGAGGGAAAAGCGATGATTGTAGCCATGAGCCGACGGATTGCTACGACATTATACGAGGAAATCATCAAACTGCGTCCCGAATGGCATTCGGATGACTTGTCGAAAGGTGCCATCAAGGTGGTGATGACTTCTTCGGCCTCAGATGGGCCGGAGATTGCCAAACATCATACCACTAAAGAACAACGCCATGCATTGTCCAAAAGAATGAAAGACCCAACTGACGAATTAAAACTGGTCATCGTACGCGATATGTGGTTGACAGGCTTTGATGCCCCTTGTTTGCATACACTTTATATCGACAAGCCCATGCAGGGCCACAACCTGATGCAGGCAATTGCACGTGTGAATCGAGTCTATAAAGATAAGCCGGGTGGATTGGTGGTTGACTATTTGGGCATTGCATCTGATTTGAAAAAAGCCCTATCGTTCTATTCTGACTCAGGTGGCAAGGGCGACCCAACGCTACAACAGGAGCAGGCGGTAGTCCTGATGCAAGAGAAATTAGAAGTGGTAGAGCAGATGCTTTACGGACTGGACTATCAACAGTATTTCACAGAAACCACTTCAGGCAAACTTTCGTGGATACTGAAAACAGAAGACTTCGTGCTTGGCCTGGAAGATGGTAAGAAGCGGTTTGTCAATGAGGTGACTGCCTTAGGGAAAGCCTTTGCTATTGCTATTCCGAATGAGCAGGCTATGGACGTGAAAGACGAAGTGGCCTTCTTCCAAGCTGTGAAAGCCCGTCTGTGTAAGTTCAACGAAAGGGGTGTAGGACATAGTGACGAGGAAATCGAGACGACCATTCGACAGGTCATAGACCAGGCTTTGGTATCAGAAAAGGTTATCGACATCTTTGATGCGGCAGGCATTAAGAAGCCTGACATCTCTATTCTGTCAGAAGAGTTCTTGATGGAACTGAAAGGCATGGAGCACAAGAACATTGCGATGGAAGTGCTTCGCAAACTATTGGAGGACGAGATTAAGGCTCGCTCGAAATATAATTTGGTGGAAAGCCAGTCGCTGATGGAAATGCTTGACCGTTCCATTACCCGTTATCATAATAAGGTGATTACGGCTGCGGAAGTCATTGAAGAACTTATAAAACTCAGCAAGACCATCGTAGAAAAAGACGAAGATGCCAAAAAGATGGGGCTGAGCACCTACGAGTATGCTTTCTATACCGCAGTGGCCAATAATGAAAGCGCTAAGGAACTGATGGGCAAGGACAAACTGCGGGAACTGGCTGTCGTGCTGACAGAAACTATCCGTAAGAATGCTTCCATCGACTGGACTATCAAGGAGAACGTAAGGGCTAAGATGAAAGTTGCTGTCAAGCGACTGCTACGCAAGTATGGCTATCCACCTGATATGCAACTGTTGGCAACAGAAACCGTACTGAAGCAGGCAGAAAAGATAGCGGAGGAAATTGTCAATAATGATTAAGACTTTTATGGGAGCACCACGGGAACACGCTGCTATCGAATTATAGCGATTCGTAGACAGTCATAGAAATCTAATGGTTGAAGTAGTTCGCTGATAATGAGGAACTAATATAATCGTTTTTATCACAGATAATGGTGTCAAAGAGACTGTTAATCAGGGGGTCGTTGGTTCAAGCCCATCCTGAAGCGCTTACGAAAAGGAGTTGCGATTTCTCGCAACTCCTTTTTCATGCCCAAATTTAGGTCTGTGTACACCTGGTGTACACGCAGCAGGTCCTTGTATTTATGCTAATGTAAGGCAATCCTTATTTCTTCCATCTGAACATTATACTAATAAGTTGATGCAGAAGCAGCGGTGAACAGCCAGCGTTCATCTCGTTTAACGAGCTGAAATGAAAGTTGCAGCCGCCATGTGTGACGACCACCACCGAATACAGCGGCATTTACCCGGCTACGACCTGTGAGGGTGGCTCGGTCTCCATTGGCATTGATGTCTATCTGCTCATGTTCGGCTGATCTCTCGGTAGAGGGCTTCTATCTGTTCCTTATCGTCCATTGCTCTATCTGATAAAATTGGCAGCATGACCATCATAAGCCATGCTGCCGCAAATATTTTCATCCGTAGGTTTCGATAAGATATTTCACAAACTGCGGGTCTTGGAAGTTGACAGTGCCCGTATCGTGCTGGTTCATAGTGGCAATCT
>OCTW013414605.1_pt1 | contig 13238 bp, 11 predicted proteins | sample 1539671 | NCBI WGS metagenome assembly OCTW01 (sample SAMN02144230, study PRJEB22623) | gut metagenome | biome: sheep rumen | host: Ovis aries | place: New Zealand | reverse complement strand
GATCATTCAGCAATTTCTACAGAAATGAAAGTTGTTCAAAAATTAAAAGAAGAAGGAAAAACAAAACAAGAAATAGGAAGAGAAAAGTTTCTAGAAGAAACATGGGATTGGACACATAAATATGGTGGAATAATTCAAAAACAACAAAGAAAACTTGGATGTTCATGTGATTGGGATAGAACAAGATTTACTTTAGATGAAGGAATGAGTGATGCAGTTCTAGAACAATTTGTTAACTTATATAATAAAGGCTTAATTTATAAAGGAACAAGAATGGTAAATTATTGTCCAAGTTGTAAAACATCTATTTCAGATGCAGAAGTAGAATATAAAGAAGAACCATCACATTTATGGCATATAAGATATGAAATAGTAGGAGAACCAGGAAAATATGTAGAAGTTGCTACAACAAGACCTGAAACAATGCTAGGAGACACAGCAGTTGCAGTACATCCTGAAGATGAAAGATATAAAAGTATTGTAGGAAAGAAATGTATTTTACCTTTAATGAATAAGGAAATTCCAATTATAGCAGATGAATTTGTAGAAAAAGAATTTGGAACAGGATGTGTTAAAATTACACCTGCACATGATCCAAATGATTATCAATCAGGACTAAGACATAATCTTGAAATAATAGAAGTATTTGATGAAAACTATAAGATGGGAAATCTTTTGCCAGAACTTAAGGGAATGGATTTATTAGAAGCTCGTGAAAAAATAGTAGAAATGTTACAAAAGTCTGGAAATTTAGTAAAAGTAGAAGACTATACTCATAATGTTGCAAAATGTGAAAGATGTAAATCTACAATAGAACCAAAAGTATCAATGCAATGGTTTGTTTCTATGAAGGATTTGGCTAAAAGAGCAATAGATAGCGTAAGAAGCGGAAAAACAAAATTTATACCAAAAAGATATGAAAAACAATATTTTAATTGGTTAGATAATATTCAAGATTGGTGTATATCAAGGCAATTATGGTGGGGACATAGAATACCAGCATATTATTGTGATGAATGTGGACATATAAATGTTGCAAAAACAGAACCGAAAAAATGTGAAAAATGTGGAAGTACACATCTTCATCAAGATGAAGATACATTGGATACATGGTTTAGTTCAGCACTTTGGCCATTTTCAACACTTGGCTGGCCGAATACAGAATCAGAAGATTATAAAAGATTTTATCCTACAAATGTTTTAGTTACAGGATTTGATATTATAACATTTTGGGTATCAAGAATGATGACACAAGGTCTGGAATTTACGGATGTTGAGCCGTTTAAAGATGTACTAATACATGGAATTATTAGAGATAGTCAAGGAAGAAAGATGTCAAAGACTTTAGGAAATGGAGTTGATCCATTAGAAGTAATAGAGAAATATGGTGCAGATAGTTTAAGATTTTCAGTACTTTCAGGTACTACAATGGGAAATGACATAAAATATATGCCAGAAAAATTGGAACAGGCTTCAAATTTTGCAAATAAAATTTGGAATGCTGCAAAATTTATTACAATGAATGCTGTTTCTGATGAAGAAATTATTGAATTTAGACAAGAAAATTATGATTCAAAAATTCATTCATATAAAAAAGAAAGTTTAAAAATAGAAGACAAATGGATTATAAATAAACTAGATAAGCTTATAGTTGAAGTTACAAAAAACATTGATAATTATGATTTAGGTATTGCTTTAGACAATATTTATGGATTTGTAAGAGATGAATTTTGCGATTGGTATATAGAAATGGTAAAACCTAGAATTTATAGTGAAAATCATGATGAAAAAATAAGAGTATCTTTTGTATTAGATTATGTATTTAGTGTATCTATGAAATTATTACATCCATTTATGCCTTTTATTACAACAGAAATTTATAGACACTTAACAAAATATAATGACAAAGAATTGATGATGTCAAGATGGCCAAAATCAAAACAACAATTTGAATATAATGAAGAAGAGAAATTTATAGAGACAGTTAAAGAAATGATTGTTGAAGTTAGAAATGTAAGAGCAAAAATGAATGTACATCCATCAAGAAAAGTTAAATTAATTTTTGTTACAAATAAATATAAAAATCAATTAAAAGAATCAGAAGAATTTATAAAAAAATTGGCATTTGGAGAAGATTTAATAATAAAGGAAAATAAAGAAGGAATTGCTGAAAATGCAGTATCAATAATAAATGATGAAATAGAATTATATATGCCACTTGAGGGATTGGTAGATTTAGAAGAAGAGGCAAAAAGAAAAGAAGAAGAACGTAAAAAAATAGAATTTGAAATTGAAAGAGCTGAAAAAATGCTTTCAAACCCAGGTTTTATAAATAAAGCTCCTAAGTCAAAAATTGATGAAGAAAAGTCAAAACTTGAAAAATATCAAGAAATGTTAAAAAAATTAGTTTAATATAAGAAAGGAAGTAAAACATGAATACAAAGTATATTTTTGTAACAGGAGGAGTTGTTTCTGGATTAGGAAAAGGAATAACTGCTGCATCACTTGGAAGATTGCTTAAAAATAGAGGATATAAAGTAACAATTCAAAAGTTTGACCCATATTTAAATGTTGATCCAGGGACAATGAGCCCTTATGAACACGGAGAGGTTTTTGTAACAGATGATGGAGCAGAAACAGACCTAGATTTAGGTCATTATGAGAGATTTATAGATGAAAATTTAACAAGAAATTCAAGTGTAACAATGGGAAAAGTTTATTCAAATGTAATAGAAAAAGAAAGAAGAGGAGACTATTTAGGAAAAACTGTACAAGTAATCCCACATGTTACAAATGAAATAAAAGAAAAAATTTATAGTTTTGACAATACAGATACAGATATTGTAATTACTGAAGTTGGTGGAACTATAGGAGATATAGAAGGAATATCAATAATAGAAGCAATTAGACAAGTAGGATTAGAAAAAAATCCAGAAGATGTATTATATGTTCATGTAACATTACTTCCATATATTTCAGGATCAAATGAAATAAAATCTAAACCTACACAACATTCTGTAAAAGAGTTGCAAAGTTTAGGAATTAAGCCAGATATATTAGTATGTAGAAGTGAAATTGAAATACCAGATAATGTTAGAGAAAAATTGGCATTATTTTGCAATGTTAGAAAAACCAGTGTTATACAAAATTTAACTGCAGATTGTTTGTATGCTGTACCATTAATGCTAGAAAAAGAAGGCCTAGGAAGAGAAGTATGTAATCATCTAAAACTTGACAATTATGTACCAGATAATGAAGAATGGGATAAAATGATTCAAAAGATTAGAAATACAAAAAAAGAAGATAGAGTAAAAATTGCAATTGTTGGAAAATATGTAAGGCTTGAAGATTCTTATATTTCTGTTATAGAAAGCTTAAATCATGCTGGTTTTGAAAATAATGTAAATGTTGATATAGAATTAATTGATAGTGAAACAATAACACAAGATACTACAGAAAAAAAATTAAAGGGATTAAATGGAATTATTGTTCCTGGAGGTTTTGGAAATAGAGGAATAGAAGGAAAAATAGAAACAATAAAATATGCAAGAGAAAATAATATTCCATTTTTAGGAATATGTCTTGGAATGCAGATGGCTGTTGTGGAATTTGCAAGAGATGTACTTGGAATTAAAGATGCAAATTCAGCAGAATTTAGTGAAACTACAAAGAATCCAGTAATACATATTATGGAAAATCAAAAAAATGTAGAAAAAAAGGGTGGCACAATGAGACTTGGAAGCTATCCATGTATATTAAAACCAGGAAGTATTGCATCAAGAGTTTATAATGCTGAAAAAATAGATGAAAGACACAGACATAGATATGAATATAATAATGATTATAAAGAGAGATTGGAAAATGCTGGATTAATATGTTCTGGAACATCTCCAGATGGAAATTTAGTGGAAATAGTAGAAATTGAAAAAAATCATCCATATTTTATAGCTTCACAATTTCATCCAGAACTTAAATCTAGACCAAATAGACCAGCACCATTATTTGTTGGACTCGTAGAAGCGGCAAAGAAAAATAAAGAAAAAAATTGATTTTGGGAGGCATAAATGCTAAACTTAGATATTCAAATGTTAGATAGATATATAATCTTTTTTATGATGTTTTCTTGTGCAGGATGGATAATGGAAACAATTCTAGTATCCATCCAAAATAAAAAATTAGTCAATAGAGGATTTTTAATAGGACCATATTGTCCAATCTATGGTTGGGGAGCATTATCAATTATTATTACATTAAAAGATTTTAATTTTAACCTAATTTTATTATTTTTTATGGCAATGCTAGTATGTGGCATATTAGAGTATTTTACAAGTTGGATAATGGAAAAGGTTTTTAAAGCAAGATGGTGGGATTATTCAAATAGAAAATTTAATATAAAAGGAAGAATTTGCTTAAGAAATCTTATTGGTTTTGGAGTCTTAGGAGTAATTTTGATATATTGGGTTTACCCATTTTGCAATAATTTTTTAGATAGAGTGCCAGTTAATACATTACATATTATTAGTTTAGTATTTTTCATAATATATACATTAGATACAATAATATCATTCATTATTGTTTATGGACTTAGAGGAATAAATAAGGAAGTTAATAAATCAAATAAATCAGATAATACTGAGGAAATTTCTAAAATGGTTAGAGAGATATTCTCTGAAAAGTCATTTTTACATAGAAGAATTATTAATGCTTATCCGAGATTAGAATCTATAAAAATAAAAATGAAAGAGATTAAAACGAAAATAGAAGATGCCACAAATGAGGCAAGAGATGTTGTTGCAGAAAAAGTTAATGACGCAAAGGATGCTGTAACAGAAAAAGTGAGTGGTGCAAAAGACGCTGTAACAGGAAAAATGAATGATGCAAAAGATGCAATGTCTGAGAAAACCGAAGAAATAAAAAATTCAATAAGACAGGGCAAAAGAAAATTAAGAATAAATGTATATAAAGGGAAGAAGAATATTAAAACTACTTTTAAAGGTATGAAATTGAAGTAAGGTTTATAATAGAATTTTAGAAAGGATTGATTAGATGAACATTTTGGCAGTAGGAGACATTGTTGGAAATTCTGGTGTTAATAAGTTGAAAAGTGAATTAAAAGATATTAAGGCAAAATATAACATAGATTTTTGTATTGTAAATGGAGAAAATGCAGCAGAAGGAATGGGTATAACTAAAAAAAATTTTGATGATATAATTTTGGCAGGAGCAGATTGTATTACAATGGGAAATCATACATGGGGAAAAAAAGAAATTTTTACATTTATAGATGATCCTAAAATTTTAAGACCATTAAATTATCCAGAAGGAGTTTGTGGTAAGGGACATAATATTTTTGAATGTAATAATAAAAAAATAGCTGTAATAAATGCAATGGGAAGAGCAGAAATCAATGTGCAGACTGAAAATCCATTTATACAGATACAAAAAGTTATAGATAAAATAAAAAAAGAAGTTGATATTATAGTTTTAGATTTTCATGCAGAAGCAACTGCAGAAAAAGAAGCTATGGGATATTTTTTAGATGGAAAAGCTACAATTGTTTTTGGAACACATACACATGTTCAAACAGCTGATGAAAAAATATTGGAAAAAGGAACAGCTTATATAACAGATATAGGAATGACAGGACCTAAGAATTCTGTACTTGGAATGGATAAAGAGGCTGCTTTAAAAAGATTTTTAACTGCGCTTCCAGAAAAATATAGAGTAGCAACAGGTGAAACAATGCTTAATGGATGTGTATTTAAAATAAATGATGAAACAAATACAGTTATGGATATTGAAAGAATTACAAGATAGAGTTGATTTTAATAAAAAGAAAAATGTCGAATTTTGCGATGAAAAATGGAAAAAATTTCCAAAAAACTATAGACAAATAATTTTAATTGAGTTAAAATAACATTATAAAAGTTGCAACAAAAAATAAAATTATAGGAGGCAAAAGAGAATGGAAATTTTAAAAATTTCATCTAAATCAAATCCAAACTCAGTAGCTGGGGCTATTGCTGGTTTGGTAAAAGAATCACAAAGGGCTGAAATGCAAGCAATTGGAGCTGGAGCCCTAAATCAAGCAGTGAAAGCAGTAGCTATAGCAAGAGGTTTTGTAGCACCATCTGGTGTAGATTTAGTTTGTATTCCTGCATTTGCAGAAGTTGAAGTAGAGGGGGAAGACAGAACAGGGATAAAACTTATTGTGGAATCAAGAAAATAAATAAATTTTAAATATTTTTGGGGGGCACTAATTTGTGCTCTTTTTTTAATTAATTTATAAAAATCACTTGATAAAATTTGGAAAATAATGTAGTATATATAATGAAATGAGGTAATTATGAAAAACAATATTTTTGGATTTTTATTTTTTGTATTTATTGTAATTATTATGGGTTTTGCAATATATAAAGTAAATTCAAACAAAAAAGATAAAAACGGTAATACAACAGATAATGCATCTGTTGTAGATATGAAACAAAAAGGTACATCACTTACACTTGCAATTTCTAACTTTGATACTATAAATCCAATAATTACAAAAAACAAGGATGTACAAGATATTACAAAATTAATTTATGAACCATTAGTAAATATTACAGAAGACGGAAGGGCAGAACCATGTCTTGCAAAAGAATGGGAAACTACAGACAATAAGACATATATTATTAAACTCAGAACTGGAGTAAAATGGACAGATGGTACTTTCTTTTCAAGTAGTGATGTCCAGTATACAATAGATAAATTATTAAGAAGTGAAGAAGCAAAAGATGCGGTTTACCTAGAAAATGTTAAATATTTACAAGAGGTTGATATTATAGATAATACTACAATAAGAATTATATTATCAAAAGAGATACCATTTTATGAATATTATCTTAATTTTCCAATACTTAGTAGCCATTATTATGGTAATGATAATTTTTGGAATACAGATAAAAATGATGCACCAATAACAACAGGAAGATTTTATATTTCAGAAACAAATGGTAATTCAATAATTCTAACAAAAAATGAAAATTGGTGGAATAAAGAAAATGATAATTCTATAATTAATAAGATAACAATTAATTTCTATTCTACAGTAGCAGAACTATATAATGCATTTAAATTAGGTGGAATAGATTTAATTTCTACAAAAAATAGTAATTTTGAACAATACATTGGAAAAATTGGTTATAATGTTAATGAAATAGAGGGAAGACAATTTTCATTTATTGCTTTAAATACACAAAATGGAATATTATCAGATGCAAATGTTAGAAGGGCTATAAGAGCAGCAATAAATAAAAATGAAATAGCATCAAATGAATATAAAGGCACATATTTTACTGCAAATTTTCCACTAACTAAAAATAGTTATCTCGTAGATGATTCAAATGATAATTACTTTAATTTGGGTAGTATGGAGAAATATTTAAATGAATCTGGCTGGAGGCTTAGAAGTAAAATATGGCAAAAGACAATAAATTATAAAACAACAAGATTAGAGCTTAATCTAGTAGTTAGAGCTGATTCAAATAGAATTGGAGTAGCGGAATATATTAAAAATACATTAGCTCAACAGGGAATAATTATAGATATAATAGTAGCATCAAAAGAAAATTATAACAATTATCTTAAAAATAAAAATTATGATATGATTTTAACAGAAATAACAAATTCTATTTCTCCAGATTTATCAACATATTTTGCAGATAGAAACCTTGCTAATTTTAACAATTCAGAGGCTAAAGAAATAATTAATGATGTAAAAAATATTACATCTGAGGATGAACTAAAGAATAAATATCAACGTTTATATGAAATTTATGATGATCAAGTTCCATATATAGGAATTGGAAGAAATAAAATATATGTTATTACAAATTCATATTTAAATGGAGACATAAAATCACAATGGTACAATTTATTTTTTAATATTAAAAATTGGTATACAAACTAAAAAATATAAAAATACTATTGACAAAATAAATGTTTGGTGTATAATACAAATATACAAACAAAAGTTTTATATAGATATTGGCGAAAAAGTCAATACATAAATTTAAGGAGGATTGAAAATGGCAGAAAATTCAGAGAGAAAGAAAGCATTAGATGTAGCATTAAGTCAAATTGAAAAACAATTTGGAAAAGGATCAGTAATGAAATTAGGAGAATATAAAGCAATGGAGATAGAGGCAATATCTACAGGATCTTTAAGTTTAGATATGGCTCTAGGAATAGGAGGATTGCCAAGAGGAAGAATTATTGAAATTTATGGACCTGAATCATCAGGTAAAACAACTCTTGCACTTCATGTAATAGCAGAAGCACAAAAGCTTGGAGGAGAAGCAGCTTTTATTGATGCAGAACATGCTTTAGATCCGGTTTATGCAAGAAGATTGGGAGTTAATATAGATGAGTTAATCGTATCTCAACCAGACACAGGAGAGCAAGCATTAGAAATTACAGAAAGCTTAGTTAGAAGTGGTGCACTAGATGTAGTAGTTGTAGACTCAGTTGCAGCTTTAGTTCCAAAAGCAGAAATTGATGGTGATATGGGAGATTCTCATATGGGGCTTCAAGCAAGACTTATGTCACAAGCCTTAAGAAAATTAGCAGGAGCTGTAAATAGAACAAAAACAGTTATTATATTTATTAACCAATTAAGAGAAAAAATTGGGGTTATGTTTGGAAATCCTGAAACTACGACAGGTGGTAGAGCATTAAAATTTTATGCATCTGTAAGACTAGATATTAGAAGGATAGAAAATATTAAGCAAGATGGAAATGTAATAGGAAATAGAGCAAGAGTAAAAGTTGTAAAAAATAAAGTCGCTCCACCATTTAGAGAGGCTGAATTTGATATTATGTATGGAGAAGGAATATCAAAAGTAGGAAATATATTTGATATGGCTGTTAATATGGACATAATAGATAAGAGCGGTTCATGGTTTAGCTATAATGGAAACAGAATTGGTCAAGGAAGAGAAAATGTTAAAAAATATTTACAAAATAATCCAGAATTGCTAGATGAAATAGAAAAGAAAGTCAGAGGAAATGCTGCAAAAGCATTTGAAGACAGCCTAGGAGAAGAATTACCTGCTGCAGGAAAAGATGATGAAGAAGAAGAAGAAAATTAAAATTTTTAGAGGTTAAAAATGTATTCTATAGAAGAATTTGATGAGAAAAAAACGCAAGTAATGAAATACATTGTATATAAAAAAAGAACAGAACAAGAAGTTAGAAATAAGTTTTCAAGAATAATAGATGAATCTATGTTAGAAGACATAATAGAATATCTAAAAGAAGCTAAATATCTTGATGATAGTGAATATATAGAAAAAATGATAAATAATTTTAAAATATTAAAAAATTTATCTATAAAAGAAGTCAAATATAAGCTTTTAGCTAAAGGGTTAAACAAAAATCAAGTGGAGGACTATATTTACGAACACAAAGAAGAATTAAATGAATATGAAATAAATTCAGCTAAGAATTTAATAATAAAAAAACAGACAGATATGGAAAATGACCAAATAAAACAATATCTATTAAAAAAAGGATATAATATTGAAAATATAAATAAAGCAATGTTTGAGAACTAATTTTAAAAAAATATTTATAAGAGAGGAGGGATTTTGATGCCAAATATCTTAGCATTACAAACAAATAAATATGCAATAAAATTGGAAAATTTTGAAGGACCATTAGATCTGTTATGTACTTTAATAGAAAAAAATAAGATGAATATATATGACATAAAATTAAATGAAATAACAGATCAATATATTAAATATTTAAATAATATTGAGACAGCAAATTTAGAAGTTAAAAGTGAATTTTTAATAATGGCATCAACTCTCCTTTATTTAAAATCAAAAAATCTATTACCAAAAAATAAACAAGAAGAGGAAGAAATAACAGAGGAAGAACTTATAAGAAGAATAGTAGAGTACAAAAAATATAAAGATATTACTCAAAAATTAAGAGATAATTTTGACATATATTCAAAAAGGTTATATAAACAACAGGAAAATATAAAACTTCCAAAACAAGAAATAGTTGGAGAATATGAAGAAGATATTATTCCAAAATTTTATTTAAGTGTAATTAAAAGAAATGAAGATAAAATAAATAGAAATGCAAAAAATATAGAAAAATTAGCTATCACAGAAAATTTCACAATTGCTAGTAAACTTAAAGACATGTTTAGAGAATTAATAAAACATAAAGAATTTAATTTTAACAAATTATTTTCATTAAAACATCATAGCAAAAATGAAGTTGTAACAGCTTTTTCTGGACTTTTAGAATTATCTAGAAGAAATAAAGTTTTAACAACACAAGAAGAACTATTTGGTGACATAAATGTAGAAAAATATAAAAAATAGCTATTAGTAAATAGATTTAGAAAAATATAAAAATAGAGAAAGGAGAGTTTAGCTTAGCATTAAATTTAGGAATGGCTAACACAAAAAAATATGACAATAAAAGAACTATTAAATCAAGGAATAATAATGTTAAAAAATGAAGATATAGATGCTCCTAAGAATAAAGCTAGAGTTTTATTACAATATACATTAAAAGTTACAAAAGAATATTTAATTATATATGATAATAAAAATGTTACATCAAGTCAAAGAGATGAATATACTAGAAACATAAAAAGGCTTATATCAGGAGAACCATTGCAATATATTACAGGACTTCAAGAATTTATGAAACTAAACTTTTTGGTAAACAAAGATGTTCTTATTCCTCAGCCAGACACCGAAATTCTAGTGGAAGAAGTAATTGATCTTGCAAAGAAAATAGAAAATCCATCAATACTAGATTTATGTACAGGAAGTGGTGCAATTGCAATTTCACTTGCAAAATATGTACCAAATGTAAAAATATATGCAACAGATATTAGTAAAAAAGCTTTAGAAATAGCTAAAAAGAATGCTAAATTTAATGGTGTGCTAAATAACATAGAATTTAAAGAGTCAAATATATTTGATAAAATAAAAGATATGAAATTCGACATAATAGTGTCAAATCCACCATATATTCCAACAGAAGATATTAAAAATCTTCCAATAGATGTAAAATATGAGCCTATGATTGCTTTAGATGGTGGAAGTGATGGACTTGAATTTTATAGAAAAATTTTTGAAAATGGATATAAATTTTTAAATAGACTTGGTTTTATTTGTGTAGAAATAGGATATAACCAAAAAGAAAATGTAAAAAAAATTATTGAAAATAAAAAAAGGTATGTTGAAACATATTCTAAAAAAGACTTATGTCAAAATGATAGAGTGATAGTTACCAGAATAGGATAAAAAATTGACAAAATAAGCTTTTTTTGCTATACTATCAAAATGTAAGAAGGATGAATAAAATGCCAAGAAAAAGTATAACCAAAAATTATTTATATAATTTGACTTACCAAATATTAATATTGATATTACCATTAATTACTACACCATATTTATCAAGAGTCTTAGGTGCTAATGGCACAGGAATATATAGTTATACATATACAATAGTAAACTATTTTGTGCTTTTTGGGTCACTAGGAGTATCACTTTATGGACAAAGGGAAATAGCTTATGCACAACAGAAAAAGCAAAAAAGAAAACAAGTATTTATAGAATTAGTATTATTTAGGTTTATTACAATTTCAATATCTACAATAATTTACTTTATATTTTTTATAAAGTCAGGGGTTTATAGTAAGTATTACAAGATTCTATTGTTTGAAATACTTGCTTGTGCTTTTGATATTAGCTGGTTTTTTCAAGGACTTGAAGAATTTAAAAAAACAGTTACAAGAAATATATTAGTTAGAACAATTAGTGTTGCATTAATATTTATTTTTGTAAAAAAGCAAGAAGACTTAACAATATATATGTATATATATTCTGTAGCAGATTTTATAGGTAATTTAACATTGTGGTTTTATTTACCAAAATACTTTAGGGGAGTTAAAATCTCAAAAATAAATATTACCCATCAAATAAAGCCAATAATATTATTATTTATACCACAAGTTACTTTAAAGTTATATAATATGTTAGATACAACAATGCTTGGAAAAATGGTAGAAAATAAGGCAGAAACAGGATATTATGAGCAAAGCCAAAAAGTAATAAGATTATTACTAACTGTAGTTACCTCACTTGGTACAGTAATGATACCAAGGATGGCAAATATGTTTGCAAATGGAGAGAAGAAACAAATAGATTATTATATGAAAAGATCATTTAGTTTTGTGTTTTTATTAAGTTTTCCAATGATGTTTGGAGTTATAAGTATTGCAAAAGCTTTTACACCTGTATTTTTTGGAAAAGGATATGAAAAAGCAGCTATATTAATGTCAATTATTAGCCCCATAGTTTTATTGATGGGAATTGCAAATGTATTAGGAAATCAATATCTATTACCTACAAAAAGGCAAAAAGAATATACAATATCAGTAGGAGCTGGAGTAATTGTAAATTTTATTTTCAATTATATATTTATTAGTTTGTGGACATCTATTGGTGCGTGTATTGCTACAGTTCTTTCTCAAGTAGTGGTAGATTATATGCAATTTAGACAACTAAAAAATGAAGTGAATTTTAAATCAATAATGAAATTATCAAATAAATATTTATTTGCTTCAATTATTATGTTTATAGCATGTAATTTAACAAAACTAATAATTTCAACTGGAATATGGTCTATTGTACTTCAAGTTGTTGTTGGAGTAGTTGTTTATGTTGCTATTTTAATAAAAACAAAAGACGAATATTTATATATGTTATTAAGAAAATTACATGATAAATATGTTAGTAAATTTGGAAATGATTAATTTATAGTTAAATTAAAGAGGAATGAATATGTATTTAATAGTAGGACTTGGAAATCCAGAGCCAGAATATTGTTTTACAAGACATAATATGGGTTTTGATGTTATAAATAAATTATCAGAAAAATATGATATAAATGTAAATAAAAGTGGATTTAAAGCTCTTTATGGTAATGGAGTTATAAATAATGAAAAAGTAATTTTGTGTAAACCACAAACTTATATGAATTTAAGCGGTGATTCTGTAATTGAAATATCAAAATTTTATAAAATATCTTTACAAGATATTATCATAATTTATGATGATATTGATATTGAGTCAGGAATTATAAAAATCAGAAAAAAAGGTGGACCAGGTGGTCATAATGGTATGAAGTCTATTATATCACGACTTGGAACAGAAGAATTT
>OCTW011555087.1_pt1 | contig 13239 bp, 10 predicted proteins | sample 1539671 | NCBI WGS metagenome assembly OCTW01 (sample SAMN02144230, study PRJEB22623) | gut metagenome | biome: sheep rumen | host: Ovis aries | place: New Zealand | reverse complement strand
GTCCACTTCATACCTCCGACCTAAAATCAAGTTACGTTTTTAATTGGTCTCATCTCCTTTCGGAGAATTACTTTCTAAATGAGAAAAAAAATTTTACAGGAATGTTTGTAGTATTAGGGTTTCCATCTCCTTTCGGAGAATCTCTTTCTAAATGGCATATAAGTATGTATTTAATCAGACTGATGATGAGTTTCCATCTCCTTTCGGAGAATCACTTTCTAAATACACTTTCTATAAGCATTTAAAAGATATGCCACCTGGTTTCCATCTCCTTTCGGAGAATCTCTTTCTAAATACAATATTATCAAAGATACAGACCCTAAAACTTGCGACGGGTTTCCATCTCCTTTCGGAGAATCTCTTTCTAAATAGTAGAACCGACCGAATCGACCGAATCAACGACGTTTCCATCTCCTTTCGGAGAATCACTTTCTAAATCCAGGCAAAGGAAATGCTTAATAAGATGAGAGAGGACCGTTTCCATCTCCTTTCGGAGAATCACTTTCTAAATCGTTATATAACGAAGATACGGTAAGAAAGCTGATAAAAGTTTCCATCTCCTTTCGGAGAATCACTTTCTAAATAATTCAAACTTATGTGCACAGAAGACGCTGAGACTGTTTCCATCTCCTTTCGGAGAATCACTTTCTAAATAAAAAAAACAGCTCTGTGTCGAGAGACTCGAAAGCGGGTTTCCATCTCCTTTCGGAGAATCACTTTCTAAATCGATATTTGCCGCCGCTTTTTAAGTATGTGTGTACGTATGGTTTCCATCTCCTTTCGGAGAATCACTTTCTAAATGAGGACGAGGATTATCTTGATGGAAATATAGTTTTTACGTTTCCATCTCCTTTCGGAGAATCACTTTCTAAATCAGGTTAACGCTGACTACACCGTATCTGTAAAGGTGTTTCCATCTCCTTTCGGAGAATCACTTTCTAAATTTTAAAAGTGGTACTATTATCACCGTCGAGGACGACGTTGTTTCCATCTCCTTTCGGAGAATCACTTTCTAAATTCGATACAATGGAAAAAATTGTTAGTGCTGACAGCTTTAGTTTCCATCTCCTTTCGGAGAATCACTTTCTAAATCATATCCTAGTGCACATTGAAAAAATCATAAAGCGGATTGTTTCCATCTCCTTTCGGAGAATCACTTTCTAAATCCGTACAAGGTAACGCAAGAGATGGCCAACGAAGGTTTCCATCTCCTTTCGGAGAATCACTTTCTAAATTTAAAATCCGAAAAAATAAAGAAATCGGAATCGGCAGTTTCCATCTCCTTTCGGAGAATCACTTTCTAAATTACATTAAAATGACAGTGTTCGGACGTTCCGAAAAAAGGTTTCCATCTCCTTTCGGAGAATCACTTTCTAAATCATCTATAATGCAATGCTTGATATGATTAAGGCTGAGTTTCCATCTCCTTTCGGAGAATCACTTTCTAAATGGTAGGTATAAAAAATGAGAACACTTATTATTAAAGCAACAGTTTCCATCTCCTTTCGGAGAATCACTTTCTAAATTGAAGTCAAAAAATTCAATCAAGTCCGAATGGACTTTGTTTCCATCTCCTTTCGGAGAATCACTTTCTAAATATTGATTTAGCAGAAGAAAACAAAATTTTGCAAAAGTTTCCATCTCCTTTCGGAGAATCACTTTCTAAATCCTTTTTTGCAACACATTGACACAGCTTTCACGGACGTTTCCATCTCCTTTCGGAGAATCACTTTCTAAATATAAAAAACGATGTTTGTATTGAGGAAATCCGCTAAAAAGTTTCCATCTCCTTTCGGAGAATCACTTTCTAAATAAACCAATAGAACCTATAAAAAAGAACAGCTTCGGTTTCCATCTCCTTTCGGAGAATCACTTTCTAAATACCATCCCTGCAGAGCCTTGTGGCTGTATGGCAAAATTGATGTTTTGCGGGGCAAACCGTTTCGATCTTTTTTCTAACAATATCTGATGCTTGAAAATCGTGAAATAGCACGTATTTTCAAGCATCGCGGCAAAATCATTTAAACGAATTTCCACTTACATTCTCCCATTTGATAAAGCTTTCCCGAATAACGAGTCACTTTCAGTATATGGGGAGAAACACCCTTTTGTCTATCTAAATAATGCTTATGCTGACGGGGAACGTTTGTAGCATCAAATATATTTACTGCCATATCAAGTCCTACCTGTTGTCCAAACAAAGGATAGACTATAGTTTTCGAAGCAAAGCCTACTCCTCCGCCAAGGTACACAGAATCCGGCTTTCCCGGAGTAATTTTTAAAAACCTCGTTCTAAAGGATTTATTATAGCTTTCGCTAAAATTCTTTATGGCCATCATAATATCTTCTTTACTATAAGGACAGATCAAGGTATCAATGGTAATTGTAAAATGAATCTTAGTTCCAGGCTTTATGCATTCTCTAAGAACATTAAGATTTTTCTCCATTCCGTTCGCATGATATTCAATCCTTTGACAAAGAACCATGTCTTTAACGTTAAGCGGTTCTGAGTCACTAACGATTAAACCCGACAATACATCATTTACCGCATCACCTCTATTTTGGGTATTCCTATCCAATTTATTAAATGCTTCTACCTCTAAATTATGTGTTTCTCTATTTAATAAGGTGTTTCTTTTACCTCCATGATTCAGTGCATCTCTAAACTGCGTCTTCACCAAGCCTAAATCCCCCCTATGGGTCTCTATGTCAGTTGCAAGCAGAATGGTTCGTAGCATTCCCTTTATAGAACTTCCGGGAATATATGGATATCCATAAGGATCCTTTATAAATTCCAAAACCGAAGCAGGCGTACCTCTCTCTAAAGAAGTATCTGACTGCATAATCCTATACCTTATGCACTCACTAACCTCATCCGTTCTTACATTCTTTTCCTTCAAAAATCTAAATAAATCTTTCTTGTATTCATCTAGAAAAAAGGTCTCAAAGTCATTGAGAAGCCCCCTCTTTCTCATAAAAGAAAAAAGCAAAGGCACATCCATAACAAAGATATCATTGTTTCTGAGTAGGTACTCTTTTTTGTTAAGTTCTCGTCCTGATCCTACAAATAAAGGCCCAACGGTTTCCAACTCAACATCATATTTTTTCAAGTAATCTCTCATAAACTACACTCCCATAAAAATCGGTTTCCCGTACTTATATACAGGATGTTTTCCTCCTGATGAAACATCATATATATCTCCGTTATATTTCTTTGAAAAAACAGATCCTGCCGAAATCATAAACAAATCTCTCTTTTTCATGAAACTATCTGAATACGATGTAGACTCAACAAATCCACTTCTCTTCTCCAAAGAGTATGATGCATCCTTCATACAGGAATCAAGTTCTTCGTCTGATGGCAAACTTATAGACAATGAAATATACCTGTCTCTTGTCTTATAAAATAACTCTCTTATATTGTCCGGCAATTTACCCGAAAATATTTGAAATCTTCCCAACCCCGAAGAACGCTTACCTCCAAGTCCTGAAAACGAAAGTCTGTCCAACAGATCATAGAATAAATCTTTAGCGTCATCATTTTCATATCCATAGATAATATAAAGCCCCGCATTTTCCGAAAAGCGATATGAACCGATTCTATAAGGTAATGATTCTTCCAATCCTCTTATAGCTACATGTGTCTCAGAGACATGATGACCAATCTTTTTTTCAAGATCTAATTCGGTTTCCGGATCCAATTCTCCTCGTATATATACATCCCATTTAGACATGGCAACATATTTCATTTTCTTATACTGTTTCTTCTTTATTGAAGAACCATTAGGATCGTTTGTGACACGGAGATACGGCTTCGGAAGAAAAAATTCATCACCAACATATGGAAATCCGTCCGACATTAGGAGATCACCACGCTTCACATATCCCAGAAATTCTTTGAAAGTGTCTTCTGATTTCAAGGCTTCAATGCATAATGCCGAAAACAGAGTATCCGCACAAAAACTCACATTAGATTTTTCCAAAGATTTGTTTCCAAAATGTACTCCAAACGGAAATTTCAATTTATAAATTCCATATTCCATAGAACGATCCTGTCCTTACTCAAGGCTCTTTGAAAGAATCTCATTACACTGAGTCATCAAAGATTCATCAACATCTCCTACCACTACTTCAGCATAAATATCTGAAAATCTCACTTTTCCATACCCTCGGGAACCGTTTCCTCCAAGGTAGTCATACTGGAGAAGCTTAAAGCCCTCCGCCAGAGTCTCTATATCCTCCATGAATTCCTCTTCATTCTCGTATTCATACATGATATCTAATTTAAATACAGATCCTCTGACTGCTCTTTCAATCTGACGAGGGTTTGCGACTGCTGTTGCTCTATTTATAGTATTTTCAAATTTCACTTCCGTCATACTTTGTAAACCGAGTTTACGAAGTTCGTGCTCATTTGCAAGAACCATATCCGAAAAAAGAAGACGGCTTCTTTTCACGTTTCCCTTTTTGGCAGAACCAAAAAGACGCGTAATTCTTTCATTATCATCATCCGGTTTTGTCGCCATCATCTCGTTATACTCTTTTGCCAATAATGTTCTCATTTTCCCCTTAATCGAAGATCCGGGTATCATCGGCAGATTTGTCTTTACATCCTTGAAAATTGGAGAGTCTACTGCTCCAATTGCCGCAAAAGCGGAGGAACCACCTATATGCATGCCTGTTTCAACATTAAGATTTCCGGTTATCTGTATTTTACTGTACATTCCTCTGCCTCCTTAATCATTTCCACCATAGAATTTATGGAATGCAATAAGTGCCTCCATATAGTGATTAAACAAAATATAATTTGCTCTGCTTCCTGCAATTTCTCTTAAAACATCCAAGATTTTAGCTTCCTTGACAAAATCCTTAACTCTCGGTTCCCTTCCACACTCATATACAAAGCGCATACGCAGATACTCTATTCTTCCCATTAAATCTGCATCCAGCTTGTCATCTTTAAGCACCAATACATTATTGTATATGTCAGCTGACATAGCTAAAAGATTTCGTATTTTCGAAGTTGTCACCATAGGAATAGCCCGTCCTGTCTTAGGATTAGCTTTATCTTTCAAACAAACAATAGCCTTTTCTGCCATGTCTACATAATTTGTATCATTGATTGTCTTCAATTTTCTTCCTCCCCTCTATGCAAATAAACATACAGTTCTATAGCTGTTTTCAGCTGTCTCCTGTCGCTTTCATTATTAATCCATTTAATCATGTTACCAGAAAAATGATTAAATATTTCCTTCAGTTCTTTATCCGCATCCGCTTCCGGTTCCAGCCTTGAAAGCATATAGATAAATCGCGCAAAGTTTATCGGTTCATTCTGATTCCTTATTAACTCCAGTATCCTATATAGTAGCGCGTTACCATGCTGATTTTTTACCACTTCAAAATATTTGATGATTTCATCGAGTTTCTCTCCGATAACATTTTCTTTTAATTCTGTCCATTTATACGTGCCATCGCTTATCTTATCTCCATCATGGAAATACCCGTCTTCCAAAAGAGTTACGGCATTTTTTTCAGGAAGCTCTTTCGAACGATCCACCATATTTTCAACTTCAACGGCACTCACACTCACAGGATAGCTATCATCATACAATCCAATACCGGCAGATATACTTAACGTTCCTTCTGCATATTTATCAAATGCGTCTCTCAGATCGATAGCAAACTCTATGATTTCATTCCATGCACCAACAACAAATACATCATCGCCGCCGGAATAAACGATGGTAATATTCCGTTTTTCTTTCGGTACACCATCAAATGTAAATTTCGGATTTTCAAGTATCTTATTAATATGCAACTTAAAAAACAGTGACAATTGCCGCGATAATGTTGCTGTTCTTGAAATAGTCAGATATTTATCATCATTCTCACTATTTTTAAATCCTGATACAAACGCATGTCCCAAATTATCAACATCAGCTCTTAGTATCCCAACTCGATTTATTCCCTGTGAGGACTCTGCAAATTCTTCAAAGGTCGACTTTGTCGTATAATTTCCTACCCAAAGCTTTGTTGCTATATGTTTGCCTGTATACGATTTATTCTTACTATAAGCTCTGACAAATGCATCATCGTTTGCCATTTTGTTTTTCAGAGTTTCTTCTGTATCTATAGTCAGCGTGAATCCTCCCGGTAATGGAAGACCACCTTCTTTCTCTCCGTATTCTACCGTAAAGAAATCCGAATAAAGGACCTTTGCAGAAAAACGTTCAAGTTCACTACATATTGGGCAAAGACCATTTTCATTTATTTTAGCCACTCTTTTGCATACAGAGCACTCTCTCGTATAATCTTCATGCTTTTGAGAATTCAGAGCTTTGATCGTATCTGCACCATACCTACTCATCTTCTGGCTAGATATTCTTTCAGACACAATTTTAAAAATCTTTTCATAGCTTCCATGCGGCTGATTCTTTAAATTGGAAGCTGAACATTCGCTGTAACCACCAGCTATATAAAGCTCTGTCTGGAATTTTTCCAAAAACCATTTATTGGTTTTATTTATGAAATTCGTAAATGTCGCCTTACAATCTTCGGTATTCGGAAGGATCAGATAACAATGTCCGCCTCCGACGTAAAGCAGATTACATCTTGACATTCCCAGCTCTAGAAGCAGTTCATCTATAATGTGCTCCATGACGATCTCAAGGTAAAATGATCTAGCCCTCAACGTCCGTAAAGCATTCTTTGTCTGAATCGTATATATAAAGTTCTGTATTCCCGACACATCAAGACTCGCAACTATGAATGCTTTTTTTTCATAGAACTCTTTCTCATCCTTAAAAAGAGCTTCTTTGTAATTGCTAACCCCTTCGGAATCCAAATACTTTACAATGGCATTCGCCACAGCAGCCGTCAGCTTTAAATGATCATACAAAGATATATCCGGAACTTCCGCTGCAGAAGTTGAAGACGGCACAAAAGATAGATTCGCCTCCATAACCTCTAAAAGTGAATTTACATACTCTGTCGATAAGTCTATACTTTTCAGATTGTCTGTAATGTTCAGTACAATGTTATGATACTGTTCCTTCGTAAAGCTTTGTTTTTCATTCGTAGGAAAATTAATATCCTTCTCAACGTTTATATAATGTGGAGAATAGTACGCCTTCCCATCATTTCTATTCAGCAAATTGAAAACAGGTTGCAACGGAGTGTGCAATTCAAAACCTTTTGCTTCCTCTGTCTTCTCTCGACGATCCACAGAGGAAGCAATGTTATCAGCGATATAAACAGCGTAGGCCAAAGAACTATCATCTATTGGCGCACCACTCAGGCTTCTTCCATGATGATATCTCACACAATTTAAAATATCTTCATCTTCTATTTTGATTTCATTTTTCAAAAAATCGTACCCACTCTGGCTATGTGTACGAACATCCGAGCCATCACGATATATGATTTTCCCTATATCATGAAGAAGTGCTCCAATAATTACTTTTAAATCTTTATCTGTCACATTTATCCTCCTCTATAATTTTCATTGCGCCCATACCTATACCGGTTTTTATTCCCATTCCAGAATATTCTCCAAACTGAAAAAGCATTCTTATATATCGCATCATCGTTTCCGTTCCGTAGAAGTTAATGCCCAGTGTTCCTAGGAACCCCGGTATCGTTCGCCCTTCAACCGGGAATACTCCTGTTTTTAAACGATATTTTGATACTATGGAATTCTGAATCAGTTGTTCCAAAGTGTCCTCGTCAGTCATTAATTCATTACCTACAACTGCACTATATTTCATCATTAAGCTCTGATAAATCAGTCTTAAATCCGGCGTAACATTATATCGGCCTCGCTGCTTAAACGCCGTGTGCGTCAAAATCTCCAGGTTTATACTTCTTGTGGCTGGCTTATCATAAAAATCTTTCATCAGCTTTGAATAACTGCTTGTAGTTATCGTCTTGTTTTTTATTGCTACATCGATATTTCCATTTTTTATTCTAAAATGATCAAAATCAGCTTTCATCAATGGCTTAATAACATTATTATAAGCTTCAGAATTCAATGTATGAATATGCCAACAACACGTTCCATTCATAAACTCAATATACTGACTATACGGATGTAGCTGTTCTCGATGCAGGTAATCTACATATTCAGAATCTACCTGTGTGAACAGTACTCCTTGAAAATCCGATGCTTTTTTATAATTCAGGCCCTGCGCTTCTAGCGTGAGTGTTAGTTTTGATAATATATTTTCGTTCATAATAGCGATTAATTCGTGACATTCCCCTTACATACTGTAGTCATGTATAAGTATAGCACAAAACACCTCGGCACTTTGGCATCTTTCACATTGCTCGTCGTAATGATTCGAGATCCATAAACGATATTCATCTCAGCGCCTTTGATATCAGAAAACAGCACTTCGGAATTATTAATCCTGACTTTTCCCTCCGTTTTGTTCACGAAGACATTGCCGCCTATATCCTGCCAGCGAGATTTTTCTAATCTGACCAACTCCGCATTTCTCTCTTTTATTTGTCTATTCTTTTGAACTTCAATTTCTTTAATCCGTTTATTGTACGCTTTATCCGCATCTTTATGTATCCGTTCAATTACCTTTTCTCTATATTTCGGATTATTTAAAAACTTTATCAATTCTTTATTAGCGTCCACTATAGTCTTCCCCTTCCCATTAATACCTTTTTTATTGATCATCCTATCTTAGTTCATATCCATTCTGATGACATAAGCCATTCCTACCCTGTGGCAGAACTCACTTTCTTGACGTCATCATAATCTTTTTTCCCGCTTATATATTTTTCATAGTCGATATAATGACGATTCTCCTGTGTCTCAATATCTCTTTCTCCAAACGTTACAGGTCCAACAAATGTCACATGCCGTAAAGTTCGATCTTTCAGAAGCTGATACAAACTGTTTCCCAGCTCGGCAGTCGGCCTGTCACCATTTTCAAATAAAAAGCCTTCTTTCTCCGCGTCCGACAGGAACTTTCTCTCGATCTTGCTGTTCGGCACAAAAACGTACACTCTGCCGGACAATTTCGTCAGCTCCGCTACTTTGGCATTTGTATTCGCATTCATATTCTTGTCTCCTCTTTCTGCCATATGCCTAACAAACACCCTAAATAGTACGCCCTTCTATTCATTCTATTTTCGAATTATAGTTGCGATTTCTCTTTTTCCAGCTAAAATTACAGTAGAAATCCACTTAAAATCCAAAAAATAAACTGGCAGGTAAATCGTGGCAAAACAGAATTATAAGCAGCAGGTATTGGACTATCTGTTGCAGCATCAAAAAGAAGATATTAAAAGAGAAACATTAATAGCGGATACGAAAATATCGAAATCACGATTAAGTGAGATACTCCGCTCTATCAAAGAGGATGGCTACACGGTCATTACCCCTCCCAGAAGCGGCTTGGTACGGCTGGAACCGAACAATCTGCCAGGGCAGCTGATTCTTTCATCCATCCGAGACAGCGATCTGCGCCAATGGCTTATCCTTTTCCTTTTATCAAAATATGGTGCTCTTACCTTTCGAGATCTCATACTGAAAATTCTTAGTGTCAAGGAATATGACGCCCAGTATGCCCTGCTTTTGGACGGCAAAAAAGTCTACGACGATAATCACCTCATAAAATCCATTCGGGAAGAAACCTCTTGTAGCAATAAAACCCGCCCTGTTCCTATCGCCAATGACTATCTATCCATAACCACTTTACGAAAGGATCTGCGTGCACTACGGGAAAACGGTTTTGTCACCTTAAAAGAAGGCGAACCGGTAACTTATGACATCACAAGCTCTGCACCATACCTTCTGCCGGTTTCCGGAAACAGCCTGGCCGAGTTTTGTCGAAAATACGAGGAACATCTCACCACAACATCCGAATTATCCCCTATTGAACAGACCTACAAAAAAATACAAGACCTGATTTCCTGGGATTCTTCCACCTACGGTCAGCACAAATTCGGCAAAATCAATCAGATCAGTCCCGTGCAAATCAGCAAATTCGATGAGTTCATCCGCCATCCATATAAAACAAACCGGCTCTGGATAAATTCGAACTATAACGGTAACGAACGACATGACCTGATTTCCGTCGGGCTTCTGTTCTACAGCGTTGAAACCAGCGCATTCTATGCATTATGTCAGAACCATACACAAAACAAAATCGAATCCACGCGGCTTGATTTCATTGACACCATCGCTGATACCGAAGAACCAAATATTCTCTTCCATTCAAAAGATTTTTACCGGATGTATGAAGAAATGTTTGCTGCAGGATTTGATACCAGACTGTATCACGTAAAAATACTGTTGCAGGACTATGGAAACATAAAAATCCGATTCCAGAATCTGCTGAGCAAACGAAAAAAATCCTCGCTCCGGCCAATCGAAAACCCACCAGAAGAATGTACTTACAAATACATATATGAAGATGACCTCCGCGGTCTTGATGACTTTGCCCGCTTCTTAAGAAGTTTCGGATCTTCCGTTCTCGCAGTAGAGCCTCCGGAATTGAAAGAAAAGATGATTTATACCTATGCCAGAACATTGGCAAAATACGAAAAACTGGATGAAATAATCAATGGATAATAAAACGATTTTAAATGTGATAAGCAATCTGATTTCACACATTTATTCCGAAGAATTTGAAGCCACTATTCCTGCTCTTTCCAAATGCTGCAATATTCCTGTCGAATACACCAGAAAATGTCTTCTTCAGATTTTGCAAAACAAAACCCTATCCGCCTGCATTGATGCTACGGATCCGGAAGACCCGGACCCGGACCATTTTATTTACAATGATTTCTTAACCGACAGAGAGACCGTTGTCAAAAATCTTCTTTCCGGAAAATATGATCACTGCCTTTGGACCATGGATTTAAAAATACTCGGTCCCGACGAAGATCAGATACTCAGTCTGAATGCACTCGAATACAGCGCACTTTTGAATTCAGGCGAAACGGACATCTCCTTTAAACATGGTGCCATCTGTGAACATAAAGACAATATTACAAAGGTTCCAAAAACTGTCCGCGAAAATCAGGAGAGACTGCAAACGGCTATAGACAATCGTTTTTCCATCTCTTTCTGTTACAGAGATAAGGATGGAAATACGAAAATCCACAAAGGCTTTCCTGTAAATATCTCCACAAATGTTATGGATAACTGGATCTATTTCGAACTGGCCAATGAAAAAACATACCGCCTGGACCGGGTGACTTCGACTGTCAAAATCATAAAAAATCCGGAGGAATTTCCGGAGATTCACATTAACCCTAAAAAGAAATATATGTGGGGCTCCTTCTTTAACGATGCCGAAGAACCTGTTCATATAAAGATTGTCATTACGGATACCACAACAAACCTGATCAATAAAATAAAAAGCGATATTCATCATCGCGAAGGTCTATGCCAATTTTACAAAAGTGGTTCCTACTATTTCTACGAAGATGACATCATTGGCATTTCCGAATTTCAACGGTGGCTCCGGGGATATGGATCCTCCATTCAGGTTCTTGAACCCGCATCACTTCGGGCAAAGATGATTGATTCCGCTAAGACAACTCTCGCGAACTACGAAAAAGCAGAGAGCTGGAACGAGCACTAGCCACAAAACTGCCCTTCGTATTTTGCCGGAGGCATTATTGCAATGCCTCTGGCAGGATACCAAGGAAATAATTCTCCAAATGCTCCCAGATTTCATCACTTGTGAACCTGTTCTGGAACAAATATGAAAGCATATTAACAGATATCTTATGTCTCTCTCCGATGGCCTCCAGCAGTCTGTTTCTGTAAATCTGAGGCTTATCACGAACGATTCTCATATTCTTGGTTTCGTTTACATAGATATAAATCTGGCTGTTGGTTCCGCCGAGAGACTTAAACCTGAGTACTCCGAAGGCCTCTAGGATTCCAAGTACATTTAAAATTTCCTTTGTCCTGTTACTGTTGTTAACATTACTTACATACATACATCCGTTTTCTGTCTCATCCTTGATGGAACGAAAGCCTTTTTCAATCCAGCCAAAATAATCTCTTGAAGCAGGATTGAATCTGTAAATCAGCTTGTCATTTTTAAGAGTTCTTGTATCACATAATCTGCTGTTCATTCCACGGGAATATGACTTTGCAAAAATCGTTATGGATGCAAGGACAACTCTTACAATATTCTCTGCCTTGTATGTACTGATTTTTCCATACTCACTTACAAGCTTAACGAGATCTTCTTCCGATACAAACTTGTTGTTTCTTACAGAATCATTTACAGCTCCTTTCACTGCCTCAAAAACCTTGCTGAAAATCTGATCATGCTTGTCTTCCAGACTTACATCTACAGACATTGCTGTGGAAAATGTATATTCATGGTTGAATCTCAGGTCATCACTTCTGCTATAAAGCAAATACTTGAACTTCGGATAAGACATCTTATCCTCATAGGAAGTCTGCCATATCTTCTTCAGATTCACTTCACAGACATTAAGCCCTGCATTCTTAAGCTGAGCACATCCGGGATAACGGCTGTTAAGTCTTTCTCTTACAGCAGGTTCCATTGCAAGATATCCGTACGCAAAGACAGGGACCGGACGCATCCTGAAAGGAGTCATGCCTCTGTTCTCATAGTCTTTCTGAATAAGCAGCATGGCTGTCTTAACCTTATTGACAATATCCTCATCACTTCCGTAAGGACTTTCAAAAATATAAGCGAAGCTTTCCGTATCAATGAGCATTTCATTTCTCTTCTTCGTATGAGTATTCTTACGGTCAGAATATCTGTGATCCTCATACAGCTCAAGAATTTTCTTCATCACTTCCACAAGCTGATTTTTATAGAGTCTGGAAAGTCCATGAAGTCTGTTGATATGCTGGAAGTCATTGCTCATATGCTCATAAACCGCATGACCTTCTATGTTTTTGTCACGAGCCGCACGTCCGATTTCCTGCATATAGTCACAAACATTTCCTGTTGGAGCATAATGAGACACAACTGCAATATCCGGAATATCTATGCCCATTCCAAAGGCTTTGGTGGCAAGCATGATCAGCTTTTCTCCGCTTAAGAATGCCTTGAAATTTGCATCCTTGTCATCCGGCAGCATCTGTCCATGATACTTTGCGACGAATTCTGAAAGATTTTCCTTATAGCAATAAGTGCTGAATCTTTCTATAAGGGCAACTGTAGGGAAATATATGAGTGTCTTTCGACCACGCATCAGGCTGTTTCTTATAAGCTTCACCATGGC
>OCTW011593619.1_pt1 | contig 13240 bp, 6 predicted proteins | sample 1539671 | NCBI WGS metagenome assembly OCTW01 (sample SAMN02144230, study PRJEB22623) | gut metagenome | biome: sheep rumen | host: Ovis aries | place: New Zealand | reverse complement strand
AGATGCCGTAATTTTTGACAGCATTAATTGCTTTAAATAAAGAAATATTCTGCCGATAGAGTATCGGGGATATATCGGGTGGACTCTGCCGTTGCAGGCTTGAATTTTCTTACAAGGGGTAGTCATGCGGAACTCACGGATGTGGACCGTTTTTACTTGCACTTTACTCATATCCTCACTTTCTCCGGCTCTGGCACAAGAAACGAAAAATCCTGAGTCAGTCAGGGTAAATGACTATTCGTATTATCCTTCGTACTTCAACGACACAATCACAAAATCATACAGGCTCACTCTTAAGGGAGACTACAAAAACGCCGCACTCCTTTTTTCACGGCCTGATGACACACAGACAATTCCACTTGATTTTCAGCGCGACACTTTCACGTCATCACAGGTGCCTTCCCAAATCAAAAGGGATGTCCAGAGAAATATTGATTCAGTGAAAAATCTTCTGGAAAAATACGGAGCTCTTCATGACAGTCTGAAAAATGCCGTTCAACCCGTCATCGATGCGATCTCAAAAGGTGACATGCAGGCCGCAGCTCTGGCTCAAGCAAATGCCCTCCCCGTTTTGAATGAGTTCATACGGATAAGAAATTCAGTGGCCCAAAACGGATGGCAGCTTGACACGATTTTCACCGACCTGAAAAACTCACGCACAATTCAAGATGCAGACTATCTTTCGTATGCGACAAAATTCATAATCGGAACAGGAAGAACCAAAGGAACCGGCATACTGGGAGCAATGGACAAACAGTGGGAAGAAATGGTCAAATCAGTGACTGTACCGCTTCAGGAAAAAGCCGGAACACTTACAGCCCCTCTCGTGCAGGCCCTGAACGATGCGGCAGACCTGACAACGCCTTTTCCGAAAGAAGCCATTGAATCCTCTGTAAGAAATCTGATTCCCGTTCGGAAACTTCTGAGTGATTACGCAGAGTTGAATAATAAAATCACATACCGGAACACAGACGGACGCACCGTGGACGCAAAACCCGAATACTACACGACATTCGATTCCTCGGTTTCCGCATTGGAGCTTCTTTTGGAAAGCTGCTCTTCAATGACGGATTTGGCAGACAAGATTACATCGCGGATAAAAAGGCTGGACGACTTCATAGACAAAAGCGTTGCCGACATTGCCCAGGACATAAGAGACAAAGAGGACACTGCCACATCCTTTTACATAGATATATCAAACACGCTGGCAGCCCTTTCGCAGGACGCAGAAAAAAAAGAGAGTGCCACTTGGATTACCACTGTAAGAGGTCTTCCTCAGTCTGCTGAAAGATGGACAGACGCCGTTGACGCATACACAAATCTATGCGCATCCCTTTCAAAGGCCGCATTGCAAAAATCAAGCGAAGCAATCATAGCCGCAGGTTCAAGACTCATTGATGCAGGAAAACAGATGTATGTCGAAGGAACGGAAAAATACCATGCACTGATGAACCTCATTCCCGACGCATCTCGGCCAGACGCAAGACAGTATCCGGGCAAACTGCTTTCCAGCATCAACACATTCTCGCAATACATTTCACTCGATGTCTCAACTCTTCAGGCAAATTCAGATATGCTCAGTTCAGGCGGAATACAGTACAGAAGCAACATCCAGTACATGCAGAGAAAAATCGGTGAATCAATCGCAGACATAAAAGCACTCGCAAGCCAGACGGAATCACTTGCAGAACAGGCACGCACACAGCGGAGGGAAGCCCTTCAGGCGCAGAACCAAATCTACATATATTACAACAGAGCGGAACAGGCGTTCAGACAGGGAAATTACACAAGCGCAAGAAGCAATCTGGACAGGGCAGGCACACTTTACGACAATACACTTGCGAGTCTAAAAAGAGACGCCGGAATTGAAGAGGAGACCTACGAAAGAATCACTTCCCTAAAGCAGAAGATTGCAGAAAAACAGAAGCCACTTTTGGTTCAGGAAATCCGTGTGTACAAAAACAGGGCAAAGACAGCTTACTATGCGGGAAACTTCGAAGAGGCAAGCGTGCAGATAAGTGAAGCCGAATCCACTCGTGAAAACTGGGGAAAGTTTATGGACGTGGAGCTTGAGGCAGACCAGGAGCTTGACAGACTTAAGAACCTGATTAACACGGCGCTTGCGTTGAAAAGCGGAAAAGAGCTCGACAAAAACGATCCCCTCTACCCCGAGATGTCGCAGATTCTTTCCATATCGAATCAGCTTTACACACAGGGCAGAAATCTCATGGCCGAAGGAAAGAAGAGCGAAGGAAAGGCTGCCCTCACTCAGGCTAAAAACAAACTCAACGAACTGCGCATAGTTTATCCCAGAAACCAAAAGGCAAATCTCCTTTCCATGCGCATAGACCAGGTGATGGACCTGAACCAGTTCAACGCCACATTCAAGACGCGTCTTGACGAACTCAGGATGGTGAATTACGCAAACAATGATTCGGTGGCAAGGGAAGCCTATTCCGATCTGCAGGACCTTCACGAAATCTCCCCAGACTACCCCGGACTTTCGGACCTTCTCTACAAAGCCGAACTCAGTCTTGGCATAAGGGCAAAACCAATAGACAACAGTTCCAAAATCGAGGCACAGAATACCGCTTTGCAGGCACAGGCCAAACTCAAAGAAGCCGGAAGAGACTCCGTGCAGTTGGCAGAGGCAAAGAGACTTGCAAACCAGGCACTCGCCCTCAATCCCGACAATGACATTGCAATCTCCGTACTGGATGAAATTGCATTACGCACAGGTTCTGACGCGGCAGTGGTTCTTTCGGCATCGGACGAAGCTCTTTACCAGCAGGCGGTCACGCAGTTGCAAAGCGGAAACGTGATAGCCGCAAACGCAAGCCTGCAGTCGCTTTTGAAAAAGGCCTCAAACCGAAGGTCGGCCAAAGTGCAGAAACTGCAAACACGCATCGAGGGTATGTTAAATTGAAAAGAAAGATTTTATTTTTATGCACATTTTTGACATTGTTTTTCTCTGCATATTCCCAGCCGCTTTATTGGGAAAATCCCTCGCCCTTCACAAATTCCGAAACTGACTGCAGATTTCCGGCAACCGTCTCAGGCAATTCAAAAAAGGCGCCATTGTCGGTATGCTTCTGGGAGGAAGTGGATAAAGAAAAAAGCGAGATTTACCTTGCCTCCAGCACTTCCAAAGACGGACTCAACTGGTCTGACCCGTCAAGATTTGCAGGGCCCTTCCAATACTCCGGGGAAATACCTGAACTCTACTCTGTCGCAATGAACAGAAAAGGCCTCATTGAAGTTGCAGTCCTAAGCGGAATAAATGAAATCTCGGTTTATGAATCCACGGACGGAGTTTCGTTTACCCAGAAGACTCTTCCACCCTCTGAGCTTCCGCTTGTCGGTCCACGCATTTTCCCTACATCATCAGACGGCTTCATTCTTTTTGCCACAAGAGGACAGGGTGAATCATTTTCGCTTGTGAGCGCTGTTTCAAAAAGCAGCTCCTGGTCCGAGTTCACAGAATTTCCATTTTCATATCCCGGAGCTTCAAATCCTTTGGTACCGTACCTTTCGTCAACAAAAAGCGGCGACATGATTGTTTTCCAGGCCCACTACTCTTCGGGAAACCACTATTCATTCCAGATTTTTTCTTCAGTGACAAAAGACGGGGGAAAAACATGGTCGGAACCGGCAATGATTACAAGCTCAATGCCCTCCTTTGAAAACTACAACAACCAGCGGCCTGTAATCCTTTCGCACGGAGACGACATTTATCTTGCCTGGGAACGCTCACCGTACAATGGAATCACAAGTGCAATTTACACTGCGTCAATAAAATCCACCGGGGAATTCAAAGACGAGCCTGAACAGATAAGCACGACGAAATCAGCAATCCGCCCTATTCTTTTTGAGTACAGCGACGGACTGTATATGATTTGGACCGACACGCAGAATGACAAGGGAAGAATTTTCCTCACGAAAAAAATGGAGCTTTTCTGGGACGATGCTTCGGTCATTGTAGAAAACGTGAGCACATCACTTAACCCTGTTGTCTCGAATGCAGGAAGTGAGCTTTCATTTGCGTGGGAGCGTAAATCCTCAAAAAAAGGCAACTCTCAGATTGCAATGCTTTTCCGTGACGCATCAGCTGCTCCGCCTGTCATCATACCCAAATCATTCAAAGACGGGAAAGGAGGCACTTCGGATCTGGTTACTGCAACGGTTGAAGAATCCCCCGATTCATCAGGCATCAGAGGATTTTCATTTTTGTGGACCCGCGACATAAACGCAGAACCGCTTGATGAAGTCACCAATATGCCTCAGGAAAATTCTTTCGAAGGAACTGCAAACGAAGACGGCCCCTGGTACTTCAAGGTAAGACAGCAGGATTATGCAGGGAACTGGTCAAGAAGCGCAGTTGCAACTTACATCAGAGACACCACCGCCCCGCTCGCTCCGTCATTCAAGGAACTTCCGCTTGACGAAAACGGACTTATGCAAAGCAATACTTTCACTGTGGCCTGGCAGCCGGATCCTACAGACACCGACATTGCAGGATACACTTGGTCATTGCAGTATATCGACTCAATTCCCGGAAGACTTGCCGTGAACAAAAGGCATCCTTTGCGTTTAAGCTCCTCGCAGGTGGAAAACATCCGCACCTCTCTTTATGAAAAAAACAAATTCGTTTTGGAAAGACAGATAGAACCGCCGAAATACATAAGGGGAAATGCAGAGACTCTGAGCCAGAGTTTCAAAAACAGAGGAAACGGACTTTACATTTTCACCGTGGCCGCAATCGATGAGGTTGGAAACATAAGCGAAAGCACTTCCACAAATTTCATTTTAAACAAATACATTCCGCAGACAATCATAACTGCCGTGACATCAAACGCAAACGTGTTCGGCGATATCAGCATGGAAATTTTAGGCGGCGGCTTCACTTACGAAGGAACAGTGTCATCAATCTTTGTGGACCAGGACGGACAGGCCCCTTACGACCACACACTCACTGCCGTGAACGGAGACTTCACTGTGCACTCCGACAACAGAATCAGCGGAATTGAACTAAAAAACATTGCTGAAGGAAAGTATTACGTGGGTCTCAACCACACCGACCGTGGAATGTATGTCACAAAAGAACCAGTGCTACAGGTAAAGGAATACGGAACAGTAAAAAGATTCAAAGCAACAGATTATGTGCCCGCATGGATTTCAAATTTCATGGTGGCAAAATACAAAATAGATTTACCGCTCACCCTTGTGATTCTCGTTCTGATTTTCACCGGAATCGTGATTGCAGTAGCAACAAGAGGTCTCTCAAGCACGGCAAAGGAAGCAATGACAGTTCAGGAAGAAGTAAGGGCATTGATAGAAGGAGGCATTATGCCGGAAGAAAGAAAAGCAAAACAGGAAAAACTTCACCGCAAGGGAGTGGGATTAAGATTCAAACTTGTGGCATACACAATGCTGCTCATCCTTATGCTGATTACAGCCCTCACCGTAGCGCTCGGTTACATAATGATCAGGCGTGAGGAACAGACAAGGGCAAAGGGACTACAGGAAAGAGTCCACGTTATTCTTGACTCACTTTCAAGCGGAGCAAAAATAAATCTGCCGAATGCGAGTGCAAACCTTCTTGCATTGAGCGACCTGACAGGTGAATCAGAGGCATTGAGCGACGCAAATTATGCGACAATCACAGGTTACTCTTCCGCCGGCGGAGACACGAACATTGACTACATCTGGGCCACGAACGATCCTGCAATCGCTTCTAAAATCGACACACAGAACTTTGTGCTCGGTGAAAGCAGACTCCTGTTCTCATACATTCAGGACATTGCAAAAAAATGTGCATCCCTGAACGAAACCGCGGCGGGTGAAATCAATTTCATTGCCGACCAGATTACCCAGCTCACACAGGAAGGAATCTCCCTTGCCACAAAAGACGATAAGGAAAGCGTTGAGCGCCGGCAGGAAATTTCGGAAGTGACGACTCAGCTTTCAAACCGCATGAACGAAACACTCGACCGCATTTCAACAGAAGGAATAGGCAGCTATCCTGAGTTCACGACAGAATCGATAGACACTGAAAACACGACATATCTTTTCTATAAACCCGTGATGTACCGTCATGGAAACGAGCAGACCTACGTGCATGGAATCGTGTTTGTTGAAATCAGCACGGACGCGCTTGTTTATGAAATAAACCATGCAAGGGAAACAATCGTGAAGACGGCTGCAATCGTCGTGGCCGTGGGACTTCTTCTGGGATTCCTCTTCTCGTTCATCATCTCTGCAATCATCGTGCGTCCCATTATGAAACTTGCAAACCACGTGGCAATGATCCGCGATACCGATGACAAGGAAAATCTTTCGGGAAAAGACATAGTGATAAAAAGCCGCGACGAAATCGGTATGCTCGGAGATACCGTGAACGAAATGACGCATGGACTTGTGGAAGCCGCCATTCAGTCAAAAAACCTGACGTTCGGTAAAGAAGTCCAGACAAGATTCATTCCTCTGCAGACGGATGAAAAAGGAAACACTCTCACTTACGGTTCAATGAAGACAGGCGGTGCAGATTTCTTCAGCTACTATGCAGGTGCCGATGATCTTTCGGGAGATTACTTCGACTACAAGCAGATAGACGAAAACCACTACATAATCATAAAGTGCGATGTTTCAGGACACGGAGTTCCCGCCGCTCTGATTATGGTTGAAGTGGCTGCCCTCTTCCTGAATGCATTCAACAACTGGAGCATGACTAATCCCAAGCAGGGCACGAATTTGAGTCCCGTCGTGAGCCAGATAAATGATTTGATTGAAAGCCGTGGTTTCAAGGGAAGATTTGCGGCCTTTACGCTCTGCCTTATGAACACCAAGACCGGAGACTGCTGGTTCTGCAATGCCGGAGACAGCCTTGTTCAAATTTACGATGGAAGTGAACGCAAAAAGAAAGCCATACCACTTCCCGAGACTCCTGCCGCCGGTATGTTCAGCACCGACCTTGTTGACATGAAGGGCGGATACAAAGTGGTGAAACTTAAGCTGAAGAAAGACGATGTGCTCTTTCTCTACACTGACGGCATCGAGGAGGCAAAGAGAAATTTCCGCGATGCAAAAGGACAGCCCGTCGTGTGCAATGAAGCAGGAATGAAGGAAGGCGACACCCATGGAAATCACACGGTAGGAGAAGCATCTGAAGAGATGACGCCTGAACGTGTTACAGACATAATCGAAACTGTTTTCAACAGGGGCACGTATGTTCTTGAAAAATGGCACAACCCGAATCCGAATGAAGTGTACACATTTGATTTTTCAACCTGCGAGGGAACTGCGGAAGAGGCGATTATGGCTCTTGTTTCGATTGAAAAAATCTTCCGTATGTACAAACTTCAGGACGGAGCCAAGAACGGCAGGGTCAAAGTGGACAAAAAGATTGATGAGTTCCTGCGTCTGCATTTCAAGGACTACAGCACTTACTGTCTGAACCGCTCTGAAATTGAAACCGACCCGACTCATCTTTACTATATGGATGTTTCGGAAGATCAGCAGTACGACGACCTGACCCTTGTGGCCATAAAGAAAAACTAGAGGGAAGCTGCAAAAACTTCAGCAGAGATTCGGTTTCGAAATGGAGCCGATGCAGTCAATTTCGCCGCCTGCACGGATATTGTCTTCCAGGGGTTCACCGACCGTGACCATGACTGACATTCCGGGGCGGTATTTTTTTTCATCGCACGGACATTGTATATGAAGATAATTTGCAGTGACCGCATGAATTGAAGATGTGCGCCCGTCGCTCTTCCGCATTGCACGGCTGTTTTCAACCACGGCGGAGATTGTCCTTCCGCTCCAGCTTTTTATGTAATCAATTTTTCCCTGACGCGCTGTTTCAGTGAGCAAGCGGACCCTCTCCCCTTTTATGCGCTCCGGAATCTGAGGCCTCATCTTTTCCGCAGGGGTTCCCGGTCTTGGTGAAAACGGAAATGCGTGAATCCATGCAAAATGCTGATTTCTGCACAAATCCATAGTCTTTTCAAAATCCTCTTCGCTTTCACCGGGGAAGCCGGCAATTATGTCGCACGAAATGAAGGGATTGTCTTTCACGCTTCTGATTTTTTCTATGGCCCTCACAACGTGTTCAACCGAATGGGGCCTGTTCATAAGACGAAGGATTCTGTCGCTACCGGATTGTATGCTCAGATGGAAAAAAGGCTGCACCCGGGGATTTGAAAGAACGGCGCAAAGCCTGTCGTCAACACTCTGCGGATAAAACGAAGAGATTCTCAAAAGGATTTTTGATGTGGAGTCTATCACAAGCTGGAGCAGGTCTGAGAACGAAAGACGTTTTCCGTCTTTGCCGGCGGCACTGTACTGGCTCAGATTCACACCGGTGAAAACAACTTCATTCATTCCTCCGTCTTCCATTTCCTTTACACGCGATACGACTTCTTCAGGAGAAAGAGACACTGATTTTCCACGGGCAAGATGTATGCGGCAGAAGGCACAGGCACAGTTGCATCCGTCCTGTACTTTTATGGAACCGCGGCTGTGCTTTTCAAAGACAGGTGTGTACAGGGAAAAAATATCCAGGTGAGGCACGGAAGTTTCGTCTGCATCGTTTGAAAGAACATTCAATCCCGTAACGGGGGAAACACGGCGCATGGATTTTTCACCGTTTCCGCTTACTGCGGCCTGTATGTACTGCTCAAGTCGCTCGAGGGAAAAGCTTCCGTTTTTTATGGAAAGAACCCCGCCGTTCATTTCAACGGCAATGGCGGCAAGAAGATATTTCTTTGTTCCGGCCAGAACGGCTATGCGGTCAGGGCATATTGATTTGATGGATGACGCATCCAGCTCGGCATAACAGCCCGTCACAATGATTGGAGCAAAAGGATATTTCTGAAGCATGAGACGGATTAATCTTCTGGCTTTTTGTTCGGCTTTTCCTGTAACCGTACAGGTGTTTATGACGCATAGAACGGTTTCAGAGTCTTCCGCCGTGGACGAAGTCACTCCTTCCATATCAGGCACGAACCCCTGAAGCGAAAAGGCACGTGCGGCACCCTCGCTTTCATCGTGGTTCAGGCGGCATCCGAGCGTCTCAAAATGGATTTTCATGGGATGGAATCACATTAAAGGTGTGACTGGCAACGGGATTTTCCACGTGCGGCATCCGCAAGAGACGGATTCTGCTGCAAAGCCTTGTCGTAGGCAACGATGGCATTGCGGTAGTCTCTGGCCATTTCCCTTGCATATCCAAGGCGTGACCACCACGAACCCATCTTCGGTTCAAGACGGACTGCCATTGAAAGAGCTATGTCGGCGTGTTCGTATTTTGCCTGCTTTATATAAATCTCACCGGTCATATAGTAGACACGGCCAAGTCTTGTTGCGTCTTCGCGGGTAAGAGAGATGTAGGACTGGAAAAGACTCAGTGCCTCGCCGTTTTTGTCAAGGAAATACTTTGCCTCTCCTAGAATTTCGATGATTCGGACATCCTCAGGGGCAAATTTGAGTGCCGCGGTTGCTCTGACTTCCGCTTCAGCATACTGCTTGTTGTCAACGAGTGCCCAGCACAGAACCGTATAGGAATCCCTGTTGCGGGGGGTCACTTTGATTTCTTCCTCGCAGATTTCTATGGCACGTGTGTAATTTCCCGCAAGCCATTCTTTTCTGGCATCCGGTTTTTCCTGGGCAAAAAGTCCAGCCGCAGACAGGGCCATTGCAAGGCCGAAAATGATTTTTGCTACTGATTTCATAGAATTCCCTCTGATCCGGAAGTCATAGTGCACTGACCGGAAAAATGAGAACCCGGTTCAAGCACGACCTGTGCCGAGCTGATGTCGCCTTCCACGGAACCAGAGCCGGCCACGTACACAAGTTTGTAGCCTTTTACGTTTCCCTTCACTTTTCCCCGGATCAATATGCGGTCCGCAACTATGTCGGCATTGATTTCCGCATCTGAATCAACCAGCAGGTCACTGGTTGCCTCAATATTACCGTTCACCTTTCCTTTAATCATAAAGGGTTTTGCAAATCGGATATTGCCTGAAAAAGTGATGTCACTTGCCAATATGGTGTCAAAATCATCCTCATCTGTTTCAAATGGGGTGGCGTCTTTCATCTCGTACATAAACTTTATTGTAATTATAATTGCAAAAGTGGTCAATCCCCTTTTCCCTGATTCGGACCGCCTGGGACTTTGCTGAGAATATGCGGCGGAACCTGATGATTTTCACGGGGAAACGCCCTCATAACAGTGTTTTTGGGGAAGGGATTGGAAGGGCGCCGGAGGCGTTCTGCCGCCTGCGGCAGAATGGAGTGGCAGCGGAACCCTGGAAAGCCCGGCCGACGCTTGCGGCGGATCCCCCCCCCAGAAAAACCGGTTTTCTACACCGATGATTTCTTCCCTTGACTAAGTTCAAATGGTATAATAAAATATTGAAAAATGTCTGCTTATACGATAATTGTTTCGGACACTGCACTTTTGCAACGGGTATGCGGAACAAACGACAGTAATTTAAAACTCATTGAATCATTTCTGGGAGTTCCTGTTTTTGCAAGGGGTAATGAGCTTTCCCTGGGAGAAGCCGCGCCTGAAACAGAGCAGCAGTTCAACTTCATCATCAACCGTATTCTCGATGAGATTGACGCGGAAGGGCCTCAGGTTGCCGACAGGGATTTGATTCAGTCCATTCTCAATCAGGGGAATGAGGGCCGGGGTGATTTCAGTTCCTCCGAAGACCGCAGATTTTTCTCGCAATGCTCCATCACGATTCCCGGGGGTGTCCGCAAGGTTTATCCACGCACGAAGGGGCAGGCAAAACTCATTCAAGCCATGAGAAACAGCGATATGGTGTTTGCCACCGGGCCTGCCGGTTCGGGAAAGACGTTTCTTGCTGTGGCGGAGGCACTCAGGTTGGTGCTGAGTCATCAAAAATCTTCTATAATATTAACCAGACCCGTGGTTGAGGCAGGTGAAAGCCTTGGGTATCTGCCCGGTGCTCTGGAAGAAAAAATAAATCCTTATATGAGACCGCTCTACGATTCCATGAATGCCGTGCTTCCTAAGGAGACCGTGCGCAGGATGACGGAGACAGGTCTTGTTGAGACGGCTCCCCTGGCCTATATGCGCGGACGGACGCTGAATAATGCCGTTCTTATTTTGGACGAGGCCCAGAATACGACAAAAGAGCAGATGAAAATGTTCCTCACGCGTATGGGAGAAGGCTCCAAGATATTCGTGACCGGGGATGTGACACAAATTGACCTGCCGCACAGGGTTCCTTCGGGATTGGTTCATGCGCTTTCGGTGCTTGAGTCTGTTCAGGGAATTGCCGTGGAAAATCTTTGCGCAGAGGATGTTGTCCGCGGTGAGCTGGTCAAGAGGATAATTCAGGCATACGAAAAGGACGAAGAAAATGAGTAAGAGAAATTCAGAGAAAGCTTCTTCCATAAAGGCTCTTATGAAATCGACAGGTGAATACCTTTCCGAAAACAGGGCTGTCATTCTCACTTATGTGGTTCTGTTCATTCTCTGTTCCATTTTTGCCCTCGTAAGGATTGCTTCGGGGACTACTGTTTCTTCAAAGGCTCTGGGCTCTTATGAAATAGGGCAGATTGCCGATGAGACGATTATTGCAAAAAGTCCGCTTCCGGCAACCGTGGAGAATCCGGTCACTGTTGAGCGCGGAGAGACTATCATAAAAAAGGGATTCCCGGTCACAAAGGAGCAGTACGACAAGCTCAGGAAGATGGCTGAATCCCCCGCGTACATCGATTACAAGTCGTTTCTTACGAATGTGCTTTATCTTATGCTTCTCACGCTGGTCTTCTTTTTCCTTTTCTCGAAAAAGACGCTCGGACGCGATGTGAAGCTCAAGGAACTTATTTTGGAGTGCATCTGTTTTGCTCTGGTCTACGGGCTTGTGAGCATTGCCGTGAGTCTTCTGCATTTCAGTTCTTCTCTTCATCTGGCGGTGATTCTGCCGTCGTCTTTCTGTGTGTTTCTGGTTGCCATCATCTACGGGCACAACAGCGCAGTGTATTTTTCCGTGCTGCTTTCGCTGGGCATTTTCAACGCAAGCGGATTCATGATTTTCCTGTTCCTCTACTCTCTCGGGACCTGTCTCATTTCCGCCAGACTCGTATACGGCATTTCAAAACGTTCACAGATGGTTTGGGTTGCACTTGAACAGGCCGCATTCAACGTGGTGGTTCTTGCACTGCTGAAGTTCATTCTGAACACACCAATCAGCGGAGACGGATTTTCGATTCTCGGAGTGGCTTTCAACGGATTCATTTCGGCAATCGTCTGTCTGGGATTCCTTACGCCTATTGAGCTTGCCCTTAATTCGGAAAGTGTTTTCAGGCTGCTCGAACTCTGCGACACGAACTCCCCTGTTTTGAAGGAAATGCAGGCTGTGGCATCCGGAACTTACGTACATTCGCTGAACGTTGCAAATCTCGCCGACCAGGCATGCCAGAGCATCGGTGCAAACGCCCTGCTTGCGAAAGTGAGCGCCTATTACCACGACATTGGAAAGCTTAAGAATCCTGAGTATTTTACCGAAAACCAGCAGCCGGGAGACAATATCCACGACAGAATAAGCCCTTCAATGTCTGCCACAATCCTCAGGGCCCATGTGAGGGACGGCATAAAGATGGCAAAAGAGCTGGGGCTTCCAGAATCCGTAATAACAATAATAGGCGAACACCACGGAAACCAGGTGATTGAATGGTTTTACAACAAGGCAAAGCAGATTGACCCGAACACTCAGCCGGAAGAATATTCCTACATGGAAAATCCGCCTTCAAGCAGGGAAAGTGCAGTCGTTATGCTGGCCGACACCGTTGAAGCCGCTTGCAAATCTCTTACAAAGGAAGGAACTCCGTCTTACGGGGCTTTGGACAAAAAAATCACCGAACTCATAAACAAAAAGATTGCCGACCACCAGTTGGACAACAGCGACATTACGCTCAAGGATTTGAAGGCCATTCACGATTCATTCCTCCACTTCCTTGAAGGACATTACCACAGCCGCATCAAGTATCCCGGACAGGAAAACTCAGACGCGGAAAATGCATCGGGACAGATGACTCCATCACGCGAACCGAGCCTCTCGCCTCAGCCGGAACCGACAATCGGAGGAGAAGTCACGCCTGTTCCAGTGCAGGAGAATGAAAAAAACAAAGCCGGGGAAACCGAGGAAAGTGCAAAAAGCTCCAAGGCAAAGGAATCCTCTGCAAAAAAATCAAAGACAAGCAGGAC
>OCTW011596874.1_pt1 | contig 13241 bp, 10 predicted proteins | sample 1539671 | NCBI WGS metagenome assembly OCTW01 (sample SAMN02144230, study PRJEB22623) | gut metagenome | biome: sheep rumen | host: Ovis aries | place: New Zealand | reverse complement strand
GATTCCAAGACCAAAGAGGATGCCAAGGCCAAGGCTGATGATTCCAAGACCAAAGAGGATGCCAAGGTCAAGACTGATGATTCCAAGACTAAAGAGGATGCCAAGGCCAAGGTTGATACTTCCAAAGAAAAAGATGATGACAAGACGGATTTGGATTCTTTCAAAGAAGCTCAAGATACAAACGATAGTGCTGATGAAGATGACAACGATGAAGATATAGCGAGAGCTCAAAAGAAGGCAAGATTCTGGAAGGCTTTTGATATAGGACAGATCGTTTTGATATTCGTGCTGTTATTTGTATGCCTTTTTGGTACTTATAAGCTGTATCAGAATATGACAGCGGTTCGATTTACAAGAGCGCTTGCACTGGCACAGTCTGCACAGAATAATGGTGATTATGCAGATGCCATCAAATACTACGAGCAGGCTATAGGTGTTGACAGTAAATCTTTGATCGCTTACGAAGAGCTTGCTAACTGCTATGCTACTCTTAACGATACTGAGAATGTAATGAATGTTCTGTACAATGGCTGGCTGAACACCAGTGATCAGTCTATGCTTGATAATTACATCTCATTAAAGCTTAACAGTGTTATTGCCACTATCCAGACATCCGGAGGTAGTTTTGAAGCTGTAGAGGATGTTCTTGATGTTCTTAAGATCGATGGAAGTAATGAAGATGCTCTTCAGCTTCTGAGTACTCTTTACAGCTATTGTATGATCGATAAGAACTCGTCAGGAGATAGTGTATTGTTCTGGTCTATGGATGAAGACGAGGCTACTTTTGACCAATATATTGGAGCAGTATCTTCTATGCTTGATATATATGAGATGTATCCAAGTGATGAGCTTGAGATGCTTATAGCAAGATATATCATTCCGGAAGGCAATGTAGTATGGATCAATACCAAGAACTGTAGTGATTATGCACTTCTTGTTAAAGATGCCAGAACTCTTCTTGGAGAGAGTAGTTCACTTAACTCTTTTATAGCCTGCCTTGAAGATGCGGATAAAGTGTCCGGTGTTTTTGATAGCATCTGGCCGCTTATAGAATCCGGAGATGTTGAACCTTTCAGGGACTTCATGATAAGCGATGATGTTATTTCATTAAAAGAGTATTTGATAAGCGGAGAAGATCAGTATCTTGAACTTGAGATGGAGAATGCTTTCTGTCAGGAAGGCATAGTTATGACACTTGAAGATAACTTATGGACTTATCATTTCCCGGATTTTAGTGAGAATCCGGCTACCAAGGGTGTGATAACACTCCAGCTTACATATGATGAGGTGCAGACTGCGGAAGAAGCAAAAGCTGAAATAGCAGAGCTTGAATCAGAAGAAAGTGCTATTGAAGACGCCTCAGAAGATGTTTCTGAAGATGCCGTAGAAGATGATTCTGATGATGATTTTGAGAATGCTTCCAAAGATGCTTCTGAAAATGCTTCTAATGGTGCTTCAGAAGATGCTTCTAAAGATGCTTTAGAAGATGCTTCTAAAGATGCCTCAGAAGATGCTTATATAGATAACTCAGAAGATGAAACTGATCTAGAAGAAAATGCGGAAGATGAAGAAGTTATAAGATCCGGCAAGATCAGCATGAATTACGAGCCTTCTGTATCAGGCGGAACTTATTTTCCTCATGTGACATATTATCTGACTTGTGAATACGAAGGCGAACTTACTAATTATACATATCAGGAAGTCATAACCAGTGAAGATGGATCTAAGACAAGGACGACTATCAATAACTGGGGCGATGAAAATCTTGAGACAGTAATTGATGAGGAGTTGGAAGAGGAAGAAGAAGAAGACACATCCTCTGATAATGTTAATACTCAGCCTGCTAATACCAATGAGGAGCCTGCAGATACAGGTGCTACTCCCAATGTTATCGTAGATCCTGAAACCGGAGCTATGTATGATCCTAACACAGGACTTCAGATCGACCCGGGCACTGGATTCTATATTGATCCTGCTACAGGCCTTTATATAGATCCTAATACATGGACATATATAGATCCTGCTACAGGTGCAGTTGTAGATCCCAATGCAGCAGCGCAGACACCTGATGCAGCGACGCCCGAGGCTGCGCCAGATGCTGCAGCTCAAGGTGCAGGAGCTTAAGCGATTAGATCGAGGCTATTAAGATATGGACTATAGAGATGGAAAATGCATAATAGTATCTGCCGGGGATTTCGAACCGGTTGATCTGAATATTCAGGATGAAGATTATCTGATCGCTTGTGATGCGGGCTTTCGCTATCTTGATCGTATGGGAATACTGCCGGATCTTATCGTTGGAGATTTTGATTCAATGTCTTCTTATCCGGAAGCTATGAATTCTCTAAGAGAGATTGCTTTAGAAGATCCTGACAGGATACTGGGCCTTGATGTTCACAAGGATGATACAGATACCATGAAGGCTATAAAGATTGGATTTGAGAGAGGCTACAAGAAGTTTTACTTGTACGGAGCACTTGGCGGAAGCAGATTTGATCATTCCATATCCAATATCCAGGCGCTTGTGTATATCAAAAGGCATGGCGGTAAGGGTTATATCATGGAGCCTTCACAGATAGTTCTTATAGCAGAGAATGAAACTATCAGTTTTAACAGGGGTATGACAGGTATTCTTTCGGTTTTTTCAATTGGCGGAAAGGCAGAAGGAGTGACATTAAAAGGCCTTGAATATGAGATGGAAGATGGAATCATCGGTGATGATTTTCCGATAGGAACAAGTAATGAATTCATTATAGATGAAGTTGCTCAGATATCAGTAAGAAAGGGAACCCTTCTTCTTATTGCGAACTGGAGCGGAGCTCATTAACTCAGACTTCCCACTTGGGGATGCCGGTCCGTCCAAGTGAGAAGCTTTAGTCATTAATAATAAAAATCCCGAAGTGTTGCATAAAACGCTTCGGGATTATTTTAAATAGTAAAAGTATATCTGATAAATACAAGTTTTATAAATGAAATTAAGTATATTAAAAGTATGCAATACTTATATTTAATATATACTTATTAAGTTGCTCTGAGGAGCTCTGTGGTAATGCCATACATGACCACTTTCATATTGGATGCACAGAACAGTCATGCCATTCTTATCGGTTTCTATCCAATATTTGCTGATACGCCCATCTTTCCAACTTTTACATCTTTCTTTGTGCTGCTGCATAGCTTCTACTATCATATGCTGAGCAAAAGAATCGATCATCCGCCACATACACATATTCATATCCGTCCTCTCTATAAAATACTAGTCATTGCAGCTACATAAACCACCCAATTTGCTGCTCTCAAAAGCCTACGGACAGTATTCTATCACAATTGTTAGCAAAAAAACGCTAAATTACGCGGTTTTTTGGAGCTTGAAAAATCATTCGTCATTTTTAAATGTGGAAAAACGCGTGGTTATCACATTTTACAATGCGAACCTTAAAAGTTTGTGAAAAGTAAACAATTGCCTTAAACGTTTAAGTATGCTTCTGTGTAAACTCTTACAAAAATGATTGGCGTTTTTTGACAAAAATCCCCCTAAATAGATGCAGATAATATATATCGTCTATCTAAGGGGATTGGCATTTGATCTTTATTTACAGGTGTTGTTGATTTTAACTAACGTGTATACCGGTACATTCTTCAAAAATCTCTTTGTCGAAACCCGGAATAGCAAATACTATGTCTTTTTTGTCCTGAGGAAGTTTGTCCCACCAGATCTGTCTGTCAGATTTGTCATAATAGGGAACTGTAGGCCCATCCAGTTGTTCATCGCCGCCGTAGATTGGTTGAGCCTGAAATTCTTTTTCTGTAAGGCCCATGGAATTGTTCCATTTGGTTGATTTTTTGGGCATTAGAATCAGTATATCTCTTGCTTCGGAATTCATCCACTCATCGCGAGTGATGGGAGATGGCTGATTGAAGAGCATGAATGGAGTCTCGCCTGTGCAGAATGCTCCGGAATTATAATTGCCACAATTGAAGTCTCCGGCATTATAATCACCGTTATTGCAACATCCGGCGTTGTGATTGCCATTATTTCTTTCGCCTGAGTTATAATATCCGACATTGCCTTCGCCGACGTTGCAGTCGCCGGCGTTAAAGGAGCCTGAATTGACATCACCTATATTGAAGGATCCGGAATTCTTGCTTCCCATATTACCATAGCCGGAATTGTTGTCTCCTATATTGTCATCGCCGGAATTGCAGTATCCTGTACAGTTATGGCCTATATTCATCTCTTCCATGAGCTTTTCTACAGGGACCATTCTCATGATGCGGACTTTATTGGTATAGTACCTGTCTTTGCGGCTGTCAGGATCTTTTTCTATTTCATCTATTACATCTACTTCGAACACTCTGCATGGAGATCCGTTATATTCATAAAGGAAGCACTCACGCAGTCTTGGGTACAAAAACATATCCTCCTGCTCATATTCGGACAGGTCGGCATAAGACTCGCCTTCTCTTTGGAAATCATCTCTTATCAGTATGAAACCACGTTTGATGCCGGGAGTAAGGGCTTCTTCGCTCATATGATCCTCCTAATAGGTGTGGATGAATTATTTATTAATATAATAACATTATTCCGTGAATATATGTACATCTAATTAGATATCAGACATTATTCTTTTTAATTCTGACGAAATGACAAATTAAGGCGATGAATTGACAGTTTTGAAGGTTGATTTGCGTATAGCGGCTAGACTATAATTGTCAATGTACCGGGGAAAACCGGAGGAGTTTTATATTCATAATTTGGAAAGGGGTTCAATATGTTACCAACACCTATTATCGTCGCAATTGTAATTTTTCTAATTATCTGTATCCTTAGTGCTATGGGATATGTCAAGGCACCGACTGATGAAGTTGTTATCATCTCAGGTCTTCGCAAGGAACCTAAGATCATAACAGGAAGATCATCTGTAAAGTGGCCTTTCCTTCAGAGAATCGATCGTCTGTCACTCAAAATGTTATCTGTTGATGTTAAGACATCAAAGACAATTCCTACTCTAGACTATATCAATATCATGGTTGATTCTGTTGCAACAGTTAAGATCAGTCTTCAGGACGAGATGATCCGTCACGCTGCTGAGAACTTCCTTAACAAGGATTCCAAGTACATCAATGATATGGTTGTGAATGTCCTTGAAGGTAATCTTCGTGAGATCATCGGTTCCATGAAACTTGTTGATATCATGAATGATCGTAAGACATTCGCTACCAAGGTTCAAGAGAATGCAGCCGTAGATATGGCTAAGATGGGTCTTGAGATCGTATCTTTCAATATTCAGAACATTGATGATGCAGGTCTTGGAGTTATCGAGAACCTTGGTATCGCCAATACAGTTGCTATCCGTCAGAACGCTGAGATCTCTCGTGCCAATGCAGAGAAGGAGATCGCAGTAGCTCAGGCTCTTGCTAAGCAGGAAGCTAACGATGCTCGTGTTACTTCAGAGACTGTTATCGCTACCAAGAACAACGAACTTCAGATCAAGCAGGCTGACCTTAAGGTTCAGGCTGATACCAAGAAGGCTGAAGCTGATGCTGCTTATGAGATTCAGAAGCAGGAACAGATGAAGACTATCGAGATCAAGACAGCTGATGCACTTATTGCTAAGCAGGAAAAAGAAGTACAGATCAAGGAACAGGAAGCAGCTGTTCAGGAACAGCAGCTCAATGCTTCTATTCGTAAACAGGCTGATGCTGAAAGATATCGTCTCCAGCAGCTCGCTGAAGCACAGAGATTCCAGACACAGCAGGCAGCTGATGCTGATAAGTATAAGAGAATCGCAGAAGCAGAAGCAAGACTTGCTGAGAAGCAGAAGGAAGCAGAAGCAGTACGCGTAGCCGGTGAAGCAGAAGCTGCTGCAACTAAGGCTAAGGGTCTTGCAGAAGCTGAAGCAATCAAGGCAAAGGGTGAAGCTGAAGCTGCTGCTATGGATAAGAAGGCTGAAGCTCTTAAGAAGTACGGTCAGGCAGCTATGACTCAGATGGTAGTAGAAAAGCTTCCTGAGATGGCTAAGGCTATTGCAGAGCCTCTTGCAGCTATTGATAAGGTTACTATTATCGATTCCGGTAACGGTGAGTCAGGAGTAGGCAGCATTGGCGGATATGTTCCGGGAGTTCTTGCCAAGACTATCGAATCAGTAAGAGAGACTACAGGATTTGATCTCACAGATGTTATGAAAGCTAATACATACGAGGCTAAGACAGATCGCAATGTTAAGCTTGATGCTGACAAGGCAGTTATCAATGTTGAGAACAAGAACGTTTAATAAGTTAAGATCTAATGTATAAACGTTGCGAGCCTTCGGTAATATCACCGAAGGCTCGTGTTATGTTGGATATTCTGTTATGCCGGATATTCTGTTATGCCGGATATTCTGTTATGCTGGATGTCCTATTATGCCGGATATAGGATCTGTCCAAGACAGATATAGAAGTGCAGTGATGTACTTCTATGTCCAATTCCGGATTATATGTTATTATTAAGAATATGATTTTCGTTAGATGGAGACATTTTTATTATGGACAAAAAATTAAAGCGACTTGATAGAACTATCGCATTTGAGGGCGAGGTTGTCGATCTTTATAAAGACAAGATGCAATATCCTGACGGAAGCATTCATAACTGGGATTTTGTATGTCACAAAAAAGGGTATGGAGCTTGTATACTTCCTGTTCTTCCGGATGGAAGGATACTTCTTATAAGACAGTATAGACCTGCTGTTGATGATACTATACTTGAGATTCCGGCAGGAGGAATAGAGCCGGATGATGAGAGTACTCTTGTCTGTGCCAAAAGAGAACTTGTAGAAGAGACCGGATATACGTCAGATGAGTTTAGTCATCTTTTAAGGATCCAGGTAGCTGTTGCATACTGTAACGAGTGGCTTGATATCTATCTTGCAAGAGATTGCACTAAGGCAGCTACAGGCAAGCATCTTGATGAAGGTGAAGATATCAGTAACGAAATATATGAAGTCAGTGAACTTCTTAAGATGATATCAGATGGTCAGATACAAGACGCCAAGACTGTAGCAGCGATCACAGCTTACGCTGCAGGTTTGAAATAAAATTATTTATATTTTTACAGGAGATATAATATGATCTGCAAAGAATGCGGAGAAGAGATTAAAATTGAAGCCAGATTTTGCCCTTTTTGCGGGACTGTTCAGAGCAGCATGGTGAATAATGAGAATAATATAGCAAGGACAGGTGACGTAGAAAAAGGAAATGCTATGCCTATTGATAAAGGGAATGGCATGCCTATTGAGGATGGTGAGAATGCCAGAGGATATAAAAAGCCTGTTTTTAAGACAAGTAAGACACAGCCTGAAGATCCAGTGAAGGTCAAAGCGCGTACTATAAAGCAGAAGCTTATTGATATAGTAATTGTATTTCTGATCATTGCTATTGCCAGCGGAATGATCGCATTTAAAGTTATAACTTACAGAAATGCTCAGAAGTTATGTCCTATGGCTGCTTATGTCAAGGATGGGATACTTTATCTTGATACAGATATTAAATACGAAGATGACGAGCCTATACCTGTCTCAAAAACCAGTGAGAAGCTTTTAGAGTATGGACTTGAAGATGAGGTTGCAGCTTTTTCCAAGGATTTTAAGACTCTTTATTATATGGACAAGGATACAGGAGACGGCTCCGGCAGACTCAAAAAAGTTAAGATAGCTAAGCTGTCTGAAGATATCGATGATAACTCTGATAAGGCAGAAAAGGTGGCAGATTTCGTTACTTCATATCAGTCTCTTGATAATGGAGATGTATTATATCTGACCAATGAAATGGAAGCCTGCTACTATGATGGCAAAAAAAGTAGTGTAATTGCTGAAGATGTAGTGCAGTATTATATTTCATCCAGCGGCAACTATGTATATCTTCTTGAGGGAGATAAGGATGCTGAAACCTTTGAACTATGTAAAGCGGGCCTTAATTCCAAAGCACAAGAGGTGAGCCTTGCAGAAAATGTGCTTAAAATAAGGCTCCATGAAGACAATGATGCAGTTCTTTATGAGGTTGCAACTGATAATTCACAGGCAGGTGAATCTTCAGATGAGTCTGAAGCTGAGTCCAAAGACAAGTTTAAAGATGAGACTAACGAAGGTGATACCGGTTCAGAAGATTTTGATGAGGCTGAGTCTGATGTAAGTGATTCTGATGAAGAAACATCTGACGAAAAAAAGTCTGATGAAGAAAAATCAGGTAGTGAAACTTCCGAAGCTGGTTCAAGCTTAGAATATAAGGATTACAACGAATTATATCTTGCTTTTGATAATAAAGATCCGGTTAAGATAGGTGAAAATGTCAGTTCTATATCGGATTATAGTCAAAGTGCCGGTGGCGTGTTCTTTACCTCGGAAACTGCGGATAAGATCAGCACTTTGTATTACTATGATGCCAAGAACGAAACTACCAGACAGGTAGATAACTTATCAACAGTGTATTTGGGAGATGGTATCAGCATCTATCACAAAGAAGATGAAAGAGGCTGGTATTATATGCTTTCCGGCGGTGATGAGAAGGCGCTGGACCTTGATCATGAATATGATCAGGGACTTATGTGGGGATCAAGAGATGGAAGATATGTGATGGTAGAATTCATGGCTGAAGGAGACGTTGGCAATACCATTATCTCTTTCAGATCTACAGATGGATCTCTTTCTTCGCAAAAAGTAATTACAGAAGAAGGGGAACTTGGCCATTCTTATGGAACTACAGCATATTATTACGTCTTTGATGAAGAGGAGGAAGAGCTGGATCTGTATTCATTTCGTAATGACAGAACGAAACTGATTGCAAGAGATGTTACAGAGGAAGTTGTAATCTTTTATTCTGATGAAATTGTGGTCCTGTATGATAACAACGGGAACCTGAGTGTATATACAGATGCTGACGATAAGGAACTTGATGCTCATATTCAGAGGATCCTGTATGCAGGCAAGAATGCTGTTATATATAAAGATTCGGATGGTAGTTATTACATTTCTTATCTGTCTGGTAGAGAATTAGAAACATCTCTGATTACAGATGAAGCGGATGTTGTAATACTTCCGGAAGTAACTGATGAGATGGGTATGGGTATTATCAGTGAAAACTGATAGGAAATTATAAATTGATTTTTGGAAACTGTTTCTCGGAAACTATTTTACAGATATGAAGTAAAATGTAAATATTCACTAATTGTCTAAGGAAACTTTCGTAAAAAATGCATACGGTAAAACGATTGCAAAATAGCGTCATCGTGTAATATAATACTCATGGGGACATTGCAAGGGTGCAATGTCTTTTTTGACCCATTAAGGAAACGAGGTTTACATTGTTAATTTTTCATTAAGCTTTTTGCTGGCGGATTTGTCCCTTCTAGGAAGTGATGACCGGAAGCACGAAGGGAGGACGACAATATGACAATGGATGTACAAGATAGACAGCTGGTGGATTACGTTTCAGAGATTCGTAAAAAACAGGAAGACGGAAGAGAACTTGACGAACTTGAAATTCTGACTATAAGAAATCTTAATGGTCAGGGACAGAAGATGACATGGAGAACTGTGTGCTATTGGAATCTTCTTCTTTAAAAACTAAATAACAATTACTTAAGATACCTCCGCATGAAAGTGCGGAGGTTTTTGTTATAAGTAGTAAACAAAATAATGTATGCAAATAATCAGATAAATGATAAAATATATGTATCCGTTCTAGAAAAAAAGGAGGAAGCCTAAATGGGAATTTTCTTTAAAGATGCTGAGAATCCGACAGGGGATGACTATGATGCACTTGATGATTTTTTCTTGGAAACAGAGCTTGATCCTGATATGAAGAAGCCGGATTCTTTCAAAAAAGCATGGCAGAATGAAATGGGGTTTTATAAGCAAAAAAGACAGGAGGCATAAATGGCAGACCGTGAAGATTTGATTATGCAACTTTACAAAGAGTCTTTTGGCAAGACATTTAATAAGTATGACATTTCAGTTCGCTATGACAATAGAGATGGAAGTCTGCATATGAATGAGCATCGTGATGGTGAAGAACACTTCACAAAAGCTCAGATAGAAGCAGCAATGAAGTATTTTAAAGAAAATATTGAGAAGTTTAAAAAATCAGGAGTGGAGGCTTCGAGGAAGAAGGTTTACGAAATATCCGTAGCTGCGATTTCTCTTATGACGCATCCACAGGATGATAAAAAATAAAAATATTGGTATTATAATATTTGTATTTTGTGATTCGTATGTAAGAACTTTTTTGAATTGTTATTATGTCAATAATATAAAGGCCTCCAGTCGCTGGATTATCTAGTGACTGGAGGTTTTTTATCAGAATATTCTGCGATTCATAAGAGTTATGAAATCTTTGTTGGATCTTGTACGAGAGAAGTTATTAAGTATCTGATCTGCTGCCTCATCAGCCTTTAAGCCGTTGAGGCTCTTACGCATGCGATTGACTGCATTGAGTTCATCGTTTGTAAGAAGGAGATCTTCTCTTCGTGTAGAAGACTTTGCAATATTGATAGCTGGGAAGATTCTCTTCTCCTGAAGCTTACGATCGAGGATCATCTCCATGTTACCTGTTCCCTTGAACTCTTCGTATACAACATCGTCCATCTTGGAACCTGTCTCGATAAGAGCTGTAGCAAGGATTGTAAGGCTTCCGCCTTCACGCATGTTACGAGCTGCACCGAAGAATCTCTTAGGCATATGAAGTGCTGCCGGGTCAAGACCACCGGAGAGTGTACGTCCTGACGGAGGAACTACCTGATTGTATGCGCGTGTAAGTCTTGTAATAGAGTCGATGAGAATTGTAACATCTTTTCTATGCTCTACAAGACGTCTTGCATGCTCGATAGTCATCTCGGCTACACGGGTATGATGCTCCGGAAGTTCATCAAAAGTTGAGTAGATAACTTCGACATTAGGTCCTTCGATAGACTCTTTGATATCAGTTACTTCTTCAGGTCTTTCGTCGATTAGAAGGATAATGATATGCATGTCAGGGAAGTTTCTCTTAATGGATTTTGCAACATCCTTAAGGAGAGTGGTCTTACCTGCCTTTGGAGGAGATACGATCATTCCACGCTGGCCTTTACCGATAGGATCGATAAGGTCCATGATCCTCATTGAAACAGGAGCACCGGGATATTCAAGACCGAGTTTCTGATCCGGGAAAATAGGAGTCATCTTCTGGAAAGAATATCTCTTAATTGATTCTTCAGGTGTATATCCATTAATGGTATCAAGCTGAATAAGTGCTGCGAACTTATCACTTGTGCTTTTCTTTGCAGCTGCTCCTGCAAGAATATCACCTGTTCTAAGACCGTATTTACGTATCATGGCAGGTGCGATATATATATCATTCTCGCCTGGAAGATAATTCTCACTTCTGATAAAGCCAAAGCCATCAGACATGATCTCTATGATTCCACCTACAGGCATAGCTTCAGAAATAAATTCGGCTTCTTTTGCTGCGGCCTCTGTTTCAGGTGCGGCAACTTCCTTCTTAGGAGCTGACTTGCGATAATCCTGAGCAGGTTTTGCTTTTCTCATATCCTGCTGACCTGCGCCTGTATGCTGCTCTGGTGCAGAAGGTGTTCTTCTCTGGTCGATAGCAGAAGGAGCTTTGCGCTGCATCTTTGATGAAGACTTGGCTTTAGCATCTCCTGAAACCTGGATTATGTGGCGCTTTTTAGGATGCTCTTTAGAAGCTTCCGTGGAGACGGAATCCTTTTTTGGAGCCTTCTCGTCACTGTTTTTCTCGCTGGCTTTGTTTGAAGCTATGGAGTCTTTGGCGGTTTTACTTTTTTTTGCGGTATCGGCGTTACTTTTTGAATCTGCGCTTTTTTTGGCTACGGCATTATCCTTAGCTTCGGCATTTTTCTTTTCATTAGCAGTTTTTTTATTATCTGCTGATGCATTTTCCTGCTCGTCAAGTGCACATAAGCTGTCGATAAGTTCTGCTTTCTTTACGCCTGTTACTCTCTTGATGCCTCGAGCTTTCGCAATGTCTCTTAACGAAGTAAGACTTAGCGTTTCATATTTTTCTCTCATATAAATATCCTTTTATATATAAAAATGTGTGGGTAAGTTTACGAATAAACATCTGAATCTTGTATTCGTACAAACGGGAATCTCGCCGAATTGGCATGAAATTCTTTGCATCAACTAAAATAGCAAAATAAAACGGCGATGTCAAGCATCGCCGTTTTGTTCGTTGTATCATCAGTTTTAATCAAGCTTTGAATAATCAAATGAAAGAACATTGTCTATCATAAGAGCGTAACTTTTGTTGGTGTTTAGATTCTTGGCATCGGCTATTCCTACAAGATTACCCTTCATATCTACAACTGCAGTTCCGCTCATTCCGTCTTGAAGCGCGAGAGTTGCTGTAAGATAGATAGGAGCATCTTTTTTCTCCGGAATAGAATCATTGATCTTTAGAAGTGTCATCGGAGTTACAAGATCCTTGCCGGTATGTTTGTAGTTGGTCGCGATTCCAAGAAGCTGTGTGCCTTCAGGTATCTGTGAATAGATCCCCGGATTGATCGATATCTCCCTGAGCCTTGTAAGTATACGCATAGGGATAAGGGAGGTGCTGAGTCTGAAAAGGCAGATCTCATTGTCAGCTGAAAGCTTTGTGTATTTGATGGCATTACTGAAAGTTATACGGGTTCCGTCATAGAGCCATAGTTCGTTGTTGCCTTCCTGCATAAGGTCAAGGACATGAGCAACTGACAGAAAATAAATATAGTCAGGTGTTATGTCGTAGATAACTCCGGATCCTGACCAGCCGTTTGGCGAATCCTCTGAATCAGCATGGAAGAGCTCTACAAGAGAAGGCTTTACAAGCTGCTGCGCAAGTGTGAAGTTCTCTGCAGATAGCGGCTTATAACTAAAATATCCGGTTTTGCAGAGAGTCTCGAGTGATGATTCTGAAGTATAATCATCAACAGCGACAGTTGAGGTTTCCAGTGACTTGGAGAAAGCATCTTCGGCAAAGGCAACAGAATCAGCAAAAAGTAAAACGGTTGATTCGTCATATATTTCATCGGGCATAAGATATGTGAAGCGGATTCCGGAATTGCTGGATGTATGTGTAAGTACAATAAGATATCCGGAATATTGATGCCCTTCGATATTCTCTGTTATTCTGGCTCTAAGTAGTGTACTTAGTCCATCATCTGAAGCGTAGGATTCAATACTGTCTGATGTAAAATACTGCGAAGGAGTAAG
>OCTW011266636.1_pt1 | contig 13243 bp, 2 predicted proteins | sample 1539671 | NCBI WGS metagenome assembly OCTW01 (sample SAMN02144230, study PRJEB22623) | gut metagenome | biome: sheep rumen | host: Ovis aries | place: New Zealand | reverse complement strand
TAATGCTGCAAAAACAGCCGCAGAAGCGGCACAACAGGCTTATGACAGCCAGAATGCCGCGGTAACAGAAAAGCAGGGCGCACTGGACAGCGCGAAACAGGCTGCCTCTGACGCAAAAACGGCGTATGACACAGCAGTACAGAACAAGGCAACCGCGGACGCGGCGGTAACCTCCGCGCAGCAGACGCTGGCCAACGCACAGGGCCAGAAGACGAACGCGGACGCGGCCCTTGCTACAGCACAGTCAGACCTCTCCACCAGACAGGCCGCCCTTGATGAAGCCAATAAGGCTCTTACATCCGCACAGGCAGACCTTAACGCGACAGAGGAGGCGAAAGCCGCTGCCCAGACAGCTGTTAATAATGCGCAGGCAGCCGTGGACGCGCAGAACGCGGCGATCGCTTCCTGCCAGACAGAAGCCGACAATGCCGCGGCAGCCGTAACGGCAGCCCAGACGGCTTATGACAACGCGGTTGCTACGCAGACGCAGGCCGGATCAGACCTGGAAGGCAAACAGGCCGCCTATGACACCGCCTCAAAGGCGGCAGATACCGCGGCGTCCGAGCTTACCGCGGCACAGGCGGCACAGACCAGCGCCAACGACGCCCTCGCAAAGGCGAAAACCGACCTTGATTCTGCGAATGCGACATATGCGGAGAAACAGGAGGCAACGGATTCTGCCAAGACCACGCTGGACACCGCGTCCTCAGACCTTACAGCCGCGGAGAAGACGCTTTCCGACTGCAAGGGAGAGCAGGCAAAGGCCCAGTCGGAATTCGACAGCAAAAAACAGGCATACGACGAGGCGGAAGCGGCATATGAGGCGGCTGCGGCCGGTAAAGATGCCAAGCAGGCGGCCTATGACCAGGCACAGGAAAATACCAAAACTGCGGAAACAAATGTGAAAAACGCGCAGAAGGCAGTGGACGATGCGCAGACAGCGTATGACACGGCGAGAAGCACGCTGCGGTTCTTCGAGTATCTGAAGAAAAAAGGAGACACAAATGCCGACACGGCAATCAGCATTGTAAACGGGACAAACTCCTGGTATTCAGAAAGTTCAGACAATAACGTATATAACGGTTATACATTTCTGGGTAAAAAAGATGATGCCACCAATCTGGATGTGCTGGAGAAGTCCCTTGATTATATTGATGAAGCAAATCACTGGAGAGATGTGGAGTCACACGGTGGCGATGTTTCTGCGGAACATACATATTGGTTAAATCGTGGTGATGATAAATACGGGAAAGCATTCCACATAGACGGCGATGGAGTAAGCAGGAACCAGCTAAAAGTACATTCCGTTTTAATGGCGATTGCTGAAATCAACGCGAATTGGAATATTAACGCTAGTAACGGCGATACTAATTTTTTACAACATCTTGATACATACCACATGAGTTCGGCAGGTGGTAGCGGTGGAGAGAATTTAGCAAGAACATCTTCTTATTTTCGTTATTCTGATCCTTTTGATGGATGGTATATTCAGGAACGTGAAGAGGCATCTCGCGGAGCCACAAATGGTACGGGACATTATTTAAATATAATTAATGACATAGGTGAATATACTGGATATGCTTTTTCAACAGAATGGATTGACACCAATACATATACTGCTGTTCATTCTCAAACGTTTGCTTCAGAGCATGGATTAAAACGCGAGGATTATCCGGACATATCTGATGAAGTATGGAACAATATAATCGAGCAACTTAAGCAGATTGATGGAACTTCGTACACCACCGATGAATATCGCACTTTCCTGTCTGAATTTAAGAACAGTGCGGACCATCAGGCAGAGCTTTCCAAAACGGAACAGGATCTTGCTAACGCAAAGGCAAATCTGGAAGCAGCCAATAATGCTCTGGCAAATGCGAAAAAAGCAGAGCAGACAGCCAAAGATGCTTTGAATGATCCTGCTGCAGAGTCAGTGGATATGCTGAAGACAAAAGCTGACACAGCTAAATCGACAATGGATTCTGCCAATACCATACTGGATACTGCTACCGCCAATACTGCCAAGGCACAGTCCGATGTAGACACAAAGACAACCGCAAAGACGGATGCGCAGGCAGCATATGATAAAGCTGTGTCAGATACAGCCGCTGCAAGGGCAGCTGTGGACGAGGCGCAGAAGACTTTTAATGAAAAGACCCGGGAATATAATAATGCCGTTGCAAACTTCAACAGCAAGACTTCGGCAAAAGCTTCTGCGGATCAGACGAAGGCTGACGCGGCTGATGCTCTGAAGAAAACTAAGACCGCAAAAGATACCGCGGATGCAAACGTTGTGTCCACAAAAGATACGCTAACGAAAGCCCAGGCCACATCTGTAGAAAAAGCCAAAGCGCTGGATGACGCAAAGGCAGCCCTTCCTGCCAAGGAAATAGTTCTGGAAGACGCGCAGAAGACCCTGCAGGATAAGACGGACAAATATAATTCTGCAAAAACTATTTACGACCAGAAGAAAGCTGCACAGCAACAGGCAAGTGATGCCGTGAACAATAACGACAAGGCAATTGCTGATGCCAAAACTGCCGTGCAGGATGCAGAGAAAGCGGTTGCTACTGCACAGGAGGACCTTGCCTCCGCGCAGAAAGATGCAAAAGATGCCGCAGATAAAGTGGTTGATGCAGAGAATGGTAAAACAGAAAAGGAAGCAGCTGTAAAGCCTGCGGAAGATGCCCTTGCTGCAGAGAAAGACAAACTGTCCAAGGCGGAGACGGTGCTGGCAACAGCGAACACGGCAAAAGCAGACGCAGGGAAGAAGCTGGATGCTGCAGAAAGCGACAAATCTACCGCTGATGCTGTGAAGGCAGCCGCAGACCAGGCAGTAAAGGATGCGGAGGATGCCCTCCAGAAAGTAAAAGAAAACATCCAGAAGGCGTATGAAACCCTTATGGCTGACGCGGACAGCAAGGCAGATGCCCTGAAACAGGCACAGGCTGACCAGGGGGCAAAGGCGGATGCGGTTAAAGATGCCTCCGACAAGGTAACTGCCACAGAAAAGGCATCGGCTGATGCGGACAAGGCAGTAGCGGATGCCAAGGACAAGCTGGCGAAGGCTGCGGAGAAGACTGCCAAGGCAATAACAAAGCTGGATGCGGCAAAGAAAGCCGAAAGCGACGCACAGGAAGCGTATAATGACGCGGAAGCCAAAAAGCAGGCTTACGAAGATGCTTCTGACGCCTACCAGAAGGCAGTAAAGGCAGAGGAGAAGGCAAGGAAAGCACTTTCCGACGCAAAGAAGGCTCTCGAAGATGCGCAGGCTGCCCTTGTAAAAGCAAAGAATAAGGCGGAAAGGGCGAAAAACCTTCCTGCATACAATGGCGTGGATACGGTTGAAGTTACTGATGATGATTTCGCTTACCTGAATAATGCGGTACAGGCCGTGAAGGAAGCGCAGGAAGCGATTGTGACAGCGCAGGACGAAACAGAAGCTGCGAAGACAGAGGCTGAGGAAAAAGCAAAAGCCTCCGAGGAAGCCGGAAAGGCATATACAGCCGCTCTTGCGGACCAGGTATTCGCGACAGATGATTACAATGCGTTGATGCCGAAGTACACAATCATTTCCGGAAATGGAGACTCATGGACGGAGGGCTCTTCCAATCCGCTTGTTCTAATCAGTGACGGGGAAATGAAATGGTTCACCGGACTGATGATCGACGGACAGCTGGTAGATCCGTCCAATTACACGGTGAGAAAGGGTTCCACAGAGGTTTACCTGAACCCGTCTTACCTGAAGACGCTGGGGAACGGAAAGCATACCGTAAGGTTCCTGTACCAGTACGGGCTGACCGCTGACGGGACATTCCAGACAGTGGAAGAGAAGAAGGCGGTTGTCCCGCAGGATGTTAAGAACAATGCTGCAGGAACGGCAACCAAGGCAACAATCGGAAACAGGGGCGGCGTACAGAACGGCGGTAATGGTAACGGCGCTTCTACATCGACAGCCAGCGGGGCGCAGACCGGGGATACCAGCAACGCGGCGGCATCGGCAGCCGCAATGGCGGGATCCGGACTGATGGCAGCGTTCCTCGCGATCTGCGGCCGGAAGAGAAAACACGCGTAAGCGGATCTGAAGAGACATGACAACTGATGGGGCGGGGCTCAAAACCCCGCCTTTCTTTTGAGAAGATGAGGGGAAAATTTTGATGTATCGAACGGATATAGACCGGCTGTGCGCGGAAACTCTGAATACCCTTGGCGAGCGGTACATGTATCGCCCGCAGCATTTCAAACTGCCGGACGGATCGCAGTTCGTCCCGGATTTTTACCTGTATGAAAAACAGATGTTCCTTTACACACTGTCGGAAAACCCGTCGGAATCTCTTTACCGGATCCAGGTGTTCGCGAAAGCCAACCCATACCAGGAGCATATGATTGTACAGAACGGGAAAGAGTCCAATGTCTGGTTTGTGCCTGTGGGAACGGGAAAAAAATGGAAATCAGATGGAAAAGAGCCTTCACCGCGTAAGATCTGAAAAAGGCTGCTGCACTTAGAAATAGTGCGGCAGCCTTTTTGGATGCTTTTGCAAATCAGACAAGCTCTTTTTCTTCGTCCATCAGACGTTTTGCGTCATCTTCCGGGATCTGATATTTCTTCATGATCTGCTGCAGGATCTTTTCTTCAGAAATCCCGTAATCTCTCATCGTGTCGATTGCACCAAGAATGATTCCTTCATTCAAAATATAGCTACTATAGTTACACATACTGCTCACCTCCTTGCGGATTGCCTCTGTGGCTGGTATGTCATAATTTTCTTCTAAATCCTGTATTTTGTCTTCCGGACTGATTTTCTTTGATAAAAGCATGGACAGCATTTCTGTAATTTTTGTTGCCTGGTTCTGTGCTCTCTCCTGTCCGTCGTCTTTTGGAAGACGGATCATTACTACGCGGAGCAGGTCGGTTCTCGGGTTCTTTGTATAGTTTCCGACTTGCCGCACCTTTTGTATCTGGTATTCAGAAATCGTGTTTGCGTCTTTCTGCGAACAGTTCATGCAGATCCAAATGGAATATACCTTCCGCAGCTTTTCGTAATGGCTGTTCCTGGCCTCCCTTCCCATCTGTTCCGAAATCATCCGGCAGCAATAGGCGATGCCGCGTGTTTCCATGTCGTAGGGCTTGTACTGGTTCGCCTGCGCTTCGACATCGATCATGACGTCATACGTCACGCCTTCCTCTGTTCCGGGTATGGTCGCATCGAACCGGATATCGTATACGGTAAGGCCTTCCCCGGTTTCCCCGTAATCCTTTGGTTTGCCGGTGATCATGTCGTTGGTGCTTCCGGGATCTACCGCGATGGATGAGATGTGCGGCGTGTCGATCATTTTCTGGATTTCGTCCATGGAAAACATTTCAAAGTCGGATACCGCGTTATGCAGGATAAACGCCAGGATCGGCCGTTGGGAGAGGATTTTCTTAACCGCCATATCCAGCGCCGGATTCCGGCTTTTGTCATACAAAACCCTTCCAAGCTGATTTGCTGTTTTCTCCATTGAACCCCTCCTTACCTTGTTATTTTAGCATCAAATACCGCTTCCCGCAATTTTATTCAAGAAAAAGCCTTCCCGGAAGTTCTGTCCTTCAAAAAACGAAAAAATAAAAAGAAAAACAGCTATATATACAACAGTAGAGTTTTTGCGACTTACAGAGGTCGGAAAATACTGTGTACCAGAGGTTTCAAACCTTTTGCGAAGGAGAATATCGATGAGGAAGAAAGTATTAAGTTTGGTCCTGAGCGCCGGGATGCTGATCGGAATGGTCCCGAATTCCGTCATGGCGGATACGGCGTTCCAGTCGGAGAGTACTGTCACGGCGGAACAGACGGAAGAAGAGAAAACCGTGGAAGCGGCTGAAAAGGCGGCCCTTGCTTTTGCCGCCCTTCCGGCAGAAAAAGAGGAGGACGGAAAAACCAGCCGTCTGATTGTCTCTGTGAAGTCCGGGGATATGGACGGGAAGATACTGGGGACGGACAGCTACGTGGATTACGACGGGCTGGTCGTCGCACAGTATGATTCCGTGAAGACAGCGGAAGGTTATAAAACAAAACTGGAGTCACTGGAAGACGTGGACGCGGTTGAGTATGACCAGGCAATGGTTCTGAGCGATGAGACAGCCTTTACTGCGGATCCGGCAGATTCTGTGTCGGAACCGGACGTCTCGGATACCCAAAACCCGACAAGGTCCGATACTGTATCCGGGGATTCTTCTGCCGCATCATCCTCCGCCTCCGGAACGGATTCCGTATCCAAGGCACAGGACGCAGAAACCGTTACTGGTACAGCATCCGGTACGGAGTCCGTTTCCTCGTCTTCCCAGGCAGGGAAATCCGACAGCAAGTACCTGTTCGAGCAGGCGGACGCGGACGGGAAGAAGATTGTGGCCGTGATTGATTCCGGTGCCCCGGAGAGCCTGGTGAAAAAACAGTCCTGGCTCATTGACGAGTCAGCGGACAAAAATAAGAAGGAGACAGGGGAGGACAGGAACGGCCATGGGACGGAAATGGTACAGATCATCAGCAACCTGTCACAGGATTCCTCCTATCTTTATTCCATTAAAGCCTTTAACAAAGATGGCAACGGATACCTGTCCTCTGTCCTGATGGCATTGAAGCTTGCGAAGGCAGAACAAGCCGACCTGGTCAATATCTCCGCCAATACAAAAGTTAAAGCGGATTCCGCCATCCTCCAGACCGTGATCCGTGACGTGGCAAAAGAAAGCCAGATTATCGTGTCTGCCGGAAATAACGCGGACGACGCCTCCGGCTATCTTCCTGCCGGTATGGATCCCGTCTTTACGGCAGGAGCCTGTGATACAGACGGATACCTGACGGATACGTCCAACTATGGGGATAAGGTCAACTACTATGTGACAACAGATTCCACTTCCAAGGCGGCCGCCACAGTAACCGGATACCTCTCGGCAGGCAATACCTTCGGGGCTGAGGTGAAGACATCGGCGGAAAAAAAGCCTGCGGAAGAAACAGGAAATACGGAAACGGCATCTTCCAGCCCTGCCGGGGATACTGCCGGCAGTTCTAGTGTATCCAGCAGTTCCAGCACGCAGCCGCAGGAAGACGGTTCCTCAGATTCCGGCACAGGATCAAAGGCCCGCCCGTTTTCTGCTGCCCGCCATGCCCCGAAATTAAATGCTAACGAAGCGGATCCGTCAGGTTCTGATGACCGTGTGATTACAGCAGAATTCATGGATACGCCGAACAAGGTCATTATTAAAAAGGTAGACGAGAATGGGAAACTTCTGGACGGCGGCGAGTTTACCTTTACCGATCCGAACGGAAAGAAGATTGTTAAGACAACTGCTACAGGTACGGATATCGATGCCTCCATGCAGGGTGCAGTTGTCCTGGAGGGACTGATTCCTGGTACATGGACTTATCAGGAAACCAAAGCGCCGGACGGGTATCAGATTGATAATAACGTATATACCTTGACAGTAACACATGATGGTCTGATTAATGGAGAGACAGAGTATGTCATACAGTTTGAAAATCAACCACCTAAATATGATAACTGGTTCATAAAATTAAAAAAAATGGACAGCCTGGGAAGATTCATTGCAGGAGTCACATTTAGTATTACGGATCCTACTGGAACATATACCGTCACCACGAATAAAAATGGAGAAGCAGAAACTAAAAGATATCCACAAGGTCAAACCGTCACCATCAAATATCGTGAAGTAAGCGTTCCGGCAGATTCCGGTATCATCCTTGACACGTCTGAACATACCATCCAGGCAAAAGATGGGAAAGTGCTTTCCACTAACAGCGGCACCGTCCTCGTCACCGACAAGGCGAACCAGTTCCAGATCAAAAAAACGGGGACAAATGGCAAAGCCCTGCAGGGTGTGCTCTTTACCCTTACCGGCGTGGACGCCTCGGGAAAGACCATATACGACAAAAGGCTGATCACGGATGAGGACGGAAAAACGGATATCGTCTCCCGCCTCCAGGCAGGAACCTACACGTATCAGGAAATCTCCGTCTCGGCAGGGTACAAGCTGGATACCACCGCGCATACCTTCACGGTAGATAAGAACTTCTATATCCATCTGAAGCAGAACGGCAATGAGAGTGTTTACCCAAGCACGACACTCGGTGACGTGGCGGTGGCCACGGTAACGAATACGAGGAACGGGTTCCGTATCCGGAAAACCATCTCAGACGGAAGCAGCAGAAAAGGCTTCCCGTTCCGCGTATGGTCGGAGAGCAAGAACGCGTTTACAACAGGGAAGAATGATACGGAAACACCTGCGTCATCCATGACGCTGACAACGGACGACAACGGTTATATTGATCTGACGGGCCTTGCCCCGGATACCTACTACTACCAGGAGCAGCCGCATGACGGGTATGTCATCGACAGCCGGGTGCACGGGTTCACCATTGACACGGATGGCAATATTTCCGCCACCTTCTACATGGCAACAACGACCGGGTCTGACGGGAAGACGGCGGAAGTAAAGACCCCGGAGACGGGCACCGGGTCGGGGACGGAAACGGATCCTGCATCCGTCACCATTTCCAATACGCCGAACCGGTTCACGCTGAAGAAAGTGGATGAGAGCGGAAACGCGTTAAGCGGCGTGACCTTCCGTTTTACCTACGCGGGGACGGGGACGAACCCGTTTGCGGGCGGCTCTGACGAGACCACCGACGGAAGCGGACAGATCACCTTTACAAAGATGCCCGCAGGAAAATATACCTTCACGGAAGTAAAACCGAAAGATAATACCTGGATTGTTGACGGGACAAACAGCGATCCGTACAGCCAGACCGGGAAAATCTATTCGTTCGATGTGCAAAAGGACGGGACGGTTTCCACTTCCGACGTTTCCCTGAAGGTTGACGGGAACGGGACGGGGGATATGAGTATCACCCGGATAAACAAGAAACACGGGAAGTTCAACCTCCAGATCACCAAATCGGATAAGACGGACGGTGCCAAACTGGCAGGGGCGTCTTTTGACTTGATGGAGGACATTTCCGCCACGGCGGTTCCTTCCTATCGAAAGGTCGGGACCCTGGAAGGGGACGGCAAGGGCGTTTATAAACTGGAGGATATCCAGATTACCAACGACAACAGGGGACGTTTCTCCCTTGTCGAGACGAAGGCCCCGGACGGCTACGTGATTGACAGCGAATACGCCGCCCCGGGAAAGACTTTTACTGTGACAGATGAACAGGCAGATGGCAGCTACACCATGCAGATGTCTGTCGAGGACACCCCTGTCACGGTCCAGTTTGTCAAGAAGGATAAAGAAGGCAACAAGCTTCCTGACGCGGTATTCCGCATCTGGAAGAAAGGGGACAGGACACACGGAAGCTTTGCGAATGGCATCGCGGTCAAGAGCGACGCGGACGGAATCGTGAAACTGGACAAATATGCGCTCGGCATCCCGATCTCCAAGGGGACCTGGTACTATCAGGAGTCCAAGGCACCTGCCGGGTTTGACCTGGATACAAAGATTTATTCCTTTGAAGTGACAGATACCGGCGTCAACGGCAACGCTTCCGCCACACTTCCCGACGTGGTGGATACGCCGACACGGACCTATCCGGTGCAGGTCGTCCTTACCAAGACGAATGCCGCGAAAGAGACGCTGGACGGCGCGGCCTTTACCGTACAGCAGTGGAGCAGGGCAAAGAACGCCTACGTGGACGCCACGACACTGACACAGCGGGAAGACAAAAAATACCAGAACGTCAACGAGCTGTATATTACCGATGACAATGAAGGACAATTCCGCGTCATTGAGACAAAGGCACCGGAAGGGTATTCCCCGGTCGATCCTTCCACGGGAAAGGACTGGCAGTATGATTTCCAGGTGACGAAAACAGAACAGGCTTCCGCCTCCCAGACCGTGGCGCAGAACATCGTAAAGGAAATCAATGCCGTAAACTACCCGACAGAGGTAAGGGTCCACAAGGTGGACCAGGCAGGAAACGCGCTGGCAGGGGCAAAGTTTACCCTGACAAGGGAATCCGGCCAGACGGGCGACTATATCCACAACGGAACCTATCCGGATTCCTATACCGCCACCAGCGGCGCGGACGGGTACGCGGTTTTTGATAGGATCCTGCCGGGCTCTTACACACTGGAAGAGGCATCGGCCCCGGAGGGCTACGCAAAAGACACGACCACTTACAATATCGTGGTCGATGAAAATGGCTACGTCAACTTCCGGGGAGAGACGAAAAAGCTCCGGGAAGTGGATATCACGATGACGAACGTCGGAAACGAGCTGGTCATCACAAAGGTTGACGGCGACAGCCATCTGGCACGCCTCTCCGGCATCCCGTTCTCCATCTGGTTTGAAGACGATACGGCACACGCGGTGACGGAAACGACCGACAGCAATGGCGAGATCCACAAGACGGGGTTAAAAACCGGTACGTGGCATTTCCGTGAGCTGAAAGACAAAAACGGGAAAGACGTCTCCGGGACCAGCAAAATTTATTCCGTGACCGTCTCCAATGACGGAAAGCTATACCGCGCGGAAGAAATGGGGGAGGAGCAGAGCCTTTCCGCCACAGTGCTGAACGGGGCGGACCAGCAGGGCACGGTCCGCATCCGGAAGATCAAGGCAGGGACAGACCCGAACAATACGGACAACCTGATTACCGATGCCGTATTCATGGTTTCGGAATATAACGTGGAAACGCAGGAATTCAGCACGCGTCTGGACTACCGGCTGAAATGGAACGCTGCCAGCAAGTATTATGAGCTGGAGCGGGACACAAAATATAATCAGGACAGCGATAACTGGGAGGAGAATATTAACGGATGGCAGGGCGCGACCCTTCCCTGGACACAGGCAAACGGAGGCTTATGGAAAATTGAAGAAACCGGAGCCGGAAGCGTATACCGGGCGGACGGCTGGACATCCTATATTGACCTGACAGAAAAACTGAACTGGACCTACGACCTTTATTCGCAGGACGGGAAGACCACGTCCGGAAAAACAGGGGATGAAAACATTGTAGAAAACAAGAAAAACCACCTGACACTCAAGAAGCTGGACGCGGTAACCGGAAAAGCCGTGCCGAATTTCGGCTTTACCCTTACCAACCCGGACGATGCCGCAGACGTGCACCATGTAACGACAGGGGCAGACGGGACGGCCGAGCTGACAGGGGAACTGAAAAACGGCGTGACGTACCTCATCAAAGAAGATCCCGCCATCGACACAAACAAGACCTACCACATGGAGGAGCACCAGGATACGCTGGTGGTGGCGGAAGACGGTTCCATGAACGGTGAGATGGATTATGTCTATACTGCCTATGATTACAGCCACGCGGCAAAGGTCGTGATCCAGAAGACAAGCACGGAAGACAGCAGCAAGCGCCTGAAGGATACGCAGTTTGCCGTATACCAGTGGAATAAGAACCTGGATAACGGAAAGGGTGCTTACGAACCGACGCCGTACCAGGAGCCGGTATGGTCGCTGGGCGAACTGACACATAAGGATGTGGACTGGACCTATGACGAGGCCACGGGTCAGTATACCGGAAGATGGCTGAAAAAAGACAGCACGAACCTTGGAAAATTCCTGATCCGCGAGATCCAAAACGAGCAGGGATATACCGGGTCGTGGAGCGCCGAGATCACCATCGACGACAAGGGCGGCCCGGACCAGACCTTCACCTTCAGCCTGGACAATAAGAAAGCGGTTTACAACGAGCCGGTAGGCATCCTGCATACCGGGGCCTTTGACAATGAGACCGACAGCTCCGTACAGGTGCCGGACGACGAGGCATCCATCACCGACCGCGTATATTTCCATAACCTCGATGCCGGAAGGACCTATACCATCAAGGGATGGCTGATGGACCAGGACGAGAATAAAGAGTATACGGACACGGATGGGAACAAGTCGCAGGCCTGCGTCACCTTTACGATCAGCGGCGACGGAAAATCCCTGGCCGTGGACGGCGATACGGCATACACATATTCCCTCCGGGGAGGGAAGGCCATCGCGGGCCTTACCTATAAACAGGGGGAAAACTGGCAGCTTGGCGAATACAAGGACCGCAAATACGTAGAAGACGGGCTGACAGAGGGAAGTGTAAGGAAAACGGACGATTCCTCCACGTACGGGAATGTTACACCGTTCGGCGTGGTGGACGGATGGATTGATGTTCCCTTCTATATGAATTCCTCAGATCAGGGCGGAACCAACGTGGTGGTTTATGAGGAGCTGTACAGCCCGACGCGGAATTACAAATCGGACGGGTCCGCCTACTATACGGATGATGACGGGCACGAGGTCTATACCGGGAAGGACGGCCACCTGGTATACCGCGAGGAGAATGAGGACGGGTCCTACAAAAAGGACACAAACGGGAACTATATTGAAATCCCGATGGACGGTTACGGGAAGCTGCAGGCGGAGCATAAGAACCTGGAGGACGACGACCAGACCATCAATATCATCGTACCGGAGCTCCACACGACGCTGGGTGACGTTACCCCCGCATCAGACCACGAGAAAGCACAGTCTGCCGGATATTCCAAAGACAGCGAGACAGGCGGCACCTGGGACCATGTAGGGAAAATCTATGACCAGGAAGTCCTGCGGGATACGGTAGGCGTCATCGGGCTTTCGGAGAAAAACACCTACTTCCTGAAAGGGACACTGGTCTATAAGGAAGATTATACAGATTCCAAGGGAACCACCCATAAGGCGGGAGAAACCGTAAAGGACGCGTCCGGAAAAGAAGTGACGGTCTCCCGTGTGGAAGTGCGCGACCCGAAGACGGGCACGCTTTATACCGGTTCTTACGGAAACAGCACCGTCCTGCCGCAAAAGAAAACCATCGCAAAGACAAACGGCGAGACGGTCACGGGCGTGGCGTTTACCCCGACAGAAGGGACGCTCGTCCATGAAAACGGGGAGTATCTGGACGACGCCGGGAACCATGTGACAGGCGTTACCAAGAAAGTGCTGAACTACTTCAACGTCGAGTTCGACCTTGACAGCACGAACCTGGAGAACGCCAAGGTCGTGGCGCAGGAAACGCTCTACGTGGTACGGAAAAACGGGGAAGCCATCGAGCTGACCACGCACGCCAACCTGGAAGACGCGAAGCAGGCTGTCTACTACCAGAGTATAAAGACATCCGCGGCGGATTCCTCCAAAGACGGATCAAAGGTAAGGAGCGGGAGCCAGGCCGACAAGGAAGTTGCGAGAAGAAACGGTAAAGACGTGATC
>OCTW011584036.1_pt1 | contig 13244 bp, 13 predicted proteins | sample 1539671 | NCBI WGS metagenome assembly OCTW01 (sample SAMN02144230, study PRJEB22623) | gut metagenome | biome: sheep rumen | host: Ovis aries | place: New Zealand | reverse complement strand
TGCCAATGGTGGATAATTGTAGTGATTTCGTCTGCAAAGCGCTCTTTGTTTTTCTTGGAATTCAGTAGTTTTATAAAATCCATAAAACAGTCTGTGCCTTCTACCAATTCCATGCCGATGAAATCTATCGGTATCTTATCTGTGGCAAGAAAGGTGAAGTATACCTTCGGAATCTTTATAAGGCTGTTTGAACCGAGCAAAGTCAATTCATTTGCTTCCCGTTCACAGATACCCTCCGTTCTGCATGCTTTCATAATAACGCTGAAGGGTTCCTTATCAATATCTGCTTTGAAAACAAAGCCAAATGAACCGCCGCCAACATATTTGATACTTTTTACTTTTGCATTATATGTGGTTTCGAGTACTGCTATAGCAAAAGACTGTGCATCTTTTTTGGATACGGGACGAATCTCTTTCTGTTTCATAATTAACCTCACTTTAACATCGACTTATATTCGGTTGGTGCCATATGGAGCTTAACATTGCTATTATTATATGTATATATTTTATCACAGAATCGACCTATATTCAACACATTCGGAACACCGCTTTTGTAACCGAAAATAACCGAAGGAGTTGGTTCGCAACGGAACATAAAAAAGCCCCCGAAGCCTTGATACTTCGGGGTTTTTCAATGGAGCTGGTAATCGGACTCGAACCGATGACCTCTGGTTGTATGTAAGGGAAAATTAAGTGAAATAATCCTTAAATCCTTCATAATAAAAGCTTAATTCATTTTTAGGGAATAAGTCTCTATATCTTTTTTCTGGAAAATGATTTGGGTTTTTAGGATCTGTTTTTGGATTGTCAGAACTGTGCAAAATAACATCAATTTTTGCTTTTGTAGATATGCTCTTTTGCAACATATATCTAAACTCATAATCTGCAACAGGCATTGAATAACCGATAAAAATAATCTCATCTGCATCCCTTAACTCGTTACTTGCCGTGCTCCACAAGTTCTTATAAAGCTGACTGTCTATTGACTTTATCATTGTTGGTGTAATTATATCCGGTTGAAGTATTTCAGTTTCTTCATCGCCCTTGCTTTTGCATTTAATACATTTTTCATTATTATCATCATCAAATAACAAGTCTGAAATTGGATGCTTTTTGTAAATAGATAAAGTACCACAATTCAAACATCTAAACCAATTAATTGAACCATGTACTTTTACTAGCTTTACTGCGTTGTTACCATTTTGTGATTCATATGCTTCGTCATCAATATAATAATACTTTTCATTTAGACAAAGATTATAATCAATTCTATTTCTCAAAAAATATTCTTCAATCAAAGTATCCCAGTTGGTTGTTATTATTGTTAGCGGGATACTAGACCTACGAGCTTTTATATACTTAATAAAATTAATATAGTCTGTTTTATCATATTTATGGTTATGAACAGCATGGTCAAAGTAGTATACAAACAGTCTAGTTATTGATAATCTAATTGCGTCCATTTGAGCATATGAATAATTATCTATATACTGCTTGTCAATCATACTTTTATCAAATGAAGTAAATACATCTTCCAAATTAACATCAATTTCTTCTGTTACAAGCGCATTTCGCACCATATCAACTAATTTATTAACTTCTTTGTATTTTTGATTTTTGTTAAACCTGCGAGATTTAATATATTCAATGGCATCTTTACCTGTTTCTATCTTGTTTGAAGTAAGTCCCGTTAATATGGATTCTATGGCAGCGTCCTCGTTTGAGCGCCTTTGAATCTCAAAATATATTTTTTTATACTCGGAATAGTCTGCCTTCGCATATTTATCAAGAAGGTATAATCCAACAGTAATATAAGCATTCATAAACTTAAAACTGTTAGGTCTCAAACCAAACATAAACCCTGGGGAAGGCTTTTGTTTCATCAAGTTTAGTATTTTATTTTGAATTGGCAAATCCGCAGGAACAGAAAAACCGGCTCCAGTAATAATAACCCTTTTAATTGACATATTTATCGCACCATTCTATTATCGATGTGCTAAGACTCGGTAAAAACTCATTATATGAGTCTATCAATTGCTTTTTTAATTCATCCTTGCTCATGTTTGTTACATTTTTCCATTCTTCGACTTTACAGTATAAAAAGTGAATGGCAGAAATTAAACTAGAGTATGTTGTAGGTCTGTTGCGACTAATCACGCTGTTTTTTCCTTGATATGAAAAGGGAATTGAATCGTTATAATCATCAAAATTATCTATATCTTTTTTTATTACCTCTCTACACTGGTTGCAGTGGCAAATATGATTATAATAATCAGCTGCATGTTGAGCATTACTTACACTTTGGTCAAAATAATTATTAGAACGAAGTATATCTGCTGCATCACTAAACCTTAATCTTCTGTGAAGAGGTAAAAAATAATATTTGTTAACAGGTAAGCCACCACCAACAGGGGTTATTTGGCGACTCTCTCCGTAACCAACAGATTGCGCGACACCATATAAACGATGAGTTATATTCTTATTACATAAAAGAATAGCATCATATCCACCATATGCCATTATAGGATATACATCCATTTTGGAAAAAAGTTGCAATAGTTTAAGAAAACCATCTTGATATTTGGAATTAGTCTCAAACGAATCAAAATCATCGATCCACAAGAACGTATAAACGCCTGACAAATCATTAAACATTGATTCAATTTCTTTAAAAAAGATAGGCTTAACAAGTAGTTCTTTCTCAATAACAATTTGCGTTGCAACATTCTCTGAAGGATCTGCTTTTGATTTAGTTTTGTTATAGCACTCCTTATTGAGTCCCATCCATGAATGAATCTCAGAATCTAAATAATCCTTTTTTAACATAAAATAAGGCGAGATAATAAATCTCGGAGAAGGCCCTTTAATACCAGCATATTGCAAATATTTATCATACTCTTTTTCTTTTAGAAAACCATTAACATAATTCTTTTGAAATCTATATACTGAATCCACTAATTCATCCGTCATATTCTGCACATCATTTACAGATAGGGTTCTATTTGATTTTAAAATGTTACATAATGATTCGGGTAATTCCTCAAGATAATTCTTTACTGATTTTTTTATATCCGTTTTTTCTTTATTTAGAATAGCGTCTATTGAATGCTGAAAAATATGTGTTTGAGGATCAATAATATATTGATTTTTGTGAACTGATATTAAGTCAGCAATAGAAGAACCACTATAAGCAACAATAGTAGCATTAAATATTACTGCGTCAAAATCCTTTTTAAACTTTACAAACGCCTTTTTATCATTGCCTGTATTATATCGCAACAACTTTAACGGTTTATTATTCATTATTCACAACCCCAAGATATTCCATTACAGATTCCTTTTGCTTATTCCAAACATTACTTACGTGCGTCTCAAAACAAAAATGATCAAATGATAAATTACTATCATTGAATAAATATATTCCTATACCATGCTTTGAACATTCTTCCTCGATTGCGCTTAAACATTTTTTGGTTTTTGGTTCAGGAATACATATTGCTAGGTAGTCAAAGCACATGGAAACATTCAATGCTTGCTGAACTGCTCTTCTCCAGTTGTCCATTTTAAACTCAATAGCCGTAATAGCATTTTTTTTGTTATCATAATGCACCAAATCTACGGATCTGCTGAAAACGGGAACTTCTTTATAGAAATCTTCGTTTTGAAAAACAGAAGAAATAAATAACTCTCGCAATTCTTCCTCACTAAATCTTGTCCTATTCACTGCCAAGAACCTCATCTTTTATTACAGAATTTTTTGTGTATTCAGGATAATTTGTATAAACGTACTTTAATATTGCTTTAGGAGATAATGAAACTATTTTCTTTTTAAAATCAGTTAACAGTTTAATGGCATCTTCAGATACATTAGGAATTATTTCGTCGTTCACAAATGAGATGCCTAAATCTTCTATAACATATTGATAATACTTTCCATCCTCATCCAATTCGATATCTTTCTCTGATTCAACGGTCTCGTTCTCAAAAGGTTGTTCCTGCCAATCATCTACTTCAACAAGTTCTTCCTTCGCTTTTAAATTGTTGATTTTTATAAAATCGATATTACTAAACAACTCTAACTGTTCATATATGTCCTTGGAGAACGGACCATAATTGTATGCAAAAAACTCAGGCAGATTATCAAGTATAATGCCATTATTCTTAAGAATTGGCGCAATTTCATTTTCAAATAAAAACATCATTTTTGTCAATCTTACTGCACCGTCAATTGGAGTTTGATTATCCAAAAACAATAGTAAAAGTAATGCATCTGCACCCGTAAGTTTGTTTTTTTTCATATTATCACCTTATAATTATTATATCATAAAATAGATAAAAATCAATAAAATAGAACTTATTACTCACACCAACCCGACGAACTTGTAATATATCTCGACCATCTGGTGGGGTGTGCCGTTTATGATTTCTTTTTCGTGGATGACGATTTTGTCTATCAGCTCGTTAAGAATCCGGGCGTTGAGTTCGGTGATGTCGGTGTATTCTTCTATCAGCTTTGTGAATAGCTTTGCGTTCTGCTCGGCAGAGGTTACGGCGGTAATCTCGGCGAGCAGTTCTTCTTTTTCTGTCTTGAGTCCGGCGTATTCGTTTTCGTACTTGCCGTTCATATCGAGGTAGCGTTCCTCGGTAATCTTTTCAAGCACTCTGTCCTCATAGAGCTTGCCGATTATCTTGTCGAGCTGTTCCAAGCGCTTGTCGATTTTCTTTAAGCGACTCTTTGCCGCCTTGATTTCCTGCTCGGTCTTTTCATCCATTTTGTATTGCAGAAGGCGAGCATATACATCTCTGTTTTCATAAGCTTCACTTGCCTGACGGCGAATGTCCTCAAGCACTATATTATAGAGAGTCTGATAACCGATAGCGTGTGATGTGCAACGCTGTTTGCCGTAGTTCTTATACACCCAGCAGGAGAAGCCGGTGAACTGTTCCCGCTTGCTGTTATATGAAGCATTAAGCGCCGAGCCGCAGTCAGCGCATTTGACCAGCCCTGCGAACATCTGAACCTCGCCTCGTTTGTTTTCTCGGCGGCGTTTCTGCATTATACTGTGAGCAAGATCCCAACTACGCTTGTCTATAATCGGCTCGTGAGTGTTCTCAACAACTATCCAGTCCTTTTCCTCAGTTGCGACCTTTTTCTTTTTCGTTTTGCCGACTGTTCTTGTTCTGCCGAAGGTTATCTGCCCGAGATATACGGGGTTGTTAAGTATAGAGCGGATTGATGTTGCGTGCCAGTCAAAGTCCTGACGCCAGTAGTCGCTTTTGAAGTAGTCGGGATTGTTTCTGTTGAAGTATGCCTGGGGATTAAGTATCTCACGCTCACGCAGTATCTTTGCCATTCTCACATATCCGATACCGTCACAGAACATTCTGAATATTTCTTTTACTACTTCGGCTGCTTCGGGATCAATTACAAGATGATGTCTGTCGTTCGGGTCCTTTATATATCCGTACGGAGCGTGGCTGCCTATGTACTTGCCTTCCTTTGCAAGCGCCTGAAACGCAAGCTTTGTTTTGCGTGAACATTCCTTTGCGTAGTGGCTGTTTATAACATTGGTTATGGGCATGAGTATTCCGTCTGTGCCTTTTAGCGTGTCTATGTTTTCGCCTATGGCAATAAAGCGTATGTTCCAGTCCTCGAAATCGTTTTCGATATACATACCCATCTGCGCATATTCTCTGCCGAAACGAGAGAGGTCTTTTACGATTACAAGATTCGCTTTGTGGCTTTCAAGGTCCTTGAGCATCCGTTTGAAATCAGGGCGCTCGAAGTTAGTACCGCTGAATCCGTCATCGGCATATATGTCATATATCGCAATACCGTTTTCCTTACAGTATTGAGTGAGCAACGCTTTCTGTGTCTGAATGCTTCCGCTCTCGCCGAGGTAAGCGTCATCCGAGGACAGTCTGCAATACAGAGCCGCGCGGTATTCGTTCTCTTTTGTAATCATGAAATCACATCCTTTCAGCCACAAACACTACCATTAACCGTTGTCATTATCCATATCCAAAGCCGACGGATTTTCATCCGACTTTTTGTCTGAAACCAACGAATCAAGCTTATCTTCCATAAGGTGTTTGAGCAGATACTCAATCTGTTCGCCCTTTCTGAAGTGGCTGATAACGCAATATGTAACTCCGTTTTCGATATGGGTATTCATTTTAAACCCTCTTTCGTCAAGAGGGATTCTGCCTGTTCCGAGATAGATTTCTTTAAGATCCATGGTTATCTCCTTTATGGTAAAGTGGGCTCGGGCTTCTGCCCGTTCTTTCGGCTTGCCGAAACAAGACGCCTTCAGGCGATGCTTGGACTCTCGGTTAAGAGAGTTATTATGCGAAATAATGGTTGTATGTCTTTTCAGGCATACGGTTTTTGTTGGTGGTTTTAAGGAAAACTTAAAAAATATGACAAATCGGGCATACGGATTCAAAAACAGGCATACAAATTAAAGTCCGAACAGCGTTGCTGTGTCGGTGTTTCACTGCGATTGCCTTTGAAAAGGCATACCGCTTTTAACCCGCTTGAAAATATGCACCGAAAAACTGCCCTGAACAGAGAGAAAAGCAGACAGCTGACAATATCTCCGAATCAGCGCTTAACGCTCTCATAAATGCCGCAGAATCGATTTTGATTGCTTCGGCTGTTAGTTTTGCTGACTGTTATCTGCTCGCTCGAATATCGCCGAAGAATTCGCCAACAATTTCCGAAAGGTTTTATATATTGTTTATGTATAGTTTTTTATGGAGGGGGTAGCTCATTTTTTAACATACCGGGAACGGAGAAAATCATCCCCGATTCAGAACAAATGTTCTGTTCGGAGATGATTATATCATGTCCTTTTTCGGTTGTAAAGAGGGGTAAGCAAGCATTGTACTTTTTATGGGACTGAAAAATCACTGCAGTTGCAGTTTTGGAAAAAGATTTTTATATTTACTTGAAAGATGGTTTCATAAATGTTATACTTTTTAAGTGATTTTTAGATGTCGGAGGGATAGTTTATGAATCGAAGCTTGACGAACAGAATGAAAAAAGAACATTATAAACTTGTAAGCATCGATTTGTTTTCAGGTCCCGGGGGAATTTGTACCGGATACAAGTGGGCTGGTATATTACCGCTTATTGCTGTTGAATGGACAAATACAACGGTTGAGACTTACTCGTTAAGTCATGATGCTGAGGTGTTTAGATTGTCTGATTATATTCAGTTCGGTGAAAAATACTTAAACAAGTTCCTAAAGGAAAGCACAAAAACAATTCTTATTCATGGCGATATCAATCTTGTGAATAATGATCTCATTAAAAAGTTTTTGTTCTTCCGCTATGGTATTGATTCAAATTATGAAACTGTAGATGTAGTGTCAGGCGGTGCGCCATGCGAGAGCTTTAGTCTTGCTGGTCAGCGCAATGAAGGTGACGCCAGAGATGATTTGTTCAGTAACATATTAAGAATCGCAAGAGCTGTTAAGACAAAAATGATTATGTTTGAAAATGTCAAAGGGATGTTTTCAAAGCCCAGAAATGGTGTTAAGGGTGCAATTTTTAATGATATCTGTGATGCTTTTGAATTAAAGACAAAACACCCGTCTTATCATTTAGTTTCAAGAGATCAATCAACAATCCTTCTTAAAGCAAGTGACTATGGTGTTCCTCAGTCTAGAGAGAGATTAATCCTCATTGCTATTAGGAACGATCTTAAAGATGTTACTTTTAACTATCCAGAAAAAACATATGGTGAAGGAAAACAATATCCATATATGACATCTGGTGAAGCAATCAGTGATTTGCCTGCAGTTGAAAGCGGCGAAGAAAAGACAAAATATTCATATCCAAAAAAGTTTTCCAGCAAGAATCAAGAGCGCTTTATTAAGATTGTTCGTGGTGAATATGAAGATGAAGAAATGCACGCCAAGGTTCCAAGTCATTTGATTAAAAAGGGCCTTTTTGATTCAAAGAAGATTAACAATCAAAACGGACCTGGACATGTTGCAAGAAAACTTGAACTCTTGGCTTTAATTCCAGAGCGTGGTTCAATGAAATCCGTCTTTGAAGAATTAAGTAGCAACGGAAAAATAGAAAAGTATCGTCATCTGTTCCCGAAAACAATATACGGAAGCCGAAATAGAAGGCTACTTGCCGATGAACCGAGCTTTACAGTAACATCTCATTGTTTGGACGAAATATTACATCCAACACAAAATAGAGCAATCACTGTCAGGGAAGCAGCTCGACTTCAAAGCTTTCCTGATTGGTATCAATTCGCAGGACCGGATGTTACTTTTCATAGTGATAAAGACGAGGACAAATACGAACAGATTGGTGACGCTGTTCCGCCCCTTCTTGCTTATGCTATAGCAAAACAAATCATTAATTCGTTGCCAAGCCACATATAAAAATAAGGAGTTGCTGAATATCAGCAACTCCGTTTTTTTTACTTTATTATTTTGCATTTTAATTGAATATTAGTTCCTCGTTTTCCTTGATATGTCCATCCGAACAAAGTCCCAAACATACCTTTTACACCTCTTGATACCAACAGGGTGTAATAATCGTCAATTGTGTGTATGGATACCGAACTGTCGTTATTATCATATGTTAATATATAATTTGCCCACTGCTTTTCAGGGTTTCCTAATCCTCCAACTCCGCCTAAAGCCCAAAACGCTAAAGTCTTATTATGGGGTTGCATCAATTCTGTTAAGCGGCGCTGATTTTCTTCACCCATATCCCGTTGATTACCTTTTTCCTGAAACAGATTAAGAAGTTTTTTTAATTCATTATTGTTTTTATCAAGGACATCAGCAAACGCATCCGCTGTATACTGGTGTATGCTTACTGAACTCTCGCTTGTCCTCTTACAACTAATCGTGAATAACTGCTTTTTGTTATCTTTGTAAGTGATTGTTACAAGTACATCTGTTTTTGCAGGACCGCCTGTTGGCAATAATCCGATATCCTCTTTGTCACTTGTTGCGGCAATACTTAATACGGAGTCTTTTTTCAGACCTAGGCATTTTACAATTGAACAGAAAATATCATAATGAACACCCTCTATTATTTCACTGTTGGTAGTCCATTTTTGAAAGTTAAGGGGATTAGATAAAATGGAAGAGACTCGACTTTCAAAACTGTTTCCTTTTGCATCTAAAATATGACCTTTGCTTTTATCTTTCAGAGCGTATTCTTCAATTAGATTTGAAAGCTGATCTTGAGATATAATTCCCTCGAGCGTAGAATATTCGCCTTTCGATTGAATCTTTTCGTTTTTTGCAACAGCTATTTTGCGTTCGTTTTCAGAAATACTATCTGAATAAACCAGGTATGCAGCTTTAATACTATTGTCCAGTTGTTTTATATTCAACGCATCCCAGTATTGCGTTTTAATTCTTTCTCTTATAGAGGTTGTTGAAAAAAGAATCCATTTCACTCCGTCTTCAAACTCGATTAAAAAATGTGCTTTAAACTGATTACGATCTTTGTATCCGGGTTTTCCAATGCTAAACCCGTCAGTTATCTTTGTTATATATCCTTGTTGTTCTGCTAATTTCAAAACAAATGATAATGACTCTTTTGATGAAGCACCATGAAGGTTTTTATCTAAATTTGACTCTGACAAAACGAACACCTCCTATAAATTTATAGTAATTATAACATACTTTGAAAATCAATTCTATACTTTGTTGATTTTAACGCTATTTTGTTTTATTATTATAGTGTAAACATAAAAATCAGAGGCATCTTATGGGAATGTTTTATCGAGACAATAATGCATATATAATGTGTGAAAACATGTTTGATACTTCTGTTATCGAAAATGAACATGTGGATTTAATTGTTACTTCACCACCTTATAATCTTGACATTTCATACAAGAAAACAAATGACAATTTAGATTATGAGGAGTACTTAAAATTCACTCGAGCTTGGTTGGAAAAATGTCTTAGGTTAGTAAAGCCTGACGGAAGACTATGCTTGAATGTGCCACTTGATATTGGCAAGGGCGGATATAAAAGTATCGGTTCTGATGTAACAAAAATTGCACAGGAAGTCGGATGGAAATACAGGTCAACAATAGTATGGAATAAGGGTAAAGTAAACGGTAGTCTTGCAAAAGGCAGTTACAAAAGTGCCAGTGCTCCAAACGTAATTTCGCCCGTTGAGTTAATCATCGTCTTGTATAAAAATAGTTGGAAAAAACTCTCAAAGGGAAAAAGCGATATATCAGAAGACGAATTCAAGGCATGGACCGATGGTAATTGGAGCTTCCCTGGAGAAAGACGCAAGAAGGATGGACACCCTGCACCGTTTCCTGAAGAGTTACCAAAGCGTTGTATAAAGCTGTTTAGCTATGTTGGAGATATTGTTTTAGATCCTTTCATGGGAAGTGGAACAACTGTTGTCGTAGCAAATAAACTTGGTCGAAAGGCAATAGGGATTGAGATATCTAGAGATTATTGCGAAATAGCATTGGACAGATTAATGCATATCTAATTATTAAAAAGTACATAATCGAACCGGAGGGGTTGGTTAAATACTCCTACACACAAAAAAGTCCCCGAAGCCTTGATACTTCGGGGTTTTTCTATGGAGCTGGTAATCGGACTCGAACCGATGACCTGCGCATTACGAATGCGCTGCTCTACCAACTGAGCCATACCAGCGAATATAAATTTTTGATTTATGTTTGTTCGGGAGGTTTTCCCTTATCTACAACCGAGGACCTGCGCATTACGAATGCGCTGCTCTACCAACTGAGCCATACCAGCGAATATGAAATTCTTTTGCAAGTGCCTTTATATTATATATAAATGTTTCTTATTTTGCAAGTGGTAAATTGCTTTTTTCACATTTAATATATTCCTTTAAAAAGGCTGCGCCGAGCTTTGCAAAAATATATTTCGGCATTTGAAACTTTTTGAATTTATACTTTCAAAAATTCATTTGATTTTTTCATAAAAAATACAGTTTTTTTTGTAAAAAACTGCCTTATTTTTAAACGATTAAATTGTTCAAAACTCTGTTCAAATTGTCAAAAACTTGATATTTCAAGCTTTTTCCAATTCTTAATTGTAAAGAATTTTACTTGTCAAAACTGTATATTCTCATTTTAACTATGCAAAGTTCAAGTTAATTTCTAACTTTGATTGCAGGAAAATTTGCAAAATTATCAAATCGCTGAATTATGACAATTATCTTCGCCTGCGCTGACGGGAATTGCATTTATAATTCATTTGTGCTACAATAAACCCGTTAATTCATAATTAAAATTAAAGGTGAGATTATGGCAAAAGCAAAAAAGAAGAATAATACAAAATCAGCCTCCCAGCGAAAAGCTGAAGCTGCTACCGAGGAAAAGGCAGCAAACCGCAGAGGCATTATAATTATAGCTGTTATAGTAATTCTTTTTGTTGCGTTTATTGTTGCCATTGCCATAGGCGGCTCAAATAAAAACAACAATAATGCGACCACCTCCACTACCGAGTACAACGAAGAGGCTGTTATGCAGGCAGTTGAGGACTTTGAGGTTTAAGGCTTGCTAAACTGTTAAACTTATGCTAAAATAAACAGGTTAAATTATTTCAGAGGTGAAATTATGTCAGGACACTCAAAATGGAGTACCATTAAAAGAAAAAAGGAAAAGACAGATAACGCCAGAGCAAAGGTGTTTACCAAAATCGGCAGGGAGATTGCCGTTGCAGTCCGTGAGGGCGGTCCCGACCCTGCAGGCAATTCAAAATTAAAGGATATTATTGCCAAGGCTAAGGCTGCCAATGTGCCGAATGACAACATTGAAAGAATTATCAAAAAGGCTGCCGGCGACGGCAATACAGACAATTACGAAAGCATCACATACGAAGGCTACGGCCCGTCAGGCATTGCAGTTATTGTTGAGGCTCTTACAGACAACCGTAACCGTACTGCAGGCGATGTGCGCCACTATTTTGACAAATTCGGCGGCAATATGGGTCAGACAGGCTGTGTTTCGTTTATGTTTACCCGTCAGGGCGTAATCATTATTGACAAAGAGGGCGTTGATGAGGACAAGCTTATGGAGGACGCTCTTGAGGCAGGCGCAACTGACTTTATTACAGACGGCGAGGTTTACGATGTACGCACCGAGCCTAACGATATGGGCGCTGTCCGTGATGACCTTGAGGCAAAGGGCTACACCTTCCTTTCAGCCGAGGTTGAGTATGTTCCGTCAACCTATACAAGACTTGACAACCCCGACGATATAACTGCAATGGGCAGAATGCTTGAAATGTTCGAAGATAACGACGACATTCAGGAGGTTTATCACAACTGGGAGAATGAGGACGATTACGAGGGCTGAGCTTGAAACAATCATAATTTAATACAGTTATAAAAACGCAGTATACGGTAGCAAGTATACTGCGTTTGTTATATTCTTCACTTGTTCAGAAGCCATACGCCGAAATTCAGGTAGCCTGCAAAACTTACCCAGACGAGATACGGTATCTGAAGATATGCCGCTGTACTGTCAAGCTTTCTGAAAACTAAAATCATAGTCAGAATTAAAATCCACAGCGCAACGAGCCATATAAACGCAAAGCCGAATGCCTGAAGATTAAAGAATATTATGCTCCAGAAAAAGTTGAATAAAAGCTGTGCTATATAAATATATGCCGCCCTGCTCCTGTATTTTGAGGCAGGCAAAAGATTTACCATAGCCATTGAAACGCCCATAAGAGCATAAAGAACTGTCCAGACTATCGGAAACAGTATCGCAGGCGGCGAAAGCGGCGGTTTTTCAATTGTAAGCTTATAAATTTCCGTTCCCTCACGGGTAAGAAGTCCTGCAAGCAGTCCGACGGCTTCGGTTACGGCAATCCAGAATACATATTTTTTCCGGTTTTGATTTCTCATTATATCACCCCTTATAAATATATGAGGCATTATTTATATTATTCATTTTTATTTTTCGTTTGTATTAAGACTGCAAATTTAAGATTTTAGTGATGAAAAGTCAAAAAAACACTTGCAAAAACTTTAAACATATGATAATATATTCGGGCAGTCAGAAAGACTGTATATATTTTTCGGGGTGTAGCGCAGCTGGTAGCGCACTTGACTGGGGGTCAAGGGGCCGCAAGTTCAAGTCTTGTCACTCCGACCATTGAAACAAGGTAGGCATTTGCCTGCCTTGTTTTGATTTTTAGAATTGAGTGATAAGACTTGAACGGTATAGTCCATCTTTTGCGTCAGCAAA
>OCTW011503446.1_pt1 | contig 13244 bp, 12 predicted proteins | sample 1539671 | NCBI WGS metagenome assembly OCTW01 (sample SAMN02144230, study PRJEB22623) | gut metagenome | biome: sheep rumen | host: Ovis aries | place: New Zealand | reverse complement strand
TTATCCTGCAAAACCGGCCTATCTTTTGATAAAACGGGGTTCCGCTTGGAGGGCGATAAGATCCCAGAATCCGAGATTGGCAACCCGGTAGAAGGTTTTGATATCGATGGGGCGGAGATGCCTCTTTACCTCAAAAAGCCAAGCGAGACATTTTTCCGCATGAATGAAAGCGGGATCAACGAACCTACTGTTACTCGCCTCCGCTTAGAAGAGGCTGAGCTCATGCAATACTGCAAAGATTATGATGGCAGCCCAAATGCTTTTTTGTGCGTGATGATGGCCAAAGCCATTCGACGTCTCAACCCAGATATTGAAAAGCCTATCACGGCTTCGATTGCCATTGACCATAAGGCGATGCTAGGCAACCATGATAACTACCGTCAATTCGCAAACGTCATCGAAGTTGAATTCCCGAAGAATAAACCTCTTGATAACGTGCTGAAATCCTGCACCGTCGTTCGCGGGCAGATGATGCTTCAAGCGTCGAAAGAGAACTCTCTTTGGTCCATCAAACAAAGAAAGCTCACTTATGCGAAACTCGATCCACTACCACTAGAAATGAAGACAGGGGTTATCGCGCAAGCAGCAGGGCGTCCTCGATGGACTTTCTGCGTGTCCTACGCGAATAGCAGAAGCTTTGGCCCTTTAGATCCATATATTGAGGAACTCTATATCTTAGCCGAGCCTGGTGTTGGTGACATCGTTATGGAAATCGCCTGTATCAATCATCATTTCTTCTTAATGGTAGGGCAGAACTTCTCTTCTAACAAATACGTCGATGCGTTTATCGAGGAGTTATCTTCTATCGGGGTGCATGTTGATGTGATGTCTCGCGAGATATTCCAGTTATGCGGGATCGAGTCATTTGATAAGAACTAAGAGCCTTTTATCTTCATAGAAGACCTGCTTTCAGGAGCGTTTTGTTATGCAAAAACGGAGGCGTATAATGCCCTTTGATTAGAAAGCTATAGAAGGAGTCTTTTATGAATACCAAGAAATTACTTCAAGAATACCGCGATGTCGAAAGCGAATTCTTCGATGTGGACCAAAAGCGTAAAAAAGTATGCATGAAACTGGAGTTCAAAGAGCCAAAAGATATTTTTGACACCAACGCGATCACCAAACTCCCTGTCCTCAGTGATGATTTCATGGATTGGTTAGGCACCTCCTTCAAATACGCCCCAAAGAATTACAAAATCGATATCGATGTCTCCTTTGATAACATGGATGACTTTAACGAAGAGAAATTAAAAGACGTCTTCTTCAAGAACATGGTCCTCGAAGCAAAGAAAGCGATGAATAGAAAACGACTCAAAAACCGCATCGCGATCATCTTGGTATGCATCGGCTTGGGATTTCTGATCCCAATGCTATTGCTTCTTGGCTTATGGCAAAATGGTGGCGTCGCCAAAGATATCGTGTCGTATATTTTAGATATCGCAGCGACGGTAACCATCTGGGAAGCATTGACCATTTTGATCGTTGAAAACAGCGAGCATACCCATATCGTCAAACGAATGATTGAACGATTTGATTCAATTTCTTTCCATCAAAAAGAAGCTTAATTTTCTAAATAACTTTGCAAAACTCGCTTAAAAATTACTTATCCTTCAAGGATAATGCTGGTTTTCTTGTCGATCGCGGTTTCGTTAGAAGCGTAATCTAATAACGAACGTTTTTGAGGCGTAGCGAACATCACAATCGCGTTGATAAGAAGTGGGATGCCAAACAAATAAACCGAGGAAGAATAAAGCGACAACGTCACGATTGCCCTGACGATTTTGTTTCTCCATCGCACTTGATAGCCATAGGAATCGGAGAAACAAATGCCAAGTAAGCGCATAAAGGCGGTCTCTCCATTTTTGTTTAATAGAATCGGAGGAACTAAGAATATCAAGGTCGAGAAGGCAACGCAGATCAGCGCTTCTAGACGCTCAATAGAAGCCATATTATTCGCGATTGACTGGAACTTAGCACTCGATGTGAATTTGGGAACTGAATGGAAGCACTTTCAAATGGAAACGCGACTTATTTTGCGGTTGCTTCTATGATAGACGTTTCTTACCTAGGTAGTCCTGGCAGCAATTTCGATTCAACGTGCGCAGGAATACACTCGCCTGTACGTACTTCTTTTCTCTTTATCTTCCGCGCCATCTTTTTCCATGCATTCAAATTGATTCCATTTCACCCATTGTGATAACATTTTTTGCCGGGAAAAGAAATGTATACGACAAGCTTTGAAATATCGGCGTTGATACTTTCTGTCTTTTGTTTCGCTTACTCATTAATCGCTAAAAGAAGGCAATATATTCCTCCCAAAGGAATCAAGAATATTTTTACCAATCAGCATTTCCTTTTCTTGGTGATGCTGGCTGCGAATGCGTTATCTTCCGTCTCCTCGGTAGTGGGGGTTTATTTAACGACGATTGCCTCTCCAAGCGTCTCTTACTGGATGTATTTCTTCCATGCGCTTTACTTTATCTTCCATTCTACCCTTTCTCTTGCCTTTGGTCTTTATATCATGTCGGTTACCGGCACCAACGTAGATAAAAACAAAGTCCTCGGCGTCCTTTATTTCATCCCATATTTATTCGCGATCGCATTGATTTTGACCAACCGGCTGCATAGCTGGGCATTCTTTATGGATGAAGCCTCGATTTATCATCGTGGCATTTTGATGCCGGTTCTCTATGGCATCGGTGGCTTCTATGTCGTGCTTGGCTTGGTGTTCTTCATCAAAAACATGCGCGCCATTTCAAAAAGCGATTCGATCGCGGTCGGCGTTTTCGTAATCATCGCCGCGTTAGGCATCATGCTTCAGGCAATCCGTTCTGACCTGCTGGTCGAGCTCTTCTTTGAAGCCATCGCCTGCCTTGTCATCATGGTCGTTTTGGAAGAAAAGGCGGGACACGTGGATGCGTTAACGGGATTATGGAACCGCGTCGCGTTTACCGATAATACCCTCCGCATGATGGTGTCCAAGCTTCCTTTTAGGATCGTGCTTGTGAAAGTCTCGGGATTAGATAAATTCGCGAAACATTTCTCGGGTCGCGTCGAAGATGAGCTCATCCGTCAAATCGGAGTCTATCTTCAAGATAGAGCCGAGGACGCGGATATCTATCGTTACCGGCATGAGGAATTCGCGGTCATCTTCAAAAATAGCAATGACAATGCCCAACAATTCATCGCCAATGTCTTTGCCCGCTTTGAGCAGGGGTGGATGATGGATTCTTTGCCGGTAACCTTAGATGCTTGCCTTGCCTTAGTAAGAGTGCCTGAAGATATCAAAACCCATGAAGAATTAGAGGACTTGCTTACGGTCAACTATCAGAAAACCGTAGAAGGGTCTTATATTGTTCCTTTTGAAGAACTTGCTGAACTTGCCAAAGAACGTTATTACGAAGAAGCCCTCCATAAGGCATTGGCCACCAATGCGCTGAAAGTATGCTATCAGCCGATTTGGTCAACCAAAGAAAAGAAAACCGTATCCGCGGAAGCCTTGCTCCGTATCGATACTGATGAGCTTTGCCATGTTTCGCCAGAACGTTATATCCACGTTGCCGAGAAAACCGGATTGATCAACGATATCGGCTACATCGTTTTCGAAGACGTTTGCCGATTCCTCTCCGATCCTGAAATCAAACATTCCACGATTCGATATGTTGAATTGAACCTCTCGGTTTACCAATTTGTCGCCCCGGATTTGATTTCTCGGTTTGAAGAAATCAGGAAGCGTTATGATGTTCCAGCCTCAAAAATCAATTTCGAGATCACCGAAACCGCAGGTGCGCTAGAAAAAGATTCGGTCTTGAGATTGCTCGATCAACTCCGCGATTTAGGATATACCCTCTCATTAGATGATTTCGGAACCGGTTATTCCAATTTCGTCCGTATGATTCGCTGTGAATTCGAATGCATCAAAATCGATAAGTCCATTCTTTGGGAACTTTCTCATGATGAGGAAGGTCTTTCCGTTTTGAACAACCTGATGCTTTTCATCAAAAACCAAGGCTCATCCATCGTCCAAGAAGGCGTGGAAACCCAGCAACAGCTTGATTTAGCCATTCAATGTGGCTGCGACTTTATCCAAGGATTCTACTTCTCTAAGGCCATCGATAAAGCCGGATTCGTGGATTATCTTGCGAAAGAAAGAGCGTGATTTTCTCTTTGCTATAAAAACCTTGTTTCAAGGGTTTTCAGCATGGCAAATAAGCGTATGATAAGAGCCTATGACATGGTATGCGATTCTTCAAGTCATCTTACTCGGCATCGGGCTATCCGCGGATGCCTTTTCCGTCGCATTGACGGATGGCTTAACGTATACCGATATCAATAAGAAACGTTCTTTCTTCATCGCTGGCGCGTTCGGCGTGATGCAGGCTTTGATGCCATTGCTTGGCTTTTGGATCGTAGAAGCGGTGGAACGTATCGCTGGAGAAGTAGCTGGTGCGCAGGCTGGCGTCATCGCCGCCAAGATTGTCGTTTGGGTCGCCTTTGGTTTATTGCTTTTCATCGGCGTCAAAATGCTTGTCGAATCCATCCTTGAGTTGAGACGTCCAAAAGAAGAAAAGAAGGAACGTAAATTCTCAGTCAAAGAAGTTCTCTTTTATAGTTTTGCAACCGCGGTGGACGCTTTAGCGGCTGGTGTCACTCTACACGCTGGATTATCATCCATCTATTCGATCTGGCTCCACGTATCCATTATCCTCGTTTTGACGTTTTCAATTTCTCTTGTAGGTTTGTTCTTGGGAAAGCAGATCATGAGATTGCTTCGTGGCAAATACGAAATCGCCGGCATCATCGGTGGCATCATCCTTATTCTTTTGGCGGTTTGGGTAATCGTTTCTCATTACGTTGGCCTCTAACTTAGAAAACAACAAGTTCGATGAAATTGCCTAAAATCAAGAATAAGTGGGGATTTGCAGGGATATTTTGATTTTTCCATGCAAATCCGACCTAAATTTAAGCCTCTTGCAAACAGAAGATTGTCATTGCTTGCATAGAAAACTCTATATAAAAGCATAGCTTTCCACCCTAATTGATACTTGAATCAAGAAACATTGGTATTAAAATATGCGGGATTCTCAGGAGAAATTATGAATAAGAAAATCCTTTTAGCCCTGTCTAGCGCGTTGTTTCTTACCGCTTGCAACCAGCCAGCTCAGCCAACCACCACGACAAGTGAGGCCACAACCTCGAAATCCGAAGCCTCTTCTCAACAAGCTTCTTCCCAGCAGGCCTCTGAAGTGAGCTCTTCAGCTGTAACCTCTACCCAAGAAAGCGTAGAAAGCAAAGAAGACTCCCAAGCGGAAGGCGAAGGAACGCAAAGCCAAGAAGAAAGCGATCCACTTGCGAATAAGAAGGTCTTCAACATCATCATGACCGCCGCAACCGTTCCGCCAGTCGTCTCTGCTTTAAATAGCATTGCAAACGGTGCGGAAACCTATGCTTGGATCGAACGTGGCAAAACCTACTCTGGCATTGAGACCAGCAACTTCCATAACATCGGGTTTGACGTCACCAGCAACGCTTCCAGCGGTGTTACCGAATCGGCTTTTACCTCCATTACCAACACGGTGAAAGGGCTTGTTGAGGAAAACCCAGACGCCCATTTCAATTTCTACACCACCGACTATAAGCCATTCGCTCCAGTCCGCGTCGCTGGCAATGTCGGTCTTAGCAAAGACAACTTCACCGTCTATATGGTCGAAGATGGTACCGCGACCTATCAGCACGCAAGAACCAAATTCTTCGATAAATTCAGCAATGTTGAAGACGCCAACGCCAACTTCGAGACCTATAGAGAAGCCGCCTATGATTTATTCGAGAAAGGCTTGGCCAATCCAAAAGCCATCGTCGACAAGAAGATGCATAACTGCTTCACCGAAGGCTATTACTACACCTTCCCTCTTGCCACCCATCCAAACTTCGTCCATTTGATGCAAGATAAGACCAAACTTGATTCTTCTACCAGCAAGATCCCAGGCGCCATCTTCCGCCAAGTCTATGCTTTGGAAGAGAACAAGACGAATTATCGTTCCCACGTCGTCTATCGCAGCATCTCCCAACGCGTCAATGCGCTTAATGATGACAAGAGATCGGAGTATCTCAACTTAATGTTTGGCGATTATCGCTCCGAATGCGACCGTTTGCTCCATCGCACCACCCGCGATAATGGAAGCGAAGAGGTTCCAAACAAGAAGTTCATCTTCATCGGCACCCGTATGAGACAATCCGGGCTCGATTATTTCAACAATCTTAAGCTCACCGAAATGCCAGCAAACTATGCTGATGCATCGGACCGTGTCCGCGAGGTCTTAAGCACTGAAGCAGACTATAACCTTGTTTATAACTACCTCAATGATACGAAGAACTATGAATCAGCATGGGCAAACGCTGGCGATGATGTCATCAACGCGATCAAAGTCGGCGCGCTCAAGAACTATCTTGATTATGCCTATAACCTCAAGTTCACCTATCGCGCCTATGGCAAAGAATACGATATCCTCTTCAAAGGCCATCCAGCCGAAACCTTCGATCAAGTAGAGAAGTGGAGTTATACCGTTCGCGTTGCTGGAACCGATTATCAATATCGTAATTACATGCACGCCCTCGGCCTTAAGTTCCATTCCGATGACTCTGAAGGCAAATTCGTTGGTATCCTTCCTGGTGGCGTGGCAGCGGAAAACCTCGCTTACTTAGGCGTCAATACCTATGTTGGCGGACTTCCTTCCTCCACCTTCACTGGTTATGACAAATCCGCTCCAGTCCTTTATGTCTTCGGCAATACCAATTATGACATCCTCTCCGATAGCGCGATCGAGCAGCGCTTCCTTGATGGTGAGCTCACCTGGGAAGAAGACGGCAAAACCATTGAAACCATGTATATGAACCGTGGCAACATGGCTAAATGGCAGGCTAACTATTACGATGACCTTGCTAAAAAGGATGCCTCTTCTGCGCCTCTTTATCAAAGGATCAGAGATTCTTATCTCACCCGCTTCGATAACTGGGCGGATGACGTCGCGCAGTTTATCATCACCGATCATAGCAAGATCGAAATCGATAACACGGGTGCCATCATCTTCCAAAATCCCGATGACGCTTTTGCTGCTCGCCATGTTCGCGTGGATCGCGTACAAGCAATCATGAACTCGGTTCAGCGATCTGACTACTCTGAAGAAACCTATCGTTCCATTCAAGATCGGTCGGGCGAAGCGATTCGTATCATTTCTACGGAAGAACGTGTCTCTTTATGGGACCGTGCCGTTAACGACTTCCGAGCGTTCGTCGATAACGCTCCAAAAGACGGTGGAAGCGAGTCCACACCGCTATAAGGATCCGCTTCTAAAACATGAAAAAGACGGCCGATGTGCCGTCTTTTTCCTTTCTAGAAATCTTCCATCAAGCGGACGTGCTTAGAGAACATTTTGTTCAAGTAAATCGCACACGGGATGATAGCGATGATGATTGCAACCGTAACGCCTGCATAGACGAAGTTGACCGAGCCTGGAAGCATCAGAGGGAAGACGATCATCACGGCTCCTAAGGACAGCATGATGAGGAAGTCGATGAGTAGACCCAGGAGAATGGAGGTCGCGTTTTTCACCGCCTCGGCTTCGTTGTTCCATTTTAACTTCGGGTGGTGGATGGCAAGAATCAAGCCAATCAACGAGTTAAGAATGATGTAGACAATCGGAATGACATAAGTGAACACGATCTCAAGCGGGGAATCATGGTGGACGATGACCGCGATGGTGGAAGCAATCAGGGCGGCAGGGATCGTTAAAACCCAAGAGAACAACAATTTGGTGTTCATGAGCTTCTTATAATCAATCGGCAATGTTTTTGTGATCCAGAACGTTTTGCCTTCGATATTAATGCTTCCAGTCGTTGGATTGGTGAGTCCGATGATCAGGCTGCTGACGGTGATGAACATCGGAATGAACAAGAGATTCATCACCGCGACTGCATCTGCGTTTTCCGTTGAGCCCATCGATTGGACAAGAGAGAAAATCATGATGGAAGAACCGATGATTCCCATCAAAGAGCCCATGATGGAATTGGTTAAATACATCTTCGAGTTGATGAGTCGCTTGAATTCAAGGGCGAGCAAGGATTTGGCTTGTGACTTGGTCTTGAGGTCTTTCCGAACATAGGTCTTCTTCATAGTGGCCGAAGAGACGATTGCATGGAGCTTATCGAATAATAAGGCTAAGAAGAGGATGGACCCAACGAAGACAGCGAGGTTCACCCCGATATAAGCAATCATCCAGAGCATGGAACTAGAGAAAGAGAGCTCAATGAAGCGGTAGGTTGGGTTAATCCACTTCAAGACATTGCCGACATTGGTGAAACCGCTGACGGCTTGAGAGCTGCTTAATCTGCCCAAAACCGAGGACATGATGGATAAACCGACGATGATAATGACATAAGCGATGGAGAAGACGATGTTCGCGGATTTGAATTTCGCGGTCGCGAATGTTACTAATAACGAAATCAATAATGCGATGCCGATTGGGACAATCGGAAGCGTGATGGCTAGTAAGAACGCGATGAGCATGCAGGTGGTGTTATGCGCGATAATCACCATCATGACGCCATGCGGCACCATCACCATGATGGAGAATAATAACTCTACCAGATAAATAGCGATGATCTTTGAACCCACGATATCGCGCTTCCTAATTGGAAGAGAAGCGAGCATATCGTAGTCTTCGCCGATATAGACGCCACGGGCCTGGTTCATGGAGGACATGAATACCAAGGTACTGGTGAGCCCAGCGAATAATCCCATGGCAGGGGAGGGGTCAACGCCTTCTTGAGCAAAGGGTGAAATCATCAGGAAGGAATAAAGAGAAGAGAGCAAAACGGAAATGATAAATGCAACGATTGCAAAGTAAAATATGGGGTTTTTGCGGACTTTTTTTCCTTTTGAGTTAAAGGAAGATAAGAAACGCAGAATCTCAATCTTTAATAATGGAAAAAGATTACTATTCATTGAATAACTCCATGAATTTATCTTCTAGCGACTCGCCGCCTCTTACGTCTTCGGTAAGTCCTTGCGCGATGATTTTGCCTTTCTTGATGATTGCGATCTTGTTGCAGAATTTCTCAACGACTTCAAGAACGTGACTCGAGAATAAGATGGCTGTGCCTTCTCGGCATAGTTCCTTCATGACTTCCTTCAAGTCGAAAGCTGCCTTTGGGTCAAGTCCGACGAATGGCTCGTCAAGCACCATGAGTTTTGGCTTATGAATGATGGCCGCGATGATTTGAATCTTCTGCTTCATACCATGGGAATAGGTCTTGATGGGGTTTGCGAGGTCACCTTCAATGCCAAACATAGTTGCATATTTATGGATGAGCTCGTTCTTCTCTTGCCCGATTCCAAAGATATTGGCAACGAAGTCCAAATAGGCGATGCCAGTCATGAATTCATAGACATCGGGGTTATCCGGAACATAAGCGAGGTTTGATTTGAATCGAAGTGGCTCTTTCTTCAAATCGATATCATTAAAGAGAATCTCGCCTTCTTGATAATCGTGGATTCCAACAATGCATTTGATCGTGGTGGATTTACCAGCTCCGTTAGGACCGATGAATCCATAGATGTCGCCGTCATCGATTTCAAGATTGATGTTCTCGATGGCTTTGGTTTTGCTGTTGCGATATGTTTTGCTTAAATTGGTTACGTTGAGCATAAATTGCCTCCACCCATGATTATAGACTTCTATGATGTAGACCTTAAGCGTCTACGTGATAATCTTTGCATGAGTAGGTGGAGACAGGTTTTTCTTCAAAAAGATGAACAAAAAGCAGTGGAGGCAAGAGAAAAGATCATAAAGAAGTCACGCCATCATTTTTAATGCGTGCTTATACTGACTGGCATTAAGAAAGACACCTAGTGTCTTTAAGAAATGCATAAATGAGTAAAAACAACCTATCGTTGAGCGAAATGACAACAAACCGTTGAGCGAATCAACGTACTTTCGATAGGATTTCGATGCATAATAGTCAACAATGGTGGCGTCCAAAGGAGGAACCTATCATGGCAAAAGAAACATTCGGACAAAGAATCTCTAAATTTAGAAAAGAAAAGAATCTCACCCAGAACGACATCGCGGATAAAGTAGGGGTCACCGCTCAAGCAGTATCGAAATGGGAGAACGATCAAGCGACACCGGATATCGATGTGCTGGTGAAGCTATCCGATATCTTCTCTGTCTCGTTAGATGAATTGCTTGGAAAGGAAAAACCCGCCGCGGCATCCTTGCTTCCTGATAAGCCCACCAAAAAAGATATCGATAACATGGTCTTGAAGATCAAGGTAGATTCCTCGGACGGAGACACCGTCAACGTCAATCTCCCACTAGCCCTTGTGCGTGTCTTCGTCAACAAAGAAGATGGCAAGATCTCTTTGCTTGAGGGCAACCCAAAGCTAGAGAATATCGATTTTAGCAAAGTCATCGAATTGGTTGAGGCCGGCGTCATTGGGGAACTCATCACTGTCGATTCTAAAGACGGCGATACTGTCCGCGTCGTGGTGGAGTAATGAGAATCGTCATCAAGAACATCAAAGACGGACCGAAGTTCTTGGTATTCTTTGCGCCTCTATGGATGATCAAAACCCGTCTTGCGGCCAAGATCATCTGCCAGGATGAACGTGTGAAGATCGAACCTGTAGAGCTTCAAGCGCGTATTAAGCACGCTTATAAGAAACTGAAGGAATACGTCAAAGAGCATGGGCATTTCTATCTTGTGGAGGTCCACGAAAAAGAAGGCGGCGTCGTAAAGATTCGTGTATAAGAAAGCGAGGTTTCGGCCTTGTTTTTCTTTAAATCCCTGCAAATATCTCCTATTTTATTTCTCGTTGAAGAAGTAGGGCGACGCTTTGATCGCACCAAATAGATGTTAGTTTCTTGCTTTAAGGCACGTGCTTGATATGATTGTTGCTAGGCTACTCTAGCCGTGATTCATCTACTCTATGAAGTCTAAAAAGATCATCGTCAGTATCCTCGGCATTCTCTTTGTTGTCATGACTTTCTATGGTTTTTATTCATTCATCCAACACCTTGGCAAAGACACGACCATGACCATCATCTCCGCGATGATGCTCGGGGTAGGCTTTATCGGGATGTGTGTGATCGCCATCGTGTTCTACATGAAAAAGAAAGGCGACAAGAAAAACGAAGAGAAAGACAAAAAGTAAATAGCCTTCCTCCAAAAGAATCACGGGGTTCTTCAAGAATCCCATTTTTTCATTTATAATCCTCGGCGAATGGATAACAAACAGTATACAAAACGTAACTTCAGAGACCTCTCTATCTATACAAACGAAGAAGGCTATTCCCTGAAAGAAGGGTTCTTTTTCCGCAGCGGAAAACTCTACAAGTTATCCAAAAAGGAACTCAAATTATTCAACGATCTTCAAATCAAGACGATTCTAGATTTTAGAACCCCCGGTGAACAAGAAAATAAGCCTGACACCGTTCTTCCTGGAGCATCTTGCCATACCTTGCCTCTTGTGGAATCAGAGATGTTTGGCATTACCCACGAAGGCAAAAAGCCAGCCCGTTATTCCCGTCCGCCCAACATGCCTTCTCTCTATCGGAAACTCGTGACCGCAGACATCGCCGTTAACGCCATCAAAGGCGCGCTTCAGATGATCTTTGATCCAAACCGTGAAGGTCCCATACTATGGCATTGCACCGAAGGCAAAGATCGAGCAGGGCTTGTCACCGTGATGTTCCTTTATGCCCTTGGTTATTCACTAGACACCATTTATGAAGATTACCAAAAGACGAACGCTTCTTCCAAACCCAAGGGGAAGCGATACCGCGCCTTGATTCGCGTCTTCATGTTCAATAACAAACTCGCCCAAGGTGTTTACCAAGCGATGCTTGCCTCCGAAGAGTATCTTGATGCCGCGATTGACGAGATCAATAAGGTGTATGGAGGACTATCTCAATTCCTCCATGATCAACTTGGGATCACCCAAGAAATGATTGGTATTTTTAAAGCCAAGTACATGGTTAAGAAATAGCAAAATCCCTGCAAATGCCTCTTAATTCTTTGAGATTCGCAGGGTTTTTTCGTTTTTTGTTTAGGCAATTCCTCCTTACTTGTGCAAGGTTAATTTAACCTTGAGGTTGCATTTTCCTTGAATCGAAAACGAAGATGCTTAGAATATCGCTTACCATGAAAGAAAGACTCGGTAGAACTGGCACGAACATGACGGAAGGAAATCTCTTCTGGAAGATCATTCTTTTCGCTTTGCCTGTCATGGCGACTACCGCGATGCAGCTGCTTTATGTCTCCATCGATTTGATGACCGTCCATTATGGCGATTCGGCGGAATCGATGGGTGCGATTGCTTCCAATAACGCATTGATCAACTTAATCGTCGTCGTATTCACCGGCGTTTCTTTGGGCGTCAACGTTGTCTTAAGTGAGGCTCGAGGAGCGGGCAACCACGATAAGGCTGAGAAGATCATCCATACTTCTTTGGTGTTCGCGGCGATCTCTGGTTTTGCGGTAGGCCTATTAGGCTTCTTTATCTCTGACAATCTTTTGGTAATGATGGGTACGGAAGCTCATTTCCTAGAAAAAGCCACGCTTTATCTACGAATCTATTTTGGTGGCCTTCCCTTTTTGATGGTGTACAACTACGCTTCGCAGATGCTGCGTGCACAGGGCGATTCGCAGACCCCGTTTTACATTTTGACGGCGTCAGGCCTTCTCAATGTCGGGTTCGACTGCTGGTTTGTCTTTGGCTTTAAGATGGGGGTCGCCGGGGTTGGCTTTGCCACCGTCATCGCGGAAGCGGTTTCCTGCGTGCTGTGCCTTTTTGTCTTATATAAGAAGAAGAGCTTATACGCGAATTTCCGCTTCAAAAAGCTTCGCATCGACGGACCAGTTCTTTTCGATGTGTTGAAGGTTGGCTTGCCGGCTGGATTGCAAGGCTTCTTCTTCTCGCTTCCAAACGTCTTCATTCAATCGAGTTTATACACGATTGATCCAAACAATATCGATCTAGAAAACGGGGCGATTGCTAGCGGAAACATCGAATCCTATTTCCATACCGCGGTTGATGCCATTGGCACGAGCGCGATGACCTTTATCGCCGCCAATGTCGGAGCGAAAAACAAAGACAACATCAAGAAGATCATTCTTTATGCTGGCATATGGGGAACGATTGCCTGTGCTTTGATTGCTTTGATCACCGCGACGTTATATCGCCC
>OCTW011616169.1_pt1 | contig 13245 bp, 5 predicted proteins | sample 1539671 | NCBI WGS metagenome assembly OCTW01 (sample SAMN02144230, study PRJEB22623) | gut metagenome | biome: sheep rumen | host: Ovis aries | place: New Zealand | reverse complement strand
CCTGGAGCCGCAGACGCGCTACCTCTGGCGGGTGGGGGGCTGGACGGCGGCGGCCGAGTTTCTCGGCTTCAGCGCGTACGCGGCGGTCGAGACGACCGATGATGCCGCCCCCACGCCGTTCACGATCCTCATCCGTTAGCGCCCGCCCCCACCCAAATTCCCTCAACATTACTGTTGCAATGCGCAGGGGAGATATGATATGATGTAGGCGAACTAAAGAAAAGAGACCTTGTGAACGCTTTGACATCTGTACCGCGATTTGCGATGAGATGCCACGTCATCGGCATGTGGCAGCGTTCGCGCACGATCGGTACCCCCTGTCTCCCCTTCATCGCAACACGCGCGGTAAGGGCCCGCTCCACTCTCTCGGAAAGGACATATACGTGAAAACGACGACGATGAAAATTGTCGCCGCGTCGGCTGTCGCCCTCGTGCTGTCATGGACGGCGCGCGCGCAATGGATGACGCAGCGCATCAACCTGAACGCCGGCTGGAACGCGATCCACCTCAAGGTCAACCCGGTCGAGACGGACTGCGCGACCGTGTTCAACGACGCGGCGATCACCCAGGTGTCGTGGTGGAACCGCGACCGCCTGAACGACGGCACCGGCAGCGCCATCACCGATTTCTGCAACTGGTACCGCGCGAGCGGCGAGCCCAGCACGTTCGGCCGTGTCATCGGCGATCAGCGCTATCTCGTCTACAGCGAGAAGGCGCTGACGCTCGATGTCGTTGGCACGCCGGCCGTGCCGTCCGGCACCATCTACCTCGGCGAATTCAATCTGGTGGGCGTGAACGTGCCGAACCTCGCGGGCGCCGACGCGCCGACGTACTACGAGTATTTCATGCCGTTCTACTACCGCTCGCCGTCCTGGTACGGCGTCACGGCGGCGAACGAGCGGGAGCGCCTCGCCAACAGCGCGCAGGCGACGGATGCGTCGCGCGCGGTCTGGCTGGAGACGACCGGCAGCGGGATGACGACCTTCACGGGGCCTTTCCTTCTCTCGCTCGGCAACGCCGACAAGGTTCTTTCGTGGACGGACGACGCCGCGCTCGTGCGGACGCTGACGATCAAGAACACGTCGAGCGAAGAGCGCGTGCTGAAGTTCAAGCGCGCGTCGTCCCTGCCGCCGCCGACAGGGCACGGCACCTCGGCCGGCGGCATCGCGCTCCTCCGCGAGACGACCGACTGGTCGGGCGGGTTCGCCAACGCCGTCTACGTGCCGTTTCTCAACGATTCACAGACGACATTCACCACGAATCTCGCGGCGGGCGCGACGTTCGAGCTCCGGCTCAAGCCCGACACGAGCCGCATGGCCGCGACGGACGCCGGCGACTACATGAGCATCCTCGAAATCTCCGATGCGGGTTCGATACTTTCGGGCGAGTCGCGGCCGGAAGGGACGTGCCTCTACCGCGTCGGCGCGTTCGCCGCCGGCACGCTCATGGAAAGCGCGGTCTCGGCCCGGGCGGGGCTGTGGGTCGGCACGGTCGTCCTCGCGCAGGTGAACCGCGCGAAGACGCTGTCAAGCGCGGAGCCGGCGTGGGTGTCGACCAACCTCGTGACGGCACCGCATCCGTTCCAGTTCCGGCTGCTCGTCCATGTCGACGCCGACGGTCAGGCGACGGTTCTCAAGGAGGCGTTCACCGCGAAGAAGACGGCCGCGAGCGACACGTATCTGCTGGGCGACAAGACGACGGCCGTCGCGTTCAGGGGCGCGTATCCGAACGGAACGATCCGCCGCACATCCTCGGCGAACTTCCCGTTCAGGAAGCCGCTCGCGCTGACGGGCGGGGTGTTTGCGGAAGGGGGCGAGGTCATCTCGGCCGTCTTCACGCAGGCATACGACGACAAGACCAATCCGTTCGTCCATGCATTCCATCCGCAGCACGACAACGTGGAATTCAACAACCAGAAGCCGTCGAAGCTCGGCGACGGCGACGAGGGCGTCGGCGAGTATGAGTCGTGGGGCGTGACGCGCGCGATTTCGCTCACCTTCGCGGACGCGGATCCCATCGGCGACAACGTGGAGTGGAACCGCACGGTGACGGGCGGCCTCTACGAGGAGACCGTGAACGGCCTCATGGGCCAGGGCAAGCCGATCATCACGCGCGGCGCCTTCCGGCTCACGCGCGTCAACGACGCCAACCGCGTCTACACGGACGGCCTCGTCCCGTAAGGCCACGACATTTCAAACCACAAGCACCCCATTCAATCAACCAAAAGGAAACCCACCATGAAGAACCTCGGCAAATCCATCCTCTGCGGCATCGCCGCGCTCTTTGCGCTGACCGTCCCGGCGGCCGCGCCCTCGTCGATCTCGGAATTCGTCCCGATGACGATGAACTACCAGGGCTATCTCGCCAACCCCTCGACCGGTGCGGCGTATGCGGACGGCATCTACGACATCCAGTGCCGCCTCTACACGGCGGCTTCGGGCGGCACGGCCATCTGGGGCGCACAGTATTCCGTCTATGTTAAGGACGGCTATTTCAACATCATGCTGGGCGACAGTTCGTCTCAGACTGTTAAATCGACGGTCAGCGGTTCGGGTTTAACGACCTACGGCAAAGATTACCTGTGGAAGGCGCTGCTCGATACCTCCTACAACAGTCTCTATCTCGGCGTGACGCCGCTTCAGGGGCCGACACACGCGACGATCGCTTCGCCCAGCGAAATTTCGCCGCGCCAGCAGCTCCTGACGGGGCCTTACGCTTTCCGTGCACAGTCGGCGAAATATGCCGACGCCTCGCTCGGCAACTTCTCGGTCGGCGGCAACCTGACGGTGACGGGTTCGGTCAGCTTCCCGTCGTCCTACAGCCTCGGTAGCTATCTGAGCGTCTCTTCTTCGACGGCCAAGTTCGGCGGCACAAGCAACTCTTCGTCCAATCCAAGCACCTATCTTTACGGCAACTACCTCTACGGCTACGGCTACAATGGAATGGGATTTACATCGAGCGCCGGCAACATAACATTCTCGACAGCATCGAACAAATCGATAAAATTCGATACGGGATCGTTCGCCGTCACGAACAATACGGGCATTTCCCTCAAGTCGCGCGACATAACTCTTGACGGCAGCGCCTACTACGGCGTGACGATCAACGGCTACGCTCCGGCCAAGATAACGACAGACCAGGATGTCATTATCACAAGCAGATTCGCCCGTGTGCAGTCTTCAAGCGGAATGTATCTGACTACCGGAGGCAATCTTTATATCAACCCCGCGACGAATTCCAGCATCAACGCCCAGGGGCATCTTTACTGGCAGCCGGCCGGATTCCCGAATTCGTCTTATTCGCCGATCAAGATAATGAATGTGACCGTGAGCTTCCCGGCATCGACTTTGCGCGCGACATGCTTTTTCTCCGGCTGGAACATGTACAGGTGGACGATCGGGGGGTATGAGCTCGACGGTACATATAGCGGACCAGGCATCAGCGGCTGCAGTGTGTACAAGAGCGGCAACTATTGGTATGTCGATATGACAAGAGATCCCAACGGCAAGAATTACTCTACTGCACAAACATATACTGTTACTGTCGTCGGATACTTGAACGACATTACGAACGATGCCCGGTAAACTGGAGTAGGAGACATGTCTCCAACGCCTTAACGAGAGGAGTTTCCAGTGAAAAGACGATTTATTTTATGGCTGATGGGATGCGGGGCGGCGCTGGCCGCCGCCGCTGCCGGGCCGACTGACAATTTGCGAGCGACATATCGAAACCCGGTCATTACGAACTTCGTGGGCGCGACGCACAATGCCGTGCAGCTCGGCATGGGTTCGGGCGTCTTCTGGACGACGAACAGGATTACGACATCCGCCAGCAATACGGCGAGCTGGGGCACAAATTACAAGTTCGCCGCGCTTGCCAATCTGACTAACCAGCTAGAGCGGTATTGGCAGACGCCGAATGTCCGTTCGACAATCGGCGTACCGATTTCGGCGGTGAGCGCGAACAAGTTCCTTGGCGAACCGCTGACGCCGCCGAAGGATTGGGACGGCACGGAACCGACTATCTCGACTTCCACCGGCGGCAAGGCGGTATGGATCGACTTCGCCAAGCAGGTCATTACGTCGCAGGCGGGCCCGATCGAAGTGACATGGCCGCTCACGGGCGGCGGAACGGAGACGGAGAACTCCGTTGTCGCGGCCTCACCCTCGAAGCGTCCCGTTCGCCTCTACTGGACGCATGCGCGGCCGGAAAATGGGTATGGCGGATATATCTTCAAGCCGCTCCAGAACGCCGGCCCGACGGTGCAGTTTGGTTCAAACTACAAAGTGCACATCTACTCGACGGGCTCCATCAAGCAGCTGGTGTCCTCGGGATATGAGCTTAAATACATCGACGAAAACGGGGTTAGCCAAGACTACGATTCTAATGCTGAGTACGGATATGTCCGCCTTGAAGGTCAGGAGCTTCAAGCGATTGAAGGTTCGCGCGGCACGTTCCTGATTGTCTATTCGCGCCTCGACGAAGCTCTGAATGAACGTGTGATGCTCGCCTACGAGCTCGTGGAGGTTATGGAGCCGACGCAGACGCAGATCGACATCGGCATTGGTGATCAGTTGAAGCCCCAAACGCGCTCGTTCAATACGGATGAACTCTTCCCGATGGTGACGCGCGGTCTTACCGATGATGCCGATAACGGAGAGATTTATGTTTATCAGCATAGTTCTGGTGCGCAGAAGAACTATTTGTGGGCGATTCGCGATTCGAGCGAAAATCCATGGAAGATCGAGGTTTACTGGCGCGCGAAGGAGGAACTGGACGTCGTGTGGCCGTTCGAGGTGGATATTTACGGCGCGAGTTGGAAGGCTGAGAATGCGCAGGAGTATTTGCGTGACTGCGATTCGAGTGGCAAGGCGCAGATTCACCCGAAGGTCTACATCCCGAATGCGTTGGCTGTCGAGGCCATGGACTATCAGGTCGTCGGTCACGGCACGAGCAATGAGAAAGAGCAGCAGCATGTCCATATCGAAAACGGTGCGTTCTACACGGACTATGCCGACGAGGGAACATACGCGCTTTTGAAGTACACGAGCGGCGAGACGATCTGGTTCCAGACGATCAAATCCATCTCCAACCAGAAGTCCTCCCGTTCAAATGCCATGGCTACGCTTGCCGAGGAAATAACGGCACCAAGCGAATTTAGGATCGGCGATGGGGCCTATGATGAAAAGTTCTTCTATCCCGGCTGGATTCGCCGCGAATTTGAGACGGCTGATCAGAACCGCTATCCCGTCAAGAACGCATACAACCCGAATTTCTATCAATATCCGACCGAATGGGTGACGACGAACGAACTCTACTCGCCGATCTTCCCTGTCAATATCGGACAGATTGAAGTTTGGTGGTCGAAGCTCAGCAATCTCTACGGCACGATCCGCGACGGCTCGGGCCATGTGGAAGAGATGTCGTCGCACATCTTCTTCCCGACAAAGGCCTATAAATATTCTATGAATGCGCCGAGGGAGGGCTCCGACTTTGACGACATTACGCCCCAGATCGTCCTCGCCTCCGGCCAGGGCAGCGCAGGCTGGTCGCTAAACGACAACGAACTCGGGCTCGACAAGTCGGAGGCGATCAACCTCAATCTTGACGAAAGCGGGGTCTATGCGGGCGGTACGTATGGCGGAACCATTCCCGCATATTTCATCACGGACGTGCCTGTAGCCGAAACGCAGGAAGTGTTCACTGTCGAAAACTGGATATCGTTCCAGCAGGATGGTGGCTGGTATGGTGTATCTGACGAAGAGTGGAACTACCACTACTTGAACTATAATGACGTCAATCCAGCGAATGGCGTGGGCTGGCTCGCATTCCATGCGGTCGATGCCGAACACAATGTCAGCGCGACGCCGCATCTTTCGTTTAGGGTGGACCTCTACGCGAACCTCTGGGTGAACGGCGTCAAGAAGACGAACTTCACCAGCGTCAACCTCCCGGAGAAGATGTTCCATACGGCGGCGGATGATGCGCTTACCTATCCTGTGAGGGCCTATCATATCGCCTTGTCGCGTTCGGCAGATGGAATGTTCACGTACTACGTGAACGGCATGCCGGCGGCGAAGTTTGCAGCCGGGGCGAATGAGGTGATCAATCCAAAGGATCAGCTCAGAATCTTCCCGATGGACGAGACTCCGGACGCGAACACACACATGAAGATCTTCCATGGCGAGTGGCGGCTCTTCCGGTTGTGGAAGTCCGCCAGGAGCCACCAGCAGATTTGCGAAAACCGCTATCTGCAGCTCGATCCAGTTAGCTCTATGCTGCTCCAGTATGGAAGGCAGAATATTAACGCCTATGAAGGCCTTGAGCAGAATACTCTGGTTGACTCCTCTGCCAACAGATTTGATGCCTCGGTCGGCTTTGAGACGGGCATGACCACGATAACTGAGAGGATGTCGATGGGAATGGATCCTGAAACAGGCGAGGAGATGTATGAGGAATACTCGTATGATACAGATATTAACTTGAGTGCTACCGAATGGATTAAGATGTCGACCGATTCGCGTCTTGCATCGCCAATTGAAGGTCGCACATTCCCAGTGAATTCGCTTATCTACGCGCAGAACAACCGCGACGAGGACGGCTTCAACCCGAACGAGGAGCATGCGTTCATAAAGGGCGGCGTCGTCTATGCGATGCGGTGCGATTTCAACCTGATGCCGACGAACAATCCAAGCCTGTTCTCGTCGCTGCCGTATGTGCTCGTTCAGTATGGAGACGAAGAACATCCCGGCAAGGTCAAGATGTCGGCGTTGAGAGTTATACCGGAAAACGACATGTATCGCTTCCGCTCGTTCCTCGACGCGGGTAGCATGATACAGAGTCCAGCGCCACTGAGTTCCTTCCAGCCGGCGAACCTCCACAAGTTCATTTCTGGTCCGCTCTACGCTGATACGGAAGAGTGCTTCAAGGATCGCAAGGGCTGGTACTGGGCGCACCAGGCGGGCAACGACGGCAACCCGACAAACTACGTCTTCGAGTTCTCGTATCCGTGGCAGGACTTCTTCCAGTTCCCTGGAGCCGATCTAGAGTCGTCGTATGCCGGAACGGAGATGGGCTGGTTGCGTTCCTACATGGGGCGTGACGACAGCTACCTCACGACGTTCGGCAATTCTTCGTTCGATGTTGAGACGAAGTTCAAGCAGCGCGACCTTGAAAAAGATCCTGCCGACACGCCTATCGACTGGACGTTCATCGTGAAGTGGCCGGACGACGTGAAGGGGCTTTACGTGAACGACACGCTCATCGACGCGAAGAACGGACTGCCCGCGATAGCGGGGCAGCTTTCCGTGAAGATCGCCTACGACCAGTCCAGCGCGGTCTATGCGACGCCCAGCGTCAAGCTGATCGACCCGACGCGCCTGAGGTACGGCTCGCTGAAGGTCATACCGGACGACGTGCGCAACTACCGCGAGGCGAAGACGCAGAAGACGAAGTTCAAGGACCTTCCGCCCTACCTGCGCGACAGGTTCGTGTGGAATCCGGCGGCGATCTACGACCTCGACCACAACGACACGCGCGAACTCGAGCTCACGGGCAAGGTGATACGCGAGATAAGCTACACCTACCTCTGGCCGAACGTGCTGGACTCTACGGCCAAGGCGGCGCTGACGGATCCCAAGCTCTTCCCGGGCGGGGACGCCTCCGACTGGACGACGGCGATGAATTCGATGCCGGGCGAGATGTACGAGCTCAAGACCGACACCGAGCCGTTCGACTCCCTGGCTCTCACGACGACCGCCAAGGGCTCGGGCTACGTGACGCTCGTGATGAACGACTCCACGAACGACGCGATGGTGGACCCGAGCGAGGTGATCACCATGTACGTCATAAAGGTCGTGCCGGAGCTGTACAACGGCTATCTCCACCAGATCATGAGCGACAACCCGCTCGACCAGCAGATGAACCTCAAGTACACCTCCGACTTCGGCGGCGAGCCGGCGAACTGGGAGTTTGAATGGCGCTACTGCGAGCCCGTGAACGGCACGTGGAGCGACGACGACGGCCAGTGGTTCGCCCTCGGCAGCAACACCTCCGCCGAAATGCTTGACTGGGTGACGATCGGCGACGCCGGCGTCTTCGGCCTTAGCGACCACTACGTAAGGTGCCGCTACCGCGCCAAGATAGGCACCCCCGCCGCGAATCTCGTCGGCAGGGAGTGGAGCGAATGGTGCAAGCCCGCCCTTGCGGAAGGCTGGATCAAGCGCGTCCTGAAGGCGATCAATCCCTTCGAGCAGCGGATCAAGGACTACTACAACCGCGAGATCAGCACGCAGCTTTCGATGCTCCAGCAGGTCGGCTCGCCGTACCAGGGCGACATACCGCTCAACCTGGAGGCGCTTGACGAGAACGGGCTCCTGTCCATATACGAGACCGTGCTCCACCAGGCCCGCAAGCTGTCGATCGACGACGACTCGCAGGGCGCCGCGATGGGGTCGCTCGCGCTCGCGCTGCAGATGGCGGCGGGCCGCATCGCGGAGCTGTACATGGTGCTCGGCAACGAGGCCCTCGCGGACGCCATGAACCCGACCGTGGACCTCGGCAACGAGTCGCCGGTCGACGATTCGGCGGAAAGCTCGATCTTCCCGTTCATGAACCAGTGCGAGAACAGGCTTGACGAGGAGATGGCGCTTCTGCGCGGCCGAGACCTCGCGAACCAGTACCGCCGCAGCTGGAGCTCGAACGTGGAGCCGTGGGAGTATCCGTACTACAACCGTCTGCAGTGGAACTTCACCCACGACATCATGGGCGGCCATGTCGCCTACACGCTCAACTATGGCATCAAGGACATTGCGAGCGCCGCGACGGCGGACGATCCCGCCGCGCCCGACGGCACCATCGACGTCTATGACGCCGCGAAGCTGTACCCGCAGGGCCACGGCGACGCCTACGGCCACTACCTCTCGGCGGAAAAGGGCTACTACTCGCTTCTGCGCCACCCGAACTTCGGCTGGCTGCCGCAGATAGAGTCGATACTGGCCGGCACGGTCGATATCACGATGAGCTTCTTCCACGAGAAGCGCTTCGCGCTCGCGGCGGAGGCCAAGGCGAAGACTGCCGCGATGATCGTGGCAGGCACCTACCGCCAGGCGTACGAGGCGGGCGCGACGGATCCGTGGAGGCTGGCGGAGGACGAGGATGAAGACCGCGCCTGGGGCGTGGACGAGTGGGCGACGCGCGGCCACCTCGGCGCGTACTACGACTGGCTGACCGTGAACGCGCTCCTGCCGACGCGCGAGGACGAGGACCACACGCTCATCAAGATGCTCGACCGCGAGTCCACCTACGAGCTGGGCGCGGTGGCGGCGTCCGCGAAGTCCATTCAGTCCACCGCCGACTATGCCGACAAGGGGCTCAACCCGCTTGGAATCGCCGACAACGCCGTTCCGTTCGACATCTCGCCCGCCGAGATCGACGCGGGCAAGACCCACTTCGAGCAGATCTACGAAAGGGCCGTCAAGGCCACGAAGGTCGCCAAGGCCGCCTTCGACCGCGCAAAGAAGAACGCGAACGCGCTCAGGGACCAGAACGAGAACGGCGAGTTCGACAAGATGGTCGCAGACGAGGAGGCCGCCATCGACCGCAGGCTCAAGGAGATCTACGGCTATCCCTACGCCGACGACATCGGCATGGGCAAGCTCTATCCGCAGGGCTACGACGGCCCCGACCTCTACCACTACAACCTGATTGAGACGTACGACATCGACAAGTCCGGCCATTCGTTCGGCAGGTACTACGACGTCCTCATCGACGACTACAAGCTGATAACGACGAACATCGTCGGCTCCTACCAGGCGGAGATCGACAAGTCGCTCGCCGACTACGGCTGGCTCGGCAACATCGTCGCGGGCGCGATCACGTTCTACCAGGACAAGCTCGGCTGGTTCTCGGGCATCGTGGATCCGTACCTGAGCTATGGCGGGATATCGGCCGCCGATTCGCTCAAGCTGCCGGTCGCGATACTTGACACGTCGGGCGACCACATGGACGGCAAGGTCGATTACGAATTCTCTGTGGCGGCGTGGACGAACGCGCCATACTGGGCCAGCTACTACGTGGGCGCGTACGGCTTCACGCCGAAGCCCTCAAGCTACAAGGGCCAGCGCCGCGCGGAGGGCGAGGTCCAGATCGCGCTCATCGACTACGCCGCGCAGCTTTCCGACATCGAGAAGGAGAGCCAGAACGTCCAGGCCGCGACAAAGAAGCTTCGCGGGCTCATCGACGAGCTGACCACTATCGACTACACGACGCAGATGGGCTACGTCACCGACGCCGCAAAGGCCGAGGTCGAGGATTTCAACGCGACCTGCAAGAAGAACGCCGAGACGATCGAGAAGACGCTCGAGAAGCTCAAGGACATCAAGTCCATAATAACCGACTCCGGCGTCGAGGCGCTTCCGAAGATCACGGGCCTCTCGTTCGACCTGACCTCGCTTGGCCGTGCGGCGCTTCTCGCGCTGAAGAGCGGCCTGCAGGAGGCGCTGAACCAGCAGATCAACCAGCAGCAGGAGATCGTCGAGAAGGTCAAGACCAAGGCCGAGGAGCTCGCCGAGGCGCTCAACAAGCAGTTCTCCACCTACATGGCGAACGAGGAGCGCCAGAAGAAGGTCGCGGCCATCCAGGAGCAGATCCACGTCGTGAAGGCGGCGGTCGCCAAGCTGGAGGTCGTCTTCAACACGGCGAACGCGACGCGCATGAAGTACGCGAAGCTCGAGGCCGAGGGCGACGAACTCCAGAACGAGCGCGAGCGCCTGCGCATCCAGTGGGCGGCGGACCTCTCCCAGAAGCGCTACCGCAACATGATGTACCAGATTCTCCGCGACGACGAGCTCCAGCGCTTCAGCGAGGCGTTCGAACTCGCGGCCAGGTACACGTTCCTCGCGGCCAAGGCGTACGACTACGAGACGGGTCTCCTCCAGAGCGACTCCACCGCGTCGAGCGGCGCGCAGTTCCTTTCCGAGATCGCGCGCAGCCGTTCGCTCGGTCGTTTCTCCGCCGAGGGCGAGCCGCTGGGCGGCGGCGCAGTCGGAGACCCCGGGCTTGCCGACGTACTCTACCGCATGGACGCGAACTGGGGCGTCCTCAAGACGAGGCTCGGTTTCAACAACGCGCAGGGCGACCTGGACTCCTTCTCGCTCCGCCGCGACCTCTTCGGGCGCTCGCTCGGAACGGACGGCGACACGGCGTGGCGCAACGACCTCGCCGCCTGCTGGTGCGACGACCTGCGCGCGCATCCCGTCTTCGCGGCGCACTGCCAGCCGTTCGATCCGATGGAGGCCGTCGAGCCGGGCTTCGCGATCCCGTTCCGCACCGTCGTCGCGGCGCGCAAGGATCTCTTCGGCAACGACCTCGCCGGCGCGTCCACCGCCTACTCGTCGACCTACTTCGCGACGAAGCTGCGCGGCGTGGGCATCTGGCTCGAGACCGGGAACGGCGCAGCGCTGCCGACGCGGCCCGAGGTCTACCTCATCCCGAGCGGCCTCGACTACATGCGCGTGCCGATCCGTTCGGCCTCGTCCGCGACCGCGGCGACGCGCGCGTGGCAGGTCGTGGACCAGGTGCTGCCCGTGCCGTACTCGCTCACCGACTCCGACTGGGACGCGACCGACTGGAGCGCGCTCAAGAACGTCTGCGCGAACGAGCTCTTCACGATCCGCCGCCATCCGGCCATCCGTGCGCAGGTCGGCGCGGCGTTCGATCCGTCCGGCATCGTCTACAACGCGCGGCTGATCGGCCGCAGCGTCTGGAACGACCAGTGGTACGTGTTCATTCCGGCGGCGTCGCTCAACGCCGACAACGCCCGGGCCAGAAGCGCCTTCCTGGACGCGGTCAGGGATATCCACTTCAACATCAAGACCTATTCGATGTCGGGCAACTAAGGAGGATTAGTCAAATGAAGAACGTAATTGTGCTGTCAGCGATCCTGGCGACGGCGGCGGCGGTCGCCATCCCGCAGGCGCCTGTCGTGACCTACGGCTTTGTGCGCGACGAATACGGCAACCCGCTTGCCGACAGCGACGCCGTGTCGCTGAAGCTCGTCCGCGCGGACGAGCCGGACGGCCGCGTCTATGCGTCGACCGCCGTCGGCGCGACCGCCTACCCGGCGATGAACTACCGGCTCTCGCTCGAGATCGACAGCGAGGGGCCGACGCGGCCGTATGCGGTCCTGAAGGGGACCGCGATGAAGATCACGTTCCTGCAGGGCGGCGACGAGCTCGCCGTCTCGCCGACGGGCGTGTTCACGACGCCCGCGAACGGCACCGCCCAGCGGCTTGACTTCTCGCTCGGCGAAGACGCCGACGGCGACGGTCTTCCCGACGCCTGGGAGGCGTGGGTGCTGGAGATCAACGGGCACACGTACAACGCGGCGGCGATCGCCGCGTTCCGGCCGGGCGACGACGCCGACGGCGACGGCATGAGCAACCTGCGCGAGTTCCTGGCCGCGACGGATCCCTTCCTGGCGACCGATCTGTTCAGGATCCGGGCGTATGCGCGCGACGCGGCGACCGGCCTGACGGCGATCACGTTCACCACCGTGCCGGGCCGCACCTACCGCCTCCTGGCCACCGCGTCGCTCGCCGAACCTGTCTGGGTGCCGGTCGCCACGTCGCGGACAGCGGCCGGCGCGCGCGCGTACGAGACGTATGCGGGCACCGGACGCGACATCACGCTCTACCTCGATTCGCCCGAGTCGTCCGAGGCGTTCTTCAAGGTCGCGGCGCAGTAATGGTCCTGACCAATGCCGTCGGCGTCGCCTTCCTGGCGACACTTCTGTCGGTCGACGCGGACGGCGTGACCTGCGTGTTCCCCGAGGACGGGGCGACGAACACGCTCGCGTTCGCGCAGCTTTCACCCGAATCGGTGCGCGCGGTCTGCCGCGAAAAGGGTTATGTCCGGGTTCCGCCGACCGTTTCCGCCTCGGTTGAGATAGCGCGGCGCGAGCTCGCGCGGACCGCGCAGCTGGCCGCGGACGGGCGGCTCGACGGCACGGCCGCCGCGCAGCGGCGCGCGCGCATCCTCACGGCGCTGCTGCGGCGCTGCGACGAAAAGGGCGTCGCGCGCGATGACGCCCGGGCGATCGCGGCGCGTCTGGCCGCGGAAACGGACGGGCGCGAGTAGCCCGGCCCGCGCGCGCACATTTTTCAAATTCCCACTTGCGCGATTCGCTTTCAAATAGTATACTAACGACATCATGCGTTTAAGGTTCAAATCGATGAATGTCAAATT
>OCTW011430602.1_pt1 | contig 13245 bp, 13 predicted proteins | sample 1539671 | NCBI WGS metagenome assembly OCTW01 (sample SAMN02144230, study PRJEB22623) | gut metagenome | biome: sheep rumen | host: Ovis aries | place: New Zealand | reverse complement strand
TCCATCTAATAAAACATCAATATTAATTTTTAATATTTCTTCGTTAATAATTTCATATTTGAAATCATCAATATCAATTTTTAAATTTTCTAAATTATACTTTTCATCTAAATTTATATCAAATGGAATTCCATAAATAAATGGTTCAGTGTTGATTGATGAGTCATTTATTTTATAATCTCCACTTATAATAAATTCGCCACTTATTAAGTTATTACTTGTTAAAGATAATGTATTTTCAAGAGAAATACTAATTATCTCATATATTTTTGTATTGAATTTTATATCTTTAATAAAAGGTATTATTTTTTTCATATTTCCATCCTTTCTATTTAATAATATTAAAAAGAGTTCTATTATAGAACTCTTATTTAAATAAATAATTAAATATTTCAATATAATTTGAAACATATATAATGTTTAGACTTTGCCTAATTTCGTTAGGTATCTCATCTTCATCTATTTTATTTTCACTAGGAATAAAAATTGTTTTAATTCCAGCATTAAATGCAGATATAGTCTTTTCTTTCAAACCACCAATTGCAAGTATATTTCCATTCAATGTAATTTCACCGGTCATACCAATCGTATTGTCTACTTTTTTATTTAAAAATACACTTAATATAGAAGTTACAAGTGTTACACCTGCAGATGGACCATCTTTTGGAATAGCTCCATTAACTGCATTTATATGTATATCATTTTCTTCTAATTTCTTTATATCTATTTCAAATTTCTTTTGATTAGATTTAACATAACCAATCGCAACTGAAGCACTTTCTTTCATTACTTCACCAAGTGAACCGGTCATAATTAAATTACCCTTCCCTTTATAATAAGTTGTTTCAATAGGAAGTATGCTACCACCATATATTGTATAAGCAAGGCCATTAACTATTCCTACATTATTATTACTTTTATTAGTTATTTTTTCATATTTTCTTTTTCCAATATATTCTTCAATATTATTATTGGTAATTGTAACCTTAATTTTTTTATTACTTTCTACAATTTGTTTTGCAACTTTTCTCATTATTGATGACAATACTCTTTCAAGTTCTCTTACGCCTGCTTCTTTTGTATAATACTCGATTATATATTTAAGTATGTCATCATTAATTACAATATTTGATTTACTCAAACCATGTTCTACAAGCAATTTATCCATCATATAATTTTTTGCTATATCTAATTTTTCAAAAATAGTATATGTAGATAAATTAATTATTTCTAATCTATCTCTAAGTGCATAAGGAATATCATCATATGAATTAGCAGTTAATATAAACATAACTTTTGATAAATCATATGCCTCTTCAATATAATTATCATAAAAAAGCATATTTTGTTCTGGATCAAGAACTTCAAGCAATGCTGAAGCAGGATCTCCTTTTATATCTTTAGTCATTTTATCTATTTCATCTATTAAAAATACAGGATTAGAAACTTTAGCTTTTATCATACCGTTTATTATTCTTCCTGGTGATGAGCCTAAATAAGTTCTTCTATGTCCAATAATTTCTGCCTCATCATTTACACCACCTACTGATATCTTAACAAAGTTACGATTTAGTGCTTTTGCAATTGAAAAAGCAAGTGAAGTTTTACCTACTCCAGGCGGACCTACTAAACATATAATTGGACTTTTAATTGATTTAGTAAGTTGTCTTACTGATATATATTCTAAAATTCTTGACTTTACTTTTTCTAGTCCATAATGTGTATTATTTAAACTCTTTTCAATTTTAGAAATACTTTTTGTATCAGTTGTATATTGCTCAAATGGCAAAGATAAAACAGTATCAATATAATTTTTAATTATTGATATTTCGGGCGATGTTGGAGGTAATATTTCATATTTATTTATTTCTTTATTTAATTTTTCTTTTATTTGTTCATTACATTTTAATTTATTAACACTCTGTCTTAAAACATTTATTTCTTCTTCTTTTGAAACATCTTCTCCGAGTTCTTTTTTTATTACATTTAATTTTTCTCTCAATATAAAATCTTTTTGAGATTTATCTAAGTTTTCTTTTACTTCATTTTCAATATTTTTTTCAATTAAATTAATATTTTTTTCATCATTGATTAATTTAATTAAAATTTTAGAACGATTTATGCTACTTAGTTCATAAATTAATCCATTCTTATTTTCAAAATTAAGTGGAAGCATATTACTAATAACATCTGTTAATACATCAAGTGAAGATTCTTCATTAATTTTAAATATAATATTATTAGAAATATTTGGCGTTGAAGATATATATGATGAAAATTCTTTCTTTAATATTCTAAGTGATGCTTCTTTTTCATTATCATTTTCTTTAATCAATTCCGTTGGACCAATAATTGCCGATAAAAAAGTTTTAGTCTCATTAATATACTCAAATATGTTTGCTCTATTAATACCAATAATGCTAATTCTTAGATGATTATTTGGTAATTCAAAATTATTTGTAATCTTACCTATTATTCCCATTTTAGGTAAATCATTTATATCAATTTCCTCATCTAAATAACAATTTGGTGATGTAAGTAATATATATGAATCATGATTATTAATTGAATTTGAAATTATAACTTTATCTGATTCATTATATATCTCTAATTTTATTTCGCCATGAGGAAGTAAAATAAGATTTCTTAAGACGATAACTGGTAATTTTGTTTTTATCATTGTACTACTTCCTCTCTTAAGTTAATAACAATGTTTATTATAATTTTTTTATAAAAAAAGTCAACAAAAAAAGTATAGAAAACTATACTTTTGATTCTTTAATTAATTTTTTTATATCTTCATCTTTTTCATTACATAAATATTGTTTCATAAAATATATTTTATCTATATTATCATCAAATATAACATTTGCAAACTCAATTGCTTTATCAATATTTAAATTATCATTGTTGTAATCAACATAATAAGGATTATTAAACTTTGATATATATGCCTTAATTTTATCTTCATCAAGTTCTTTGTACTTACTTGATAACATAATATTTGCAAATGTATTAACATAGTTTTGCCAAAGCCATGCATCAAATGTCGAATTTGGTGTTCTAAATTCTATTATTTTATTTTTTTTAATGCTAAATGTATATCGTTTATTATTAGTTAATTTCTTTACTATATCACTATTGTAATAATTATCATAATCATAAAGATTATTATATACCATAAAACCTATAGAATCAGCATAATAACTAACAACATCCCTTAGATAGTTATCTTTACCTCTTGAGAATGAATAAATTACATCTTCGTAAGCAGTCATCATTTTTATAAAATTAGTTAATGAGTTACTATCTAAGATATTATCTACATTTACTTGAAATGATGATTCATTAAAGTCAGCTTTATACTTTTTTAAATTATTACTTACTTCTTTTAATTTTTTCCAAATTAAAGACTTATTATATAAAACTGGTGAAGATAATTCTAAACCTTCTGAATTACATATACTACTTTCACTACTTATTTTCCATTTTGTATCATAAAATTTTTTTGATATTTCTAATTTAGAATCAAAGCTTAATCCTGATTCTATTTCTAAACCAAAACCAATTTTACTAGGTATATTTATTTTAGTTCTATAAGGTGTATCTAAATGTAATACACATTCAAGTATTTCTTTCTTATTCACTTTGAATCCCTCTTTTTAACGTGATATATAATATCACATATAGCAAAAATAGTCAAAAAAAAAGGAATAAATTATTCCTTTATTAAATCTAATGCTTTTTGCATTTTCATATCGTATTTTAAGTTTTCTACTCCACCATATTCTTTTAGTAAATCTTCTTTTTTCATATTGTATTCTTTACATATTTCATCAACATGTTTATTTACTTCATCATCAGTTACATCAATATTTTCAAGTTTTACAATTTCTTCTAATATAAATCTATATTTTACTCTCTTAGTTGCTTCTGGAGTCATTTGTTTAATTAAATCTTCTTCAGTAGAGTTTGTAAATTGATAAAACATATCAAGAGTTATACCTTGCATTTTTAATTGTTCTTCATAACTATGAACCATATGATGTGCTTCATCATGAATTAATTCTTCAGGTACATCAATTTGTGTATTTTTTTCTATTTCTTCTAATAAAGAATCTACATATTTATTTTCATTTTCATATTCTTTTTTAGCTTCTAAATCAGCTTTAATAAGATCTCTTAATTGTTCTTCAGTTTCTACTTTATCATAACCTAAATCTTTAAAGAATTCTTCATTAAATTTTGGTAATTCTTTTGTCTTAACCTCATGTATTTTTACTTTAAATACAGCTTTTTGTCCCTTTAATTCTTCAGAAGCATATTCTTCAGGGAAAGTAACTAATACATCTAATTCATCACCAGCTTTATGTGAAATTAATTGTTCTTCAAAACCTGGTATAAATGTATTACTACCTATTACTAATGGATAATTTTCACCCTTACCACCTTCGAATGCTACTCCATCTTTAAATCCTTCAAAATCAATAACTGCAGTATCACCATTTTCTATTTTACCTTCTTTAATAATCATATCTGCATATTGCTCTCTTAAATGTTCAATTTGATGATCTATTTCATCTTTACTTACTTCAACTTTTTCTTTTTTTACATTTAAATTTTTATATTTTTTAATTTTTACTTCTGGTCTTGTAGTTATTTTAAAAATAAATGTTACACCATTTTCATCTATTTCTTTAATATCTATACTTGGTGCCATTATTGGTTCTAAATCTTTATTTTCTTTAAATACTTTATCATATGCATTTGGTAATACTATATTAATTGCTTCTTCATATAGTGATTCTTTTCCAAATTTCTTTTCAAATATATTTCTTGGAACCATTCCTTTTCTAAAACCGTCTACTTTTACATTTTGTTTTGCCTTTTTAAATGATTTATCTAAAGCGCTAGTCCATTCTTCTTTTTCTATTCTTATTTCTATTTCATGTACATTTTTCATAAAATCCTCCTTAAAAATCTACTATATTATATACTAAATTTTTCTTTATATCAAGAAAAAAAGCAATAATAATTGCTTTATGTGTAAAATAATTATATTTAGTTTTAAAATTATTACTTAATAGAAATAATTTTTACATCATAACTACCATTTGGACTTTCAACACTTGCGATTTCTCCAGCTTTTTTACCTAATATTGCAACTGCAATTGGAGAAGAATTAGATATTTTATTTTCAAATGGATCAGCTTCAGTTGAACCAACTATTTTATATTCTTCTACCTCATCATCATCAATATATTTAATTTCAACTGTTGAACCAACACTTACCTCAGAAGTATTTCCTTTTTCAATAACTGTTGCATTTTCAATTAAATATTCAAGTTCTCTAATTCTAGCTTCAACTATTGATTGTTTTTCTTTTGCTGCATGATATTCAGCATTTTCTGATAAATCACCAAGTGCTCTTGCTTCTTTTATTGCATTTATTACATCAGGTCTAACATTTGTAGTTAGATCCTCTAATTCTTTCTTTAATTCTTCTAATCCATCTTTTGTAACAAAATGTTCTTGATTAGATTTCATTATAATCACCTCTTAATAATTTCTTTTTAAAAGCACGAAAAAATGATACTACATTTTTAAACCTTTGTCAATAAGATTTTTTATTATTTAATTCTTATTAATATCAAAAAAATTTATTCTTATTAAATCATTTTTTTCTACTTTTTTATCACATGGAATTCTTACAATTTCTTTAGGATGTCTTGCTGCATCAATAAAATTTCCATCACATGATTTAATATATGTAATATTTATATTAAATGCATCTTTATTTGGCCCAAAAATATTTACATTATCAGATACTTTAAAGAAATTTCTTTGTTCAACTATTATTTCTTTATTTTCTTCATCATAGTCCAAAACTACACCTAAAAAATCTTGATTAGTAAGTTCTTCTCTACCAGTATAATATTGTTCATTAACTGATGGGAATTTGTCAAAATACTGAGGAAGAGTTTCTCTATTTGCACATCTATATAACTCAATTTCATCTTTAATATTGTATTTATAATTTTCTTTATCATTCATATATTTGTCAATTACTCTCCTATATACTGAAACAAGTGTTGCAATATAATAAATTGATTTCATTCTACCTTCTATTTTAAGAGAAGTAACTCCCATATCTATTAAATCTGGAATATACTTTAATAATGATAAATCTTTAGGTGATATTGCAAACTGAGTATCACTTTCTATTTTTTGTTTATATTCATCATATAAATCAAATGTCCATCTACATACTTGTGCACATCCACCTCTATTAGAATCTCTATTAGTCATATAATTTGATAAATAACATCTACCTGAAAAACATGTACACATCGCACCATGAATAAATACTTCAGTATCTATTTTAACTTCATCAATTATTTCTTTAATAGTTTCTTTATTACATTCTCTAGCAAGTACTATTCTTTTTACACCATTATTTTTATAAAATTTAGCAGCTTCCTTATTTGTAGTTGAACTTTGAGTACTTAAATGAAACTCTAAATTAATATTGTTATCTTTTAAAAAGTCTATTAAAAAAATATCAGATGCGATAATTGCATCAACACCAATTTTTTCTAAAGTCTTTAAATATTCTTTTAACCCTTTAAAATCTTCTTGGTGAAATACTATATTTACTGTTACATATACTTTTGCATTATGTTCATGTGCAAATTTTACTCCTTCTTTCATTTCATCTATTGTAAAATTTGTTGCATTAGCTCTAAGTGAAAAATCTTTACCACCTAGATATACTGCATCAGCACCATACATAATTGCCCATTTTAATTTTTCTAAATCTCCTGCAGGAGCAAGTAACTCTGGCTTATTCATCTTTCTTCACCTTAAATACCGTTTTTTTATTCAAAAAACCATTATCTGTTTCATTAAACAAGTTAGAATCTACAACCATTTTTAATTTATTTGCAAATTCTATATCATCAGGATGATTTTTAAGTGCTACAAAAGCTTCTATAATATTATAAAAACAATTCTCAGGTATTAAATAATCATCCAAAACAATGTTACAATCTACTTGTTCATTAATTAATCTTTTATATTCTAAAATACCATTTAATATTTTACTTGAGAAAAAATTTGTAGTTTTATCTTCAATTATTGGATAATATTGATTAGTAACTTTTTCATACATGTAATATTTTTTATTTGGATTTTTATCTATATTTGCATATTTAAAATAATTAGTTATCAAACTTCTTGATGATGTTGCCATATTTGTATAACCAAATAATTTAACTATACTTTTGCATTTTGTATTATTGCATATATCAATAAATTCATCTATAGTTATTTGAGGTGTAGCTATAAACCCATATAAACCTCTTTTTTCAAAAAAATTAATACTTTTAGAGTTAGTTACCATCTTACTATTCCAAATTAAATTAAGTTTATAATTATTTTCTTTTACTATATTAAAAACAGCAATATCTGAAAATATTATTGCTTCTATGTTTAAACTATTTATTTTTTTTAATATTTTTCTTAAATCATCTAAATCATCATTAAATAGTACTTTATTTATCATTATATATACTTTTTTATTAATTGCATTTAATTTTTCTACTGTCTTTTTTAAATTTGATATTTTTACATAATAATTGAAATTTTCACTAAATTCTTCTATTCCTAGTACAAAACCATCAATTTCATTTTGCATATAAAAATTAAAATTTTGACTGTTTGGATATGTAATTATTATTTTATTCATTTATACTATCCTTTTTATAAGTAATTGCTATTCCATCTCCAACTTTATAGAATTTAGTATTGTATTCTTCATTATTATTTAAAAAGTCTATATATTTTCTTAATTTTCCAACTAATGCTTTTAAATTTTTATTTTCTATATTTTCATAGTCTTCTACATAACCATGAAATTCCATATTATCACTAACAATAAAACCATCATCAACTAAATTATCTTTATATTTATTAAAGAAATTTAAATATTGCGCTTTTGCAGCATCGATAAAAATCATATCATATTTATCTTTAAGTTCTAGATTTAATGCGTCACCTAAAATTAATGATATTCTTTTATCTAAATTACATTTTTTTATATTTTTTATTGCCTCGATATATTTATCTTGATCTCTTTCTATTGATACAACTTGTATATCATCTGATACAAGTGCCATATTTATCGCAGAATATCCAATCGCAGTACCTATTTCTAAAATTTTTTTAATATTATTTTTTTCAATGAATTTACATAAAAAATTAATACCTCTTTTTTGCATTATTGGAACACTATTTTCATCTGCGTATTTTTCCATTTCTTTTATAACATCACTATGCATAAATTAACTCCTTTTAATTTTCCTTTGTTAAATATGATAATATAGCTTCAATCATATCCCATTCTTCATCGGTTTCTATATTTGATAATATCTTTTTAGAATCTTCCTTTATATATGAAGAAGCATATACTTTTTTAGAACCATCCTTGCATTTTTTATTATCAGTATAAATTAAATAGTTTTTATCTTTTGTTTCTAAATCACATAATATATCACAAGAAAATTTTTTGCCATTTTCATCTATATATGTAAAATTATTTTCACTTGATAAAATATCCATAATTATACCTCTTTTCTTTTATCTAGATAACTTTGTAAAATTATAACAGCCGCTAATGAATCTACACTTTTTTTTCTCTTATTTCTAGAAGTATTATTTTTAATCATTATATTATTGGCTTCAACTGAAGATAATCTTTCATCTTGAAGAATTACATTTAGATTTAAATTATCTTCTAATAACTTTTTAAAATTTAAACTTCTTTGTGAAGCAAATCCAAGAGAATTATCCATATTCTTAGGAAACCCTAATACTACTGTTTTAATATTAAACTCATCAATTATAACTTTTAATTTATTTAATGCATCTATATAATCTTCACTATTAAATTCTATTGTCTTATATTTACTAGCAATTAACTGTAAATTATCAGAGATTGAAACACCTAAAGTTTTAGTGCCTAAATCTAAACCTAATATTCTCATTTTTTTAGATAATTTCTTAGCAAAGCTTCTACTATTTGCATTCTTTCTAATTTACAAATTTTTTTTCTTGAATCATTATATGAAGAAATATAACCTGGATCACCAGATATTAAATATCCTACTATTTGATTAATAGCGTTATATCCTTTTTCATCTAAAGAATCATATACTTCTTTAATAGTTTCTTCAACTAATTCATCACTAACTTCTGATACATCAAATAAAAACGTTGTATTTGAATCCATACACTCACCTTCTTGATATGTGTATTATAACACATTTTTAAATAAAAGAAAATAGAACCATAAGTTCTATTTAATATTCATACCAAAGGCCACTTGATTTAAGTTCCCTTATTGTTTTATTATGTCCTGCATCAGTTTCATTAAAGTATACTTTCATATTCTTATCTGCAACAAAATATAAATATTTATTTGAAGTATAATTTATTACAGCATCTATTGCCTCTTTAGATGGATTACATATTGGTCCAACTGGTAATTTACCAGCATTTGCGCTACTTCTTGTGTTATATGGATTTGAACTATTTATTTCAGATTTATATAAATCTCTATCTCCTAGTTCAATTTTAGCAGCATAATATGTTGTAACATCACTACCTAAACTCATCTTATAATTTAATCTATTTATGAATACACCAGCAATATTTTTTCTATCTTCTAATGTCACACCTTCACTTTCAACCATTGAAGCAAGTGTAATTAACTCATGAATTGAAAAATTACTCTTTTCAATATTTGCTTTTTCTTCAGTTAATATTTTACTAGTTTGATCTAGTAATTTTTTAAAAATATCCTTAACAGTCGCATCTACTTCAAAATTATATGTATCTGGTGCAAGATAACCTTCAAGTGGATAATAGATATTTTCATTTAATATTACGTCACTTAAAAACCAATATTCATTAATAAGTGAATTTATATATTCCTTATCATTAAGTAAGTTAAATACATCTTCTTCTGTGTTAGTTGTATTTTTAGCTATTATCTTAGCCATTACTCTCATTGTTTTTCCTTCATTAAAAGTAATAGTTATCTCTTTTTTTACAATATTACTACCACTTTGAAGTATTTTTACAATCTGTTTTAAGTTATTTGTTTTATCAATTTTATATGTACCAGCTTTTAAATCAGATACATTATTTATTTTTGAATATATTAAGAAAAATTTATCACTTCTTATTAAACCTTTTTCTTTTAATATTTCTCCAACATTCCTAACTGAACTTCCTTCTTTAATTTCAAACGTAACTTCACTAGATTTTTTACTCATACTTGTTGTATTTATATAGCAATAAATACATGATAATATCACTAATAATAATATAATAGCAAATATAAATTTAAATATTTTTCTTTTCTTTTTACTCTTTTTCATTTTTTACTCCTCTATTATTGCCTTAATTCTTCTAACGCCAGAAGATGATGCTTCTTCTTTTGTAATTTTAAATTTTCCAATACTACTTGTATTTTTAACATGAGGTCCACCACATAATTCTTTTGAAACTATATTATCACCATTACCAATATAATAAACTGTTACAATATCTGGATATTTTTCAATAAACATACATTCTGCACCTGATTTAATAGCATCTTCTTTACTCATTTCTTTTACCCAAACATCTAGTCCATCATTTATCCATTTATTAACTAAATCCTCTGTTTTTTGTTTTTCTTCATCTGTTAATTTATGATCACAATTAAAATCAAATCTCATTCTTTCAGATGTAATATTACTACCCCTTTGATGACAATCTGGATTAACTATAATCTTTAAAGCTGCGTTTAATAAATGAGTTGCAGTGTGATATCTAGTTTCTATTTCTGAATTACCAGATAATCCACCTTTGAATCTACCTGCAGAAGCAGTTCTAGATAATTCTTGATGAGCTTTAAATTTTTCTTTAAAGCCTTCTATATCAACTTTAATATTCTTTTCATTTGCAAGTTCCTCAGTAAGTTCAATTGGAAAACCATATGTATCATACAAATGAAAAGCAGTTTGTCCATCTATATCTTTATCTGAAACTTTTTCAAATTCCTTAAGTCCCTTTTCAAGTGTCCTATTAAATTTTATTTTTTCGTTTTTAAGTACTTCAAATACAACTTCTTTATTTTCTTCTAATTCCTTATAGTATTTTTTATAGTCTTCTATATATATTTCTGCTAAATCTTCCATCCATGATGAATTAACATCAATATTTAACTTTTTAGCATGTCTAATTGTTCTTCTAATTAATCTTCTAAGTATATAACCTTGATCAGTATTAGATGGTTTAATACCTGCTGGATCAGATGCAATAAATACTGCTGTTCTAATATGATCAAGTATTATTCTAAATGATTTCTCATTACCTTTATATGATAGATTTGAAATTTCTTCTAATTTTTCTCTTGCATTTATCCAAAGTGATGACATATAATTATCATCTAATCCTTCTAGTATAGCGGTTACTCTCTCAACTCCCATTCCTGTATCTACATTCTTATTTGGAAGTTCTTCTAAAATATTGCCTTCTTTCATGTTATATGACATAAACACATCATTCCAAATTTCAACCCATCTTTCATCTTCTGGATCAAATTTTTCAGGTATTTCATCATTACTTCTAAAATAAAACATCTCAGTATCAGGTCCACATGGTCCAGTTTCTCCAGCTTGCCAAAAATTGTCTGTTTCAGTAGGACAAATATGATTTTCATTTATACCTAAACTTTTCCATATTTCAATTGCTTCTTCATCTTTTGGAATATTATCTTTACCTGCAAATACAGTAACACCTAGTTTTTCAACTGGTATATTTAATACTTTAGTTAAAAATTCAAATGACCAAGTAATAGCTTCTTTTTTAAAATAATCTCCAAGTGACCAGTTACCAAGCATTTCGAAAAAAGTATGATGGTAAGTATCTCCAATAGCATCTAAATCATTTGTTCTAATACATTTTTGATAATCACATAATCTCTTCCCATAAGGGTGAGGTTGTCCCATTAAATATGGGATAAGTGGTTGCATACCTGCTGTATTAAAAAGTACTGATGGATCATTTTCTGGTACTACAGGAGCTGATGGTATTTGTTTATGTCCTTTACTTACAAAAAATTCTATATATAAATCTTTTAAATTCATTTTATTCACCTTTTATTATTTCAAATAACCTTTCTTTATAATCATCTAAATTACTATTATTAATTATGTAATAATCTGCATATGCGATTGGGCCAGCTTTCGCAATATTTTCTATTTCTGCTAAATCTCTTTTTATTGCTTCTTCTTTAGTAAGTGGTCTAATGACTCTGTTTTGTAATCTTTCATATCTAATGTTTTTATCTGTAACAATTGCAATTACAATTAAATTAGGTATTTCATCTTTTAATATTTTATATTCATCCCACGAATATAAACCATCTAAAACTACATTACCTTTCTTAGAATAATCAAGTATCTTAGGAAGAAGTATTTTTGCAAATGCTCCCATACCCAATTCTTCTCTTAATTTTTCTCTCATTATTTTTTCGTTATCTGGAGTAACTTCCATATTTGCTTCTTTTAATTTATCCATTGTTACTCCACCAAAGTAAACTTTCTTATAATTAAGTTCATTTTCAAGTATTTCAGTTGCAACCGATTTACCAGAACCACACATTCCAACTATAGCAATTATTTTATTCATAAAACCTCCAAAATAAAAAGATGGTATCTAAAGGAGCCATTAAGGCGGTACCATCCTTTTTTTTACTTAATTTGATAACGGATTTACCGGGTAAATTACCTTCTCATATGTCAGCACTTTCATTAAAAATTATTATTAGTTTACACCTTGCCACTAACTCTCTATAAAATAATTAATAATTACTTTACATAATCAATGAATTTATGCATTTATTATAACAAAAAATATTATCAATAGCAATAGAAAATAAAAAGTAAGAATTATTTCTTACTTTTACTTGTCACTAATTTAAATACTTTCTCATTTGATCTTCCAACTTTATCTATTGTTAATTCAGATAAATAATCTTTAGGATTAATATTATCACAATTAAGTATTATTTTTTCGAATGAATCAATAAGTTCATGACTAAAATTTATAAAATTTAAATAATTTAAATATTTATAAAATTCATCAATACTCATTTTATTTACATCACCCTTGTATAAGTATGAAAGAATAGTC
>OCTW013387931.1_pt1 | contig 13246 bp, 9 predicted proteins | sample 1539671 | NCBI WGS metagenome assembly OCTW01 (sample SAMN02144230, study PRJEB22623) | gut metagenome | biome: sheep rumen | host: Ovis aries | place: New Zealand | reverse complement strand
ATAGGTGTCTTCCTCGGTAGTATCGAAGAAACTGTATTCACGCTTCGTAATCAGTCCTTTCTCATTATAGAAATATTGCTCGTAATTGCCGTCAGCATCGAAGATGCCCTTAGTGATACGCCCTTTGGCATCACGACGAATACCACTTGGGTATACTTGACGCAGTGTTTTACCATCGTGGGTCAGCCATTTGCCATTTCTGTCAAAGGTGCGGGTGGTGGAACCCCATTGGTTTTTGAAGACAAAAGACTTCACAGGTCCCCGCAAGTCGAAGATTCCCAGTTCACCACGTCCCACATTAGCATTATTTGTAGTGGCGGCAGGTTTTTCCTTAGCAAAGCAGTTCTTACCTTCTTCTGTCAGTAGTGGGGTAATCTCAGTCAAGGGAACTTCAAGAGTTTCCCAGAAGTGGGCGCCTTGGAGATATAGCACCTTACACTTGTCACCGTCAGGACATAAATAGAAAATGCCCATCAGAAATGTGGGGTCAAATTCCTTTTGCTCTGCAGTTCCGTATTTCTTGATAAATCGGATAAGGTCGTCAGCACTCATCTTGGTGATATCCTCCGTTTTCAATACTTTGCCGTCAGAAACTCTGACTGTCTGATAACTTTCTACAGGACCACCATTGACATAGATTCCGTCTGTGACATGGAAGAAAACGGCATAGTTGTTCTGGTATTCGTGTTCAATCATCAAATTGAAAGTAGTAGGACCGCCTAGTTCAATTGTGCCTCTCCTTACACCAGAGGGGAAGTAAACTGCCAGAGAATTGGCAAAAGCCAAGAGAGTGCCAGTGACAGGACGCTTCAATTCCTGTGTTACTTCCATTTCTTTAATAATTGTCTTGATGCCCTGAGTGATCTTTGTCTGTCGGATACCCTGCCCCTGTGGGATATCAATCTTCATATTCAGCATACCCATACCTCCATCCCGGTGAGAAGCCGAGATTTCCTTCTTGTAAGGCTTGAATGTTGTTTGTGCTTCACTCATTGTTGCACTTGCCAACATCAGACAAGCAATGGCTATAGATAATAATGTTTTCTTCATAGTTCTATGTTATTTATAGTTATTGCTGCAAAGATAAAGACAAAACTTCAATTATACAAATTAGTTCTCGTCAAGGAATTCCCTAATACGCTTTGAAGGAATACCGTAGTTAAAGTTTTGAGTGCCTGTGAATCCTGCAAAATTTACAGCGACAAGATTTCCGTATCCATCAACAACAGGACTTCCACTGGAACCTGGAAGTGAAGGAATACTATACAGGATCTTTTCTCCATCGCCCTTTTGAGTGATATTTCCACTATAGATTTGTGAACGGATACCCTGTACAGTTTTGGAAATAGTAAGCCCTTTATTATAGCCAATCATATAGAGTTTCTCATCCATAGTCAACTCTTCATCTGTTTCTCTCAATTTGAAAATATAAGAACCTTCAGGAGTTTCTCCGTCTTTTAGCTGAATTAAGGCTAAGTCGACTTTCTCATCTTCTGAAACAGCGATGATGTCACATTTAGAAAGATCATCCAGTTTCACAATATGGCTTCCGTTGAATGCCACATAAAGGTCTGAATGTGTCATTATTTCTGCCTCATTCATATCCATATCATCGATTTCCTCTCTCGCTTTCTTATAAGAGTTATAAAGTTCCACACATTTTGCCTGCCTTGAAACGTTCCCCTCATACTCCTCATATTCTGTTGCAACTTTCTCCATGTATTCACTATACAAATTTTTGAGACTGCGCTTAAAACTCTTTAGAACATCCTTGATTTCCTCCTCATCAACTTCTGGTCTTGCGACATGTCTATTAGTTAAAAGCAATCCGTCTTCAGAAATAAAGAAACCTGTTCCGCTACTGCCATTACTTTCCTTTTTAATCTCCTCTTCATCATCTGTTAAATCCACTAATTTCCTGTCCTCAATATCTGTAAAAAACCATTCCTCCCCATTTGGGAAGGTTACAGAATAGTAATAGGAATTAAAAATCAGCACAACGCCAGATGAGACTTTATCGTTTAACTCTTCCTGTGACATTGTTTTGTTGCAAGAAGTCAATAATGCCAAAAGTGCAATACCAATAAGAATCTGTAATGTTTTCATAAAAGTCTCTTTATTTAGTTGAATCAAAGTAAGCCTTTTGCTGGCTTACTTTGATTATTTTGAATTTCTTTAGCTATCCAACTCTTCTTCTAAGTCTGCAGGTTCTGCCAACGATTTACTCTTTTCTTCTGGAAGAATAGTTGCCTGCTCCATTTTATCGGTCCATCCTTTGGACATCTCGGATAATTCTTCTGCCGACTTATTTTTTTCCGTCTCTTCAACTACCTGATAGTTAGGGTCGTCTGCCTTTATCTCTTTAATATAAAAGCACTTGTTTAACTTCTCTATAAAACTATCAGAAAATCCATCGTAGCCAATGGTTTTGGGGTCTTTTATGGCTCCGTCTTTCATAGACTTCCATAAACGGGAATTTGCAATCCACTTGCCACGTACAGCCTTTATGGCCTTTGTGCCTTCTGAAATGATAGCAGGACCTCCTTTTACATATTTTCCAAACTTAAAAGCTTTTAACCCCAGATTCGGCAACTCTAAAGCTGCAGTAGCAGATCCTAAGCCAGCATTTGCCATATCAAGGATTATGTTTGCACCTACAGAGTAAGCTTCTACACATTGCCAATTAACGGTGCCACGTGTCAGAATTCGACCTTGTGAGTCTTCCATCCATGCTATTTGATACCACTTGCCGTTTAATGGAAGAATCGTGTCGTTAAGGACATAAGAATCTATGCTGTTTTGATAGTTTTTTACCTTGTTATACAAAGTGTCTATCTGCAGTAGATACTGGTCAATGGTAGCGTTTCCTGACCTCGTGCCATCCCATTCCCATTTTAAACCTTTTTTTTCTTTCTTGGCAGATACTTCCATTTGGCTGCTCATAGTTAGCAAAGCTAACGCGATTAATAGTACTTTTTTCATTTCTTTTTAATTTTAAGTTAATAAAGTTATTTTACAAGAATATTCATTGAGGTAACTCCTTCGGGAACATGATGGGCTTTGTCCTTCTCGCCTGTCACATAAATGTATAAAGGATCAAAGCCATCAGGCTTGACAGCACTGTACGTTCCATCTGCATTGACATATGCAATCATGCGACTTTGCCCATTTTTTATCTTTGGTGATGACGTGGCGTAGACTCGCATTTTATTATACGGAATAGACATATATTCATTCTTAAAACTTATATAGCCACTGATTGTTTCGCGCTGTTTAGTTACTGTCGTTTCAACAATAGTATGTCCTTTAGGATGCTTATGTAGACGAGCCATAGTGTTGTCTTTAATTTTTTGTATTCCCGTGATTTCCGGATGTGATGTAAGGATTCTGTCTGCAAAGCGAATTACACCACCTAAATATCTGTAGACTTCGTCACAATCAAACCCTTTTTCCTTTTCAAATTGATTTGCTTTAGCTTCTGCGGCTTCAATAAGGTACGTATTTCTGCGCAATATAGCTATTGTGTCATGTTCTACTCTTAAAGATTCACGCAGATTCTGAGGACAATCATTATGATTGATTGCGTTGTCATAGGCAATACGTGCAGCGTCATAATAACTACTTTCAGTGTGAGATGGATATTCTTTATAATAATCTTTTGCTATAGCTAAAATCTCATCAAAAGATTTTTCAAGGTTAGGGTGTTCTACAAACATCCTATATGTTCGACCACTCTCAACAGAAGTAACGCCAAAGGTATTAAATTCTACTGGCTCTGGAAGATAGTCTTTACTGTTGATTTGGAAATCCATAGAGCCATCAGTAATATAAACCCAGTATTCACCGTTGTCTTTACGCTCTTGTTTGATGATATTACCTTCAAACTGTACCCCATCAACAGCTAAGCCAACAATTATTAGTGCACAGTTCTGACCATTGAAATCCTTGACAGCATATTGAGTAGCAGCTGGATCGTTTAACTCTGCTTTGAAATTTTTTACTTCTAATTTTTGGCTCCACATAGTCGAAGAACATAAAAGAGTCAAAAATGAAACAATTATTTTTTTCATCATCTCAGTTTAAAATTATTTAGCGTAAAAATTTCTCTCTCAGTAGTTGACATAGCTTGCCATGTACGTACTTCAATTTTGGGATGATTCTCGTCTGTAAAGTTCCAAACCAAGAAAACAATACCTTCATCATGATAACCCTTTGAATGCCATGACTGTTTCAACGTAACACCATAATAATTCGGCTTAGCAGGGTGCCTAACAACTTTGTAATCTGAGAATTCCACATTGATATATCCACCTCTCTGACCTTTTTGCCTATTAAAACATTTGCGAAGGTTGTCAAGATATTCTTTTTTTGTTTGGACGGTATATTCTACATTTGCTTGTTTAGGAAGATTCACCTCAGGGTTCTTCATTATTACTGAAGATTTTACATGTTCCCTCACACGACCTGTTATGATTAATGCATCATCGCTAAAGATATCTTCCATAAAATGGATGTCCATCTTTTTATAGGCACTTTTAAAATCCTCACAGAACCGAATTATATCTTCTCTTTTCTCCAAGTCATCTAAAAGTTCGCCTTCTTTCAAGATTGCTTGATACTGCAACTTTTCCATAGCGATATTAAAATCACTAATTCTGCCTTGAGAATCAAAAATAACAACAAATTCCTGTGAAAGGTCTTCCTGATAACTATCATCAATAGGTTTCATGTCCATGTAGATTTTTCTGACTTCATAACCTCCACTTCTGCGTCTTAAGCAGATTTCATAAAAATCATCATCCTGAGTGCGAAAATGTACGCTGTTCCACAACATTCCCACTGTCTGATTGGCTGTTTCATGCGACTCAAATTGAATACCTGAATAATTTATTTCATCACTGCCAGCAGATTCTGCTCGATTGATAGCAGTAAGGAATCGTGATAGTTGCTCCTCCATTTTTGTTTTTAGAGGACCTTGTATGCCTTGATATAATTCGAAAGTCACTTCGTCTGCTCCTTTTCCCACTATAGAACAGCAGATTAAAAGAAATATAAAGAGTACCTTTTTCATAATTACAGTTATTTTGAATTTGACAATGTAAACCAAATAGCAGTTTTCCCAGAATAATTCTTTAATGTATCTTTTTCAAAAGAAACAAAATTCATACGTTGGTCACTACCAGGGCCAAGAATAGTCATTACTTGTTCGTTATCATTAAAAATTATCCAATAGCACTCTGCAGAATTTCTGCAATTTGACGCAGGTCCATGACGTTTGATTTTTAACTCGGCACGGAATCTATCAATCAAATATAGAGCATTCTTTATGGAAGAACTGCCAATTAAAGTGTATATTACTTCTTGCTGCCAAGTTGGATATGATGAAGCAATTGCTGTATTAAAGTTCATCTCATTAACGTCCAGCGAATCTACGTCGGTTATCATTTCATACTCAGAACCAATAGAGTCAACTTGCTCCACTTCTATTTCTGAAGGCGAATCAAAATTCGTTTCTGCTTTCTTCTGCTGTCTCTCATTATTTACAATAACCCGCATATTATCTGCCAGTATGATATCCTTCTTCTTGACATACAGGAAGACGCGTGTCATTGTTCCACGCTTCATTTGTAATCTTTCAGCCCTACCTGAAACATTCTTAACAACGATGGTTTCCGCATTTTTTAATGAACCTTTTTCTGCCATATATTCAGATATCTGATTCATTAAAAGTTCGTTTGCCAATTCGTAAGCTTTTGTTTCTGTCTCAAGAGTGGCCTCTGCATAGATATATTTAGAACTACGTTTGACATCATTAATTTGCTTCGAAATGGATTGCCCTATCATGACAATAGGCATACATAAAAGAATTGATAATATAATGATCTGTTTCATAACTTTATATATTATGGTCTGCAAATAAGTTTTCTATTCTTGTATAATTAACATAACTATTCAATTTTACGGGAACATTTCCTTTACGTTTTTCAAGAAGAGCCATTGGAAAGGTAACTTTCATGATGTGGTTATAACCCAAATTAGTGTTATGCATGATGAGTAAGCACACAGCATCACCTTTTGCTTTTAAATCGATAATTCCAAAATATGCTTTACAGCCTGTTTGTTGGCAATAACTAATCCATTGCTTTAATGGTACACGTATAGTGTCCGTTTTAAAACCATATTTTCTCATTCTTATTTCTAAGTTGAAATCATTATCAACAAGATTAGATGTAAAAAGATTCGCAAGACTTTCTATTGGATATATCTTGTTGTAAATCGGCTTGAAATTCCCTTTTTCGTCTTTCCACAAATATTGATTAGCATTCAAGTTCGGCAAAAGGTAAGCACCACCTTTGACAGTATAATAATTGTCTTGCCACGCTTTACGTATTTTAGTATCCTTGTCAATCATGAGAGAATCTTTCACATAACTTGCCAAATACAATTCTTCCGACAATCTACGTTCACGTTCGTCCATATTTGTCCCAAACAACAAATCATATTCAATGGGAATTGAGACGATCTGTTGCCATACAGAATCCTTTCTCCACCCTATGATATATTCCTTATCATTTATCGTTTGTAAGTTAACACAAACGGAACTGTCTTTGCTGAGTTGACGTATATATTGTAAATCAAGTTTTCCTTTGATAATCTTGACTCTATCCTCTATCATTCGTTGAGAAGCAGATACATTATCACGTGCTGGGATATCAAGTTCAAGAAGATATCGCTCTAAAAAGTTGCAAACGGCTTTGCCGAAACCTGCCCGTTGGTCAGGTGAGAATATAGAATAGCCAATATGTGTTACACGTTTGTTTTCAACGATAGTAGTGATAGGCTGATTTCTAAATTGAGTACATTGAATGTGTTCTCCATCCTTGATATAATCTAATTTTTGATGGAGATTACATTTGTCAGCAATGAGCTTAAGCAAATCAGTGCGATAAGAGTTTTGGGCAATGCCATATGTTGGTAAGGCTCCTATAAAGAGCCCAACCAACAAACCTTTGGCATATCGTTTTGTATGTTTTATCCAATGATTATCCATCTTTGTGAGCCATCAGAACGCTTCAATAGACCTTGTATTAATCGATTATTATCCATTTTTACATTGACTAATCTGTCGCCAGAATATACATCAACGGTTTCTCCAGAAGCCTTTTTCAAATCAATGGTGTATGAGCGGGTAAACCGTATCTGTCCGCCAATGCCATGTGCTTTACCACTTTTTATCGGACCTTCGTAAACTCCATAGCCCAAATTAATCTTTCCAGAACCACCAGAAACGCTTGTTCCTGAGTCGCCTTTAGTAGTTGTCTCCTGTTTCTTCACCGTCACATTCACAGAAGCAGAGACATTAGTTGATTTGATGGTGATAGTGGCACTGCCTTCACCAACTGCCTTTACCAAACCTCCTTCATCGACAGTGACTACTGCAGGATTAGAAGATTCCCATTCTGGCTCTTCGTCATTGTCTTCAGGAACTGCGGTGTAATCTAAGGTCTTTGTGGCACCAATATCTAATGTAAAATCTTTTCCGTCTTTAATGCTTAATTGTTTAATGTAAACGGTTACCTCTGCGGTGTCGTTTGGCTCTTTAACCTCAACTTTGCAGATAGCCCGTTTATTCAAACCTTCAATTTTTACGGTAATTGTAGTATTACCTTTTTTTAGAGCAGAAACTTCTCCACCCTGTGTAACCGTAGCAATCTTGTCATCAGCCACAGACCATTTAAAAGTGACCTTAGCATCTTTTATCTTCTCTCCTTTTTTGTCAACAACGGTTGCTTTAATTACTTCTCTAGGATTTTTGCCGAGGACAAGAGTCACACTCTTCGGCTTCAGTTTGATTTTGGCAATTTCCTGAGTATCAAATACAAACTTCCATACAGCGAAACCTATACCAGCAGTTAACAAAACAACTGCTGCTATTATTCCTATGATTTTCCAATTAGGTCCTTTCGTCTTTCCTCCTAGGTGAGACCCTCCGCTTATAGAGAAATCATCAGTGTCATTTAAGTCAAAATCATCTGTTCCGCCCGATTCTTCTTCTGGTTTCATCGGTGTATGACAAACAGGACAATTGCCATCATCAGGTATGACTTCACTCATACCATAGTTCATACACTCTGGATTTTGGCACGTGCCATACCTTTTTTCGCTTTTCTTTGCCATAATTTTTATTTCTGTTTTAGTTCTTTTTCAAAAATTATATCACCTGCCTTTACGAACTTTTGTAACTCTTTATCAGTAGAGTTGTTGTCATAGGCATTGCTAACATCACCTTTTAAGAATTTCTTTATAACGTCTGTAAGTTCTTGCTTCATAGTATTGTGCTTGTATTTCTCAGCAATTTGCTGATCAACAAGTTCAGACATTATGGTTACATCTGATTCACGCTTTGACAATAATTCAATGGATTTTCTGATATCTCCACCAAGGAATATCAAACTTGATGGCATGTCATCTGGAAAATCCAAACGATTATAGCAATGAACAGCACCAGAAGCATTAGATTTACATGCTATGGCATCTCTCTGCTCTCCAGAAACAGTATCTCTTTCTTTGTCAACAATACCAGGAATACAATATACGAGAAGTAATATTCGATATAACTCTTCTTTCAATTCCTCCTGTGACTTGTTGTACAAAGAGGGAAGAGGACGGGCAAATGACTCTGTATGAACAATTTTATAATTGCATACATCGTTCTTAGTAAACTCATCGTAACACTCCTTCAACTTCTTAATAGTACGTACATAACGTAATGGGAAAGACGATTTTCCTGTTAAAACAACCAATTGGCTGTCTGAGGTTTCATACACAGATACATTATTATATCCTTCTCCATTGAAAATACCTCTAACTTTTTCTTCTACTTTTGTACGGAATGCCTGATTCTCAAACTTAGGCAAACCTAATTGAACCATAGATGTCAATATCTGGTCTGCATCTGTCTCTACGCCATCTTTTTCTACAAGAACAAGTGCGTCCTTGCACATTCTTTCAATAAAGAGTTCCCAATCTGCTTCTTGACTTAACTTCTCAAGGATGTTTACATTGATAAGTTTCTGCGATTTTTCTTCGTTCGCATAATCATTCATGCGATTCTCTGCATTTTGCCAACAGATAGGATTAAACACATCCTGCAAAGTTTCTGCGTCTGTATATCTTGTCGTAAGACCAGAGAAATTTGACCCGTCAGAAATGGTGTCAATAATACCAGAACGCATATCCAAAATATTCTTCTTCTGCTTGTCTTCTTCATGTACAAAGAAGTCAACGAGTTTTCTCACATCGGCAGGTGAGTATAATTTAACAACTTCTGCATCTGCTTTATATCCTCCATCATTGGGAGTGCAAGTGGTGGTACGAAGTTCGTCCTGGCTGTCGACATAAGCAAGCATAGCGTCTTTGAAGAGTTTTACATCAGCCTGTAATGCCACCAAATCATCTATGATAGTTGACATGATATCCTTAGAGAATTCACATCCAACCTTTAAAGTTTGGGCGGTTAATGCCTTCCCTTTCATCACAGTATATTGCTCAAAGACTTTTGTACTGCGATTAAAGATGTCCTTTAGGAAACTGCGATTAAGGAAATCGTCCTGAATACTGTTAGCCTCCTTATTATATTTCTGGGCAAGTTTTGCAGCATTAGCAATATCGTTATCATAACGCTCATATCGCTGTCTGCAATCTTCAATGAGGATATCTAAGAATTTTTCTATCTGCATTAAGGATTTATTACCTAATTTCCATTCATCAAGCAAATAGTTTCCTATATGATCAGCCACTTCTGCAGCAAGGAATTTTTTGTCACTTTGGCAATTGGTGAAGAAGTTGTCCACACCATTTCCACGGAAAGCATTGGTGTAGAGTTTCATGATTTCCTGGTTGAACTTTGACGTCCACAAATCCTTCGAGTCTACACGGTCGATGATTTGTGCATAAAGTCGCTTAGCCATGCCATCCCAATACTGTGCAAAACTTGACCACTTTGCTTTAGATGCCAAGTCCTTGTACTTATTGAAAAATTCACTGTCTACACGTAGCATCCTGTCTGTAAGGTGCAGAGTCTGACGCATAGGGTGATTGTCATCTGTTCCTCTTACCTCGTTAGGACTGACATCCACATTATCATAAGGAATAGCAACAGGATACTGTGCTCCTTTGGGCCATCCGTAGATCATTTGCATTGCTGCTACATATGAATATTCATAGGATGCATATTCCTGTATTTCTATCTCTGGATAAATAAGACGTTTGATGCCAAATGAAAGGAATTTACGAGAATGAACGGGTATTTTATTAATTTCTTCTGGAGAGGCTCCAACATTCTCATTAGATTCAAAGCGTGCGGAAATACCTGCAAAGAGTTTCTGGAAAAGGAAATCAGCGGCAATCTTTGGTAGTTCATCTAAACCATATTGATTACCTGCATAATTCCTGTTTGTGTATATGTATGCAGCCTCGAAGCCAGCATCTTTTATTCTTTTTTCTTCAGCCTCAACTTCTCGCTTGTCAGTAATATCAATTGGATGGTAGGCACCGACACTAAGTGCATTAAGTTCTGATAGTGCTGCATACCCGTTCGGACGATAAAACCCTTCCTTGTCTCGTTCCAAATTCTTAAGTGCTTCTGGTACATAAAGATAAAGACAGATACGATACTGATCTTCATTTCCATCTTGGGAATACATGTGCCGAATTTGCGAAATAGCATCAATAATGGTTCCTGATCCTGTACCGCCGCCAAGACCGGCACAAATATGAAAAGTTACATTACCAGAATTGTCTCCATGCTTTTTCCCTTCTTGGCGTAAATTTTCCATACGGTTATTAATACGAGCATTGAAAGAGTTTTCGCCAGTGGAGTTATTAGAGAAAAGCATACGCCCGAATCTGCGTCGCTGTCCTCCTATTCCAGCCCCGATAATCTGCCCCATGCCACGGGCAGTGTCTTCTTTATCTTGCTCTGTATAGAAACTGTTTAAGTTGTGGTATTTATACAGATTAGTTATTTTTTCACTCTCAAGTCCGCCAATAAATAGAGTCTGTTCCGCTCTTAATGCTATGCTATGACCTTGAGTTGACCATTTCTTTTTAAAAGATAATAAATGCTTTCCTTCTTTGTCTATTCCAAGTAAATCTTCCTTACTAGAGTCTACATACAAAAAATCCACAAAGACATCATCAGCGGAATGCTCATTGTTGTGATGACACTCATAAATGCGTTTGCGAAGTTCACAAATGACATTTCCGCCAGTTCCTCCTAATCCAATAATTAAATGTTTTGCCATATTATTAAGTTTTAAGTTATTATTCCATTCCAGTTAAAAAGAGGTCTTCGTTGACATCAACAACTCCTTTCTGTCTTGTTTTAGTCGGTCTTGGTAAAAAAGTAACTATGAGACAGGCTATTACTATAAAACCTATACTCCACCACACTCTATGCCAAAAATAAGAATCTAAGAAACCTGTCATGGTCTCTTGGAACACATCTGGCAATTCTTCTGAGTCCACCATCATGAAATCTGTTTTACTCACAAAAAGTCCTATTAATGGATGTTCTTCTGTAATACTTTCAAGCATTTCCTGACTTTCGCCAATACCAATTGTTCCTGACTTGCTTTCAACTAACTCACAAATATAATCATAGGCTGAGTCGACAGCATCTTGAGCCTCCACTGCTCCCGTCATTAATGTAAACTGAAATGTAAGGAATAGTGCCAGAAGTCCCCCAACAATGTAAAATACAACCGAGTGAATAATATCTTTATTGATAACAAATAGCAAGGCGAACAATACACACATGATCAATGTAGTAATAAGAATGCCGTAAATAATACAAGAAAAAGCTGCACCTATTAATGAACTGAACATTTTTAACCCTGTATGTGTAGTAACTGCGGTTGATGCATTTTCTGAATTTCTTTCATCTTTTGATTCGACTATTGCTGATTCATTATCATCTACATCTTCTTCTAATTGTTCTGTTATAGTCGGTGTTGACTTGGAAGAAACAAAACTAATGTTGTTAGACGGAGCACTTTCGTCAATTGCGATACTTCCCCACACAAACGCACCAGAGAAAAGGATGCCTGCGATAATCAAGGTTAATATTTGATACCGAAAGTGAAACAATCGGGTAAACCTCCAAAATAAGATGATGATACCTAATATTAACAGAGAAAGAATATATGGAAAAATTGACCCTACCACAGCAATAATGCACTGGAGGGGATAGTAAATGAGTGCACCATAAATAAGTGGCTCAATAACAAAGTGACCAAGCATCGGAAGAAGGAATTTTGCGAACATCTGTTCTGTGATATCGTAATTCTCTTTACGTTCAATGACGTTTCCCCAACTATCTCGAGTCTCTATTACTGGTCTGGCTGACCAATGTGTGAATTTTCCCCACCAAATGATAGCCATTAAGAATCCAATACCAATGCAGATGTTTCCTAAAGGCGACTTAAACATATTCCACTGAGCTTCAAAAGTCAGACTGGAATTTGCAATAATCTCGTAAATAAAGACACCTCCTGCAAAAGAAATAATAGTAGCGACAACATATCCGACAATGTTGTATGTGTTGTCTGTCCTAATTGGATGGCGCTCCACATGGTTCGAATTCTCCATGATAACATCATCTCTGACTTGCGCCTCTCCTGCAAGACTTGTTGATTACAGTTTTAGGTTTTCCATAGATATGAAAAAAGCGTGAGAGTCTGTACTTGGTTACTCGTCCCGCTACTTAAGGCTCTAGCATTGCCGTTTCCCGTAGAACGAGCAACACCAGAAGCCCACGCCGAATATGTATATACTTATCCAACCTTATTTTGTACAAAACAGGTATTGGTGTGTATAAAACATACCCTTTGAGCATCTACTGTTGCCTTGTTCTTTGACGGGATTTAGGATTTGCTAGATTCTAAGTAGCCAAAGACAAGACGCCTTGTAAACGCCTTTCCACAAATATGTATCCCTGCCCTTCACTCCGTGTCCGAAGATTCGGAGTTTCGGCATGAACGTTGCAAATATCGTAATTTTCCTTTAAACTACCAAATTTTTATAGTATTTTGTTTAAATTAAATGATAATTATTAGGAAACTTAATGTTTGTCCAGTGTCTCTATGAGATAGTGTTATTTCATAAAAAAAGAAAAATAATGCGGGTTTATTCGTTTCTTAATATAATAATGTGTACCTTTGCAGCCGCAATTTGCGCAAAGTCG
>OCTW011540421.1_pt1 | contig 13250 bp, 12 predicted proteins | sample 1539671 | NCBI WGS metagenome assembly OCTW01 (sample SAMN02144230, study PRJEB22623) | gut metagenome | biome: sheep rumen | host: Ovis aries | place: New Zealand | reverse complement strand
CGGTCAGGCCGGCGTCACGCTGGGGTGGCAGAAAGAGGGCGGGTGGTCCGTATCGGCCGATACCCGATGGAATATCCGGGGAAGTGACTTGGCCGCCGAATTTGCCTGCCGAAACGGTTCCCCGGCCGGAATGGCCAGTTTCCGACGCTCGTTCGGGACTGTCAAGGCCGCAATACAGGGACGGGCATTACCCTCCCGCTTTTCCGGCAAAAAATATGGAGAATATGCACTGGCGGGAGGGCTGTCGTATCAATCGGAAAAGTGGAAGCCGCTCTCCGGCCAGAGCGGTTTCGGAAGCAGCGTTCCCGAGCATAAGGCTTCCATTACGCTGGATGCTGCGCTTCTACCCATTCCCGGGGCCGATCCGCGCCGGCTGCAAATTCGGGCCTATGCCGGATGGCAGTGGCAGTTTGACTCGGCCTGGAGCCTGGATGTGCGCCTGACGGAACGCTACCGGAATTACGAGAATCCCCGGACAGACCTGCGGGCGGATCTGAAGTTCCTCTCCGGATCATGGAGAGCCGCCGTACGGATGGAAGGAGTTCATTGCGAGCGCTTTGGTTTCCTGAATTACTGGGAGGCTGGCTGGGCTCCCCCGAAAGTCTCCGGCGGCTGGAACGCTGTCAGTGCCTATCTCCGGCTAAGCGCTTTTGTCATCGACCGGTGGAACGACCGCATTTATGTCTATGAGCGCGACGCCCCCGGCAACTTTTCCGTCCCGGCATATTCCGGCCGGGGTGCCAGTCTTGCGGCCGTCGGTTCGTGGAAGCACCGCTTCTCCCGCTGCTCCCTCAAGGCCTTCCTTCGGGCCGGATGGACCGTTCGCATCGGCCGCGTCCCTTCTCCTGTCCTCGCCCTCCAATTCCACCTGGACCTTTAGGCAGCGGCGGCATCCGAAGCCGCGTAATCCGCCCTGGCCTTGTCGATGACACAGAAGATAATCTTTCTAATTCAAAGAATTATGCCTATATTTGTATGTTATACACATACTCAAAGGAATGCATAGGATTTTTTTGCCGATATACCGCTTTTTCAGGGATCACAAGGCCCTGATGTATCTTCTGATGATGGGCAGTACGCTGTTGTTCGCCTGGTTCGGGGCCCAGCTGCAGTACGAGGAAAACATTGTCAAGCTTCTGCCCCGTTCTTCCACGGACAACGAACTGGCTTTCAGTGAAATCGACCTGAAGGACAAAGTGTTCCTGCAGATAACTTCCAGAGATTCGCTCTCCCCCGTAGGGACAGACCGCCTGGCGGAAGCCATGGATGAATATTGCGCCATGCTGGAAAAGCGCGACAGCGCCACGCGCTACATCAAGGGCATCCTTTCTTCCTTCGATACCGACATGGCCATGGGAGCCATGGATTTTGCGCTTACGCATCTCCCCACTTTCGTGGACACCTCCTGGTACAAGGATATCCGGACATCCCTGCAGCCGGAAGAAATCGACAGGCAGATGAGCGAGAATTTCCGCATCCTTGAAGAAGATGAAACCGGCGAGGCCACCCAGCTGGTGGCAATGGATCCGCTCAACCTCCGGGAAACCCTCATGGGGGCTGTCCTGGGCGGGAACGCCTTCGGCGGATTCACCATGCAGGACGGACATCTGTTCTGCCCGGACAAAAGCGTATCCCTCGCCTTCATCACGCCCAATTTTGACGGCGTGGATTCCGGCAAAGGCACCCGCTTCGTGAACATGATGAACAAGGCGACCAAAGATTTTGAAGCCGGGAACCCCGACATCCGCGTCCTTGTTCATGGAACGCCGCAGGAAAGCGTTTCCAACGCCAGCACCATCAAGAAAGACCTGGCTCTCACCATCAGCCTCTCCCTGCTGCTCATCCTGGTGATCATGCTCATGAGTTTCCACAAGTTCTCCTTCATCTGGCAGCAGGTGATCCCGGTCATTTACGGTGCCCTCTTCGCCATGGCGTGCCTGTATTGGATGAAGGGTACCATTTCCCTCATGGCCCTGGGCATCAGCGCCATCGTACTGGGCGTCGCCATCAGCTACTGCCTGCACGTACTCATCCACTTTTACTATGTCGGGGATGTGGAAAAACTGCTCAGGGATGAGAGTACGCCCGTTTTCCTGGGCTGCCTCACCACCGTGGGCGCCTTCATGGGACTGCTGTTCACGGAAAGCGATCTCCTCAGGGATTTCGGCCTCTTTGCCACTTTCGCCCTTATCGGCAACACATTCTTCGCCCTGGTTTTCCTGCCGCATTTCCTGCATCCCGGACAAATCAAGTACAAGCGAACCCACGGTTTCCCGCTGGTGGAACGCATCAACAATCTGCCCTGGGACCGTAACAAATGGTTCATCGGCATCCTCCTTGTCCTCATTGTCGTGGGCGTCGCCTTCAGCCCCAGGGTAAAGTTCGACAGCGACCTCCAGAATCTGGACTATGACAAAGCTTCCCTTCGCGAAAGCGTGGAACTGTACAACAAAAAGAACGCGGACGGATTCACCCACATGTATTTTGCCGCATGGGACGAAAACAGCCTGGACAACGCCCTGGAATACAACAAGGGGCTTTTCCGGCATCTGGATTCCCTGCAGCAGGCCGGACTCGTCAAAAGTTACTCCCCCGTCACCCGCCTGCTTTTCCAGTCTCAGGCCGACCAGGAAATCAGAATCGCCGCCTGGCGCAAATTCTGGAACAGGGAGCGTGTCGCCCATCTCAGGCGGGACCTTGCGGCATCGGCCCGGGAATATGGGCTGCCCGAACGGCTTTTCGAGCCGTTCATCAACATGGTCACCTCCAAATATGAAACGGGAGATCTGTTCCATTCGGGCGTCATTCCTCCGGGGCTGCTTTCCAATTATGTCGAGCAGCAGGAAAGCGGCCGCTTCATGGTGTTCACGGATGTATCCTATGAAAAGGCCCACCAGCAGAAAGTATGGAAAGCCATCACCCAGGCACCGCATGTGATTGTGCTGGAGCCTTTCTTCTATTGCCGCGACATGGTGGAAATTGTCCACGACGACTTTTCCACCACCCTATGGATTTCCAGCCTCTTCGTCCTCCTTGTGCTGCTGCTGAGTTTCCGGAACATCTGGATTGCCCTCCTGGCCTTCCTGCCCATGTTCACCAGCTGGTATGTAATGCAGGGCTACATGGCCCTCTTCGGCCTGGAATTCAACCTGATAAACATCGTTATTTCCACCTTTATTTACGGTATTGGCGTGGACTATAGCATCTTCGTGATGGAGGGCCTTCTGGCCGATGCCCGACGGGGCGAAAAACAGATGCTCACCTATCACAAGGCGGCCATCTTCTACAGCGCCATGGTGCTGGCCATCGTCACCTTCTCACTTATTTTCGCCCAGCATCCGGCCATCCGGTCCATCGGCCTCATCACCCTCATCGGCATGGCGTCCACCATCCTCATCACCTATTCACTGCAGCCCTGGCTGTTCCGCATTTTCACGCGCTACCGCTTCTTCCGCCGCAGTTTCCGCATTCCAGAATAAGCATGGACATCCTTGACGCAACACTATACCTAAAACTGATCCGTGGCGCTGCTGCCCATCTGGCGGAAAACCGCCAGGCCATCAACGACCTCAATGTCTTCCCGATTCCGGACGGAGACACGGGGGACAACATGTACATGACCCTCGAGGCCGGCGGCCACGCTCAGGGACAGACGCTTTCCGAAATGGCCGATGCGGTTTCCCGGGGCATGCTCATGGGTGCCCGCGGCAATTCCGGCGTAATCCTTTCCCGTATCTTCGCCGGCATCGCCAAAGGGTTCAAGGGCCTCTCGACGGCCGATATCCCGGCCCTTGCGAAAGCCATGCAATGTGGTGTGGACGAGGCATACCATGCCGTCTCCCAGCCTGTGGAAGGAACCATGCTCACCGTCCTGCGGGAAGGTGTCAGCGCCGCATCCGGCGCCCGGAGCCTGAAAGAATATTTCGACCTGTGGATTGCCGGGATGGACCTGTCCCTGCAACATACACCGGAGCTGCTGGACGTCCTCAAGAAAGCGGGGGTCGTGGACAGCGGCGGAGCAGGGCTTCTCTGCATAGGAGAAGGAATGCGGGAGGTGCTGCACGGGAGACAGCCGGTCGGCGCTCCCGAAGAGGGTCCGGGCGGCAGCCCGTCCCATGCCGTCGATTTCAACGCCTTTACGGAAGACAGCGAACTCGAGTTCGGCTACTGCACGGAATTTCTCCTCCGTCTCCAGCGGAGCAAAGTGAACCTGGATACCTTCGACGAGGATGTCATCCGGCAATGGCTGACCTCCCAGGGGGATTCCCTGGTCTTTTTCCGCGACGGAAGCATCATAAAAGTACACGTACATACCCAGGACCCCGGTGCCGTTCTCAGCAAATGCCGCGAATGGGGCGAGTTTCTCACCATCAAGGTGGAGAACATGACCCTCCAGCACCACGAGAACCACATGGAAGAGCGTTTCAAGCGCAGCCGCAAATCCCTTGGTGTCGTTACCGTTGCGGCCGGGAAAGGTCTCAGCGACACATTCAAGGAGATGGGGGCCGACGCCGTCATCGAAGGCGGGCAAACCATGAACCCGCCCGTAGAAAAGTTCCTGGAAGCCTTCGACCAGGTGGATGCCGACAACATCCTGGTCTTCCCCAACAACGGCAATATCATTCTCACAGCCCATCAGGCTGCCTCCCTGTACAAGGACTCCTGCATCAAGATTGTCCCTGCCAAAACCCCGGGGGAAGGCTATTTCGCCCTCGCGAACCTGAATTCCGAACTGCCGATCGATGAACTTGTCGCCGTCCTCACGGATGCGGCACAGAGCGTCACTACCGGCCTGGTTTCGCGCGCCGTCCGGGATACGGACGAGGCCCGCTGCGGAGATTTTATCGGCTACTGCGGAAAAGACATCCTCTCCTCCGGAAAAGACCGGACGGAAGCCCTCCTTTCGCTCGCGCAAAAACTGGAAGCCGGAAAAGCAGACATCCTCATTCTCTTTTTCGGGGCCGATACTCCCGCAGATGAAGCGGAAGTCGTGTATAAGACCCTCGAGAAACAGTTTCCCAGAACGGAAGCAATCCTGCTCGACGGCGGACAACCCATCTACGATTATATTCTGGTACTATGCTGAAAATCTACACCGACACTGACACAGACATTACCCCGGCCATCGCTGCGGAGTACGGTTACACACTCATTTCGATGCCCTACAGCATCGATACCAAGACCACCTACCCGTATGTGGACTTCGAAACCTTCGATGCCCATGCCTTCTACGATATCCTGCGCGGCGGCGTCCTGCCAACCACAAGCGCCATTTCCAAGGAACAGTACCTTAACTATTTCGTCCGCGATTTCGCCGCCGGAAACGACATCCTGTATGTCCACTTTTCCCGCGCCATGACCAACACCTTCGACGCCATGGACCAGGCTGTCGCGGAACTCAAAAAAAAGTATCCCGGCACGCGCTTTGAGGAGATTGACACCAAGGGAATCACCACCATCAGCTACAACATCGTACGCGAGGTGGGAGACCTCTACAAAGCCGGGAAAACCCTGGACGAAATCCTGGAGTGGGCCAAAACGGAAGTGGACAAGTTTGCCATGTACTTCTTTGCCGACGACCTCAAGTTCTTCCGCCGCAGCGGACGTGTCAGCGGCCTTGCCGCCACCATGGGAACGCTCATCGGCGTCCGCCCCCTCATTCACATGAGCCAGGAAGGCAAGATGGTCTCCGTGGGAACCGCCAAGGGACGCGTCAAGGCCATGGAATACCTGGTGGACAAAGTAGGCGAACTGGGAGACGAAGTCAAGGAACACCGCGTCTGCATCGGCCATTCCGATTCTCCGGAAATCGCCCGGGAGGTCGGACGCATGTTAGAAGAGAAATATGGCAAGCTCACCCTGGAATATGTGGACGTAAACCCCACTGCCGGAAGCCATTGCGGCCCCAACGGCGTCGGAGTCTGCTTCCACGCGAAACGGCGCTGAAATGATTACTGTCAAGCAAGTCCGGACCAAACGGGAGCAGAAGCAGTTTTTGCATTTCTCCCTGGACCTGTACAAAGGAAATCCCTTCTTTGTACCGCCTTTGTATGGCGACGAGAAAAAGATGTTCCGCGCAGACTATGTGTACAATACGTCCTGCGACAGTGTCTTTTTCCTTGCCTGTGACGGAGATCAAGTCGTCGGACGCATCCAGGGTATCATCCAGAAAGACGCCAACGCGAAAAACGGCGAGAAACGCTGCCGCTTCACCCGCTTCGACGTCATCGATAATCCTGCAGTTTCCCAGGCGCTGTTCCAGGCGCTGGAGGCTTGGGCCCGGGAAAAAGGGATGGACACGCTTGTGGGGCCTCTCAACTATTCGGACCTGGAACGTGAAGGCATGCTGGTCGAAGGTTTTGAAGAACCGTCAACTTTTGAGCAGACCTACAACTTTCCTTACTATAAGGATCATGTGGAGAAACTGGGATTCCGAAAGGAAACAGACTGGACTTGCAGCCGGATTTATGGTCCCGAGAGCGATGAAGCCATGCAGGAACTGGACCAGCTGGTCTCGTTCATTTTCCGACGCTACAAGCTCCATTTCGGCCATGCGAAGAGCGGACCGGACCTGCTGAAGAAATATGCCGGCGGGATGTTCGACCTGATTGACAAATCCTATGAAGGCCTGTACGGAACCGTTCCCTTCACTCCCGGCATGCGCCGGCTTGTGCTGGATAATTTCGGCCTGGTCCTCAGCCCCAAATATGCAGCCGTCATTCTGGACGAAAACGAGAAGCCCGTCTGTTTCGGCCTGGCCATCCCCTCACTGAACCGCGCCCTTCAGGGAACCCGCGGACACCTGACTCCCCTTACGCTCATCCGTCTTCTGGGATGTCTCCGGAAACCGGATGTGCTCGATCTCTGTCTGGTCGGGGTGGACCCGGAATACCTCAATCGCGGGGTTTCCGGCGCTCTCTCCCTGGCCATCATGCGGATGCTCAAGGAAAATGCCTCCCTCAAGTGGGCCGATACCAACCTCAATCTGGAAGACAATTATGCCATCCAGAATCAGTGGCGCCGCTTCCGGCGCGAAGAATGCAAGCGCTACCGCGCGTATGTCAAGGAACTGTCAGTCTGAACAAAGTGAAGAATCCATGATCAAAATCCTGATAGACTGCTTTGGCGGCGACCATTGCCCCGAAGCTCCGGTGAACGGAGCCATTGCGGCCCTCAAGGCCAATCCGGACCTGCACCTGATGCTTACCGGAGATGAAACGCTTCTGCGGAAAGAACTGGAAGGGAAGGTCTTTGATGCCGGGCGCCTTGAAATTATCCATGCGCCGGAAGTCATCGGCAGTGACGAAAAGCCCACGGATGCCGTACGCCTCAAACGGAACTCTTCCATGATGAAGGCCATCATTCTCCTGCGGGACCGGGACGATATTGCCGCGATGGTCTCCACCGGTTCCACGGGTGCGCTTGTCACAGGAGCGCTCGTGCGTTTGGGGCGCATTCCCGGCGTTATCCGTCCTGCCTTCTGCCCCATTCTGCCCACCATGGACGGAGGGATTGTAGGCATTTGTGACAGCGGCGCCAATGTGGAAGTAAGCAGCGCACATCTTCGCCAGTTCGCCATCATGGCATCGCTCTACATGGAGAATGTCTATGGTGTCAAGAATCCCCGCACGGCGCTTTTGAACGTAGGAAAAGAGGCCGAAAAGGGAGATGACATGCGGCGGGAGACCTACGGGCTCCTGCAGGAAACCGAATCCGTGCATTTCGTCGGGAACATGGAAAGCCGGGATCTGCTTTCCGGAAAGTATGACGTGGTGGTGGCCGACGGCTTCTCCGGCAACGTGCTGGTGAAAACCACGGAAGGGACAGCCCTGGAGCTTCTCAAAAAAATCAAGAAAGATATCTGTAGCCGTACCCTCTACAAGATGGGAGCCTTGCTGATGAGCCGGATGTTCAAGGACGAGAAGGAATTCATGAACTACCAGAACTATGGCGGCAGCGTATTACTCGGCACGTCGAAAGTGGTTGTGAAAGGCCACGGTTCTTCCAAGGCTGTCGCCGTGGAAAAGTGCATTGAGCAGGCTTACAAGATGGAAACGAGCCGGCTTTCCGGAAAGATTGAAACAGAAATCGCCAAATACGAGCATTATGATGTTTGAGAAAGTACAAGCCATCCTGGCAAAGCAACTTCGCCAGGACCCGGCGAAGATTACGCCGGAATCCCTGATAAAAAAAGATTTGGGGGCCGATTCCCTGGATATCCTCCAGCTTCTGATGCGCATCGAGGACCAGTACGGCATCGTCATCCCCGACCAGGCTCTGGCCCAATTTGAAACCGTGGCCGACGTGGTCGCTTATCTGGAACAGCAGGAAGTAAAACTGTAAGCGGTCTCTTATCCGCCGATGAATTCCCGTAGCAGCGAAGTTGCGGGAATTTCCTTGTCCGGCACCGGCGTGAAGTAGTGGATGAATTTGAGAAGGCGGTGAGCCTCGGCGTATTCCGGAGAGTTCTGCGGAACGCTTCTGAGGATGGGTTCGGCATGGTTTTTCATCACGGCGAATTCAATGAGATAGGCGCTGTTGAACATGACGTCGGCCGTTTCCTGAAAAGGATAAATCCACTTTTGCTCGGCATCCAGCACGTTCTGCCAGTTGGAGATGGATTCGCGTGCCGTAAATGCGCCTTTGTTGTAGTCCCTTACGATGCGGCGCAACAGACGGTTGTCGCTGGTGGGAATCCAGTTATGGTTGTCAAGGTTGGTGCCGGTGAGCGTATTGATGAAAATCTTGAACTTGGCGTAATCCGGAATCTGTGAGGTCAGGGCCGGATTCAAAGCATGGATTCCTTCGATAAGAAGGATTCTCCCCTCTCCCAGCCGGAGCTTCTTGCCATTGTATTCCCGAAGACCTGTCACGAAGTTGAACTCGGGGACATTTACCTCTTCTCCGCCGATCAGTTTCATGATGTCGCTTTCCATCAGGGCGTGGTCCACGGTATCGAAATTATCAAAATCGTAGCTCCCGTCCGGGAACCTGGGCGTATCCTCCCGGTTTACAAAATAATCGTCCGTACTCATGGACATGGGCTTCAGTCCGCATGCCTTCAACTGGACGGAGAGCCGTTTGCAGAAGGTGGTCTTGCCGGAAGAAGAAGGGCCGGTAATGAGCACCACCTTGAGCGGACTGTCCTCCCGGCGATAGCGGCAGTCTATCTCCTCGGCAATCTGGACAATCTTTTTTTCCTGCAAGGCTTCCGCTATCTGGATGAGTTCGCTGGCACGACCGTTCAGAAAAGCCTCGTTGACGTCACCGACCGTACTCAGCCCCATAATGATGTTCCAACGGAGGGCCTCCTTGAACATCTCGAAAGTCTTGGGCTGGTCTTCAAAATCGGCCAGGACGGAAGGGTTCTCATGGGAAGGGATGCGCAACAGCAGGCCGTCGTGGTACAGCATGATGCCCCAGACTTTCAGATAGCCCGTCGAAGGAACCAATTTCCCATAGTAATAATCGGAAGTGTCGCCGAGGGTATAATAATCCGTATAGGCCTCTCCGCTGGTTTCCAGAAGGCGGACTTTGTCGTCAAATCCCGCCTTGCGGAATTCTTTGATGGCACGCTCGGTCTGCACATCGTACCGATGGAAGGGCATGTCTTTCTCTACAAGTTCATGCATCCGCCGCTCCAGGAGAGCGAGGTCATCGGCCGTGATATCTTTGCCGTCAGCTTTTCTCAGATGGCAAAAATAGCCATGGGAGATGGGATGCTCCATATAGAGCTTGCTGCCCGGAAAAACGTCGGTGGCGGCCTTGTACAGCAAGAAACACAGAGAACGGCAGTAAACACGCATGCCGCTCGATTCACGGACATCGATGAATTCGATGTCTTTGTTTTGGTAAACCTTGAACTTGAGGCCCTGCGAAACATTGTTTACCTTGGCGGACACAATGGGATAAGGACTGTGGCAGTCAAATTCCGACAGCATTTGCAGCAGGGACGTCCCTTCCGGAAAGCGTTTGGTTTCTTTGGTGTTCTTGCAATAGACCTGGACCATCGGCTATGAATTTTAGATGATTATTTGACGATGAGGCCGCAGCCGGCCAAAATGAGGATAACTCCCACCCACTGCGTCCACACCACCGTCTCATGAAAGAAAACGACGGCGATGAACATTCCGAAGAGAAAACTCAGCGAAGACAAAGGGTAAACGATGCTGAACGGATAGGTTTTTAGCATGTACATCCATTCAATGAGACCGGCAAGACCGCAGATACCGGCGACCAGCAGGATCCAGTTGGTGAACACGCCGTCCCGAAAGAAGGCCCAGGTCCAGGCGAAGTCTCCCATTTTTTCTGCAGCCACCTTGAAGAGAGACTGCGCGCTGCACATCAGGATAGCCTGTGTTATCGTGAGGAAAATGAGTTTCAGCATAGATTGCAAATTTAGCAAATAATTCTTAATTTTGCATCAAAACCGCACGGTTGGAAGCCACAGACTGGCTTCGCCCTGCGGACATCAATACAAAAAATGGAAAAGGGACCTATCTCTCAATTCATTACCCATCACTACCGTCACTTCAACTCCGCAGCCCTGGTAGATGCTGCAAAAGGCTATGAAGACCTCCTGAACAAAGGCGGCAAAATGTTTCTTGCCATGGCCGGTGCCATGTCCACCGCGGAACTGGGCCTCTCCCTGGCAGAAATGATCCGTCAGGACAAGATTTCCTTCGTCTGCTGCAGCGCCAACAACTTGGAAGAGGATATCATGAACCTGGTGGCCCACAGCCACTATTACCGCGTTCCCGGATATCGTGACCTCACCCCCCAACAGGAGCAGGAACTCCTGAACAATCATTACAACCGTGTAACGGATACCTGCATTCCGGAAGAAGAGGCCTTCCGCCGTCTGGAAAAACACCTGATAGAAGTCTGGGACAAGGCAAAGGCCGAAGGAAAGAGATATCTCCCCTACGAGTTCATCTATCAGATGATCCGCAGCGGCGTCCTGAAGCAGTACTACGAGATTGATCCCAAAGACAGCTGGGTGGTGGCCGCCTGTGAAAAGAACATCCCCATCATCTGCCCTGCCTGGGAAGACTGCACAACCGGAAACATTTTCACCGCCCACGTCATCCGCGGCGAGTACGACCCCCACATGGTCATCCAGGGTGTCGAGGTCATGATGTTCCTGGTGGACTGGTACAAGAAGAACGCCCCCGGCGTAGGCTTCTTCCAGATTGGCGGCGGCACTGCCGGTGACTTCCCCATCTGCTGCGTTCCCATGATGGAACAGGATCTGGGATGGGAGGGAACTCCCCTCTGGGCATATTTCTGCCAGATTTCCGACTCCACCACCTCGTACGGTTCCTATTCCGGCGCCGTCCCCAACGAAAAAATCACCTGGGGCAAGCTGGCACCCGATACGCCCAAGTTTATCGTGGAATCCGACGCAACCATCGTTGCACCGCTTATCTTCGCCTATGTCCTGGGCTGGTAAGCATTCCCTTAAAGAATCCTTCAGAAGCCTGTTCAAAAATGCTGGACAGGCTTCTTCTATCCCTGTATCCGATTCACAGGCCCCCTCCAAGGCCAAGCCCGTGATTCCCATCCTTCCCCAGACCGTGCGCCGCTTGGACAAACTGGTGTCCAAATGGGTGGAAGGGAAAGGATACCGAATGCCGGACCGCACCATCGAAGATGCAGCCCGGCGTATTGGGACAGACTCTGCGACGTTGTATCGCTATTTTCAAACCCGGGGGGAAGACTTCCGCACATTCCGCTCACGCCTCCGGCTGGAAGATGCCATGGTCATGCTTCTGGAAGACCGGGAAACCAGCGCTTCCGTCATCGGGCAGCGGGTTGGGTTCAACGACCGCGCCAATTTCACCCACCAGTTCAAAAGCCACACCGGCCTCACTCCGGATGCCTGGCGGAAGGCGCATCCGTAGCCTTATCGGGTACGGATACTGGCTACGCCGCTCTTGCTTTTTTCAATCTCCGGACAGTTCAGATCAACGGCGTTGATATCTCCTGCTCCGGACACGCTCAGGCTGGCATAATCGGCTTCTCCGGCCAAATCGATGTCGCCGGCACCGTGGACGCTCACATACAGTTTTCCCACCTTCAGACCGGAAGCTTCCAAATCGCCCGCCCCATTGACGGTGAAATCCAGACGGGGCACACGGATATTTTTCATCTCCACGTCTCCGGCTCCGTTCACAGTGATGACAAGGTCCTCATCAGTGTCAAGCGCGCCGATGGTGGCATCGGCCGCACCATTGACCGTAATGCTCTTCAGGCTGCTGCTGGCCACATGGACCTCAAACTTCTCGGCCCGGATCTGGACAGAGTCCACGGTTTCCAGATAAAGGACGCGATCATCGACCCGGAATTTCAGATAGGGGAAAACTTCCTCGTTCGCCGTCACGATGACGCCGTCGGAGTTCGCCTGGACATATTTCATATCGGCACTTCCGTTGACGACAATGCGATCGAAGCCCGTGAGTTCCATATTCCGGTCCATCACTTCGCCCTCGCAGACGACGGTTTTCCGCCAGTGATATTTAAAGGTGCAACTGCTAAGAACCACCATGGCCAGCGCTATGGCCATCCATACTTTTTTCATCATGATTAACGGTTAAATATACTTGAATCCAGCCCCAGAAGTTCCATTTTGCGAAGGATGGCGGGGACTTCCACCTTCAGGAATTCGGCCTTCTGCGAGGCCAGGATTTTCTCCCGCGCATCGGCCGATACGAAATAGCCGATTCCGCGTTTGTTGTAGATAATTTCGTCTGCCGTGAGTTTCTCGTATGTGCGCATCATCGTATTGGGATTCACCCCGACTTCTGCGCCGTATTCCCGCACCGAAGGGATTCGCTCGTCGCCTTTCAACTGACCCGACAGAATGCGGTCGCAGATGGCATCGGCGATTTGCAGGAAGATGGGTTTTTCTGCGTGGAAGTCCATAGGTCAGTGTTTGAAAGTTTTAATCCGATAATAGATGGCCACTGCGACGGCAAGCAGAAGGACGATATTGATGACATTCGCATAAATGGCCACCTGATGAACGATGTCGTTGATGACGGCCGGATCTCCCTGGTACTCTTCGCCCGAAATGAGCGGCGTCCAGTATTTGAAGATCAGGGAGGAAAGCACCGGTCCTACGACGGCTTCCACACCCAGCATAATGCCAATCCCGCCCATAATCTTCCACTTTTTGAAGCAGATGCCGCAGAGAAGGAAGTACAGCAAATTGAAAATGAACTGGAAGACTGAGGGGATCATGAAAGCGG